>Ga0210017_1005392_pt1 | contig 10262 bp, 7 predicted proteins | sample CryGeyCG2014_020_FD_183966 | JGI IMG/M metagenome (GOLD analysis project Ga0210017, IMG submission 183966) | Groundwater microbial communities from aquifer - Crystal Geyser CG08_land_8/20/14_0.20 (SPAdes) (version 2) | ecosystem: Environmental > Aquatic > Deep subsurface > Groundwater | place... | reverse complement strand
ACTAAAAAATCAGCCAAGTCCTCTGGATTAATTTCTTCTTGCTCGTTGAGAAAAGCTACGTACTCCTGAGTAACTTGAGCCAAAGACAACTCAGTAATAGCTAAATTCTTCTTCTCCACTAATTGCAGAAGGAGATCTAAAGGACCGGTAAATTGTTGAGTGGACACTTGATACATATTAATAATTCAAAAGTGTCATCCTGAGGAGCGAAGCGACGAAGGATCTCTCAACTTGTTTGAGAATATTTGAAATTCTCGCATTCCTGCCTGCGCAGGCAGGCGCGAGAGATTCTTCGCCTACGGCTCAGAATGACAGCTACGCTGTCAATTTACAAATACGCTTCTAATATATTTTTAATATTTTGAATTAACAAATTCTTAAATCGTCCCTCTAATTCTCTATAAAAATAGTAGCTTTCTTTTTTATATTCAACTAATGGATCTTTGCCGCCATAGGCCCTTAAAGAAGTTGAATTTCTCAAAGATTCCATTTTTTCTATTTGCTCTATCCAGAGGTTATCAAAAATTCTCAGAGCAAAGATTTTGAAAACTGTGTTCAATCTTTCTTGACCAAAATTCTGCATTTTTTCTTGGAATTTATCTTCAGGAAAACTCATTTCTCTCTCGCTAAAAATATTTTTCACATAATCTATCAACTGCCCTTCTTTTTCTTTTATCAAAATATCATCCCTCATTTTATAAAAAGCTGTTCTTTGTTTATTAATCACATCGTCATATTCTAGAATATGCTTTCTCATATCGAAATATACCCCTTCTATCTTTGACTGAGCCATTTCAACAGCTTTAGACACCATTGCATGTTCTATAGGTTGGTCTTCTGGCCAACCTAATTTGTCCATTAAAGTTGGCAATGTTTTGGGTGAAAAAATTCTGATTAAATCATCTTCCAAAGAAAGAAAAAATTGCGAAGAGCCAGGGTCGCCTTGACGACCAGAACGACCGCGCAATTGATTATCAATTCTTCTGGCTTCATGTCTTTCAGTGCCAATCACATAGAGACCGCCTAAAGCCAGAATTTTTTCTCGTTCTTCTTTGTCTGACGGATTACCACCCAAAATAATATCCACTCCTCGACCAGCCATATTAGTAGCGACAGTAACTTTATGTAATTTGCCGGCTTGGGCAATTATTTCTCCTTCTTTTTCGTGGTTCTTAGCATTCAAAACATTATGAGGAATATTGGCTTTTTTCAGATACAAACTTAAAAGCTCGTTTTTTTCTACTGAGGGTGTACCAATTAAAATTGGTTGGCCTTGATCATATTTTTCTTTAATTGCTTCAGTGATAGCCTTTAATTTTGCTCCTTGAGTTTTGTAAATTCTGTCTGGCAAATTTTTTCTGATCATGGGCTTATTAGTGGGAATCATGATCGTTTCCATATTATAAACTTTTTTAAACTCTTCAGCTGAAGTGAGAGCAGTACCAGTCATACCTGCCAGCTTCTCATACATTCTAAAATAATTTTGCAGGGTGATGGTAGCTACTGTGCGACTTTCTTGTTGAACAGGCACTCTTTCCTTAGCTTCAATTGCTTGGTGTAAACCGCCGGAATACCTTCTTTGAAATAATAATCTGCCGGTGAATTCATCAACAATAATAACTTTTCCATCTTTGACTATATAATCTTTATCTATTAAATAAAGATGGTGAGCTTGAAGGGCTGTTTCTAAATAATGAGTAAAAACTATGCCTTTTTTATCAAAAATGTTAAACCCAAAGACTTTTTCTGCTTTATCCAAGCCTGCTTCAGTTAAACTAATGGCTCTTTGTTTTTCATCAATAATAAAATCAATCTCTTTTTTAAATTGAGGGGCTAGAGCAGCAAATTGTTGATAGAGCTTAGACGCCTCTTCGTCAGGTACAGAAATAATCAAGGGTGTTCTAGCCTCATCAATTAAAACACTATCCACCTCGTCAACAATGGCATAATGATGCTTTCTTTGAACTTTTTCTTGAAAATCATTAACCAAATTATCCCGTAAATAATCAAAACCAAATTCTGTGTTGGTGCCATAGGTAATATCTGCTAAGTAGGCTTCTTTCCTTTCTATGGGTTTTAAGAATTCTTTAAAAACTTTAAAACCTCCTAATTCATCTCTTTGTTTATCTAAAACTTCTTTTGCAGGGTCATAGAGATAAGCACCTTCTTGAGTAATACAACCAACTGATAATCCCAGATAATAATAAATTTGACCCATCCAAACAGCATCTCTTTGGGCTAAATAATCATTAACAGTAATAATGTGAACTCCTTTTCCTTCAAGAGCATTTAAACTGGCTGTTAAAGTAGCCACTAAAGTTTTTCCTTCACCAGTTTTCATTTCTATCACTTTCCCTTCATGTAAACCAATACCACCCAATATCTGAACATCAAAATGGCGCTGGCCTAAAGTTCTTTGAGCAGCTATTCTTACTAAAGCAAACATCTCGGGAATAATATCCCCTGAAGATAAACCATTTTGCACTTGTTCTCTAAAAGAGCGAACCTTTTTCTGAATTTCTTCCTGAGATAGATTTCCCCAATCTTTTTCTTGCTGGTTTATTTTGGCTAAGATGTTCTTCTTTTTATTTAAAAAAGCTTCGTTAGGGTTAAAAAATGAAAACATAAACAATATTAATATACAATTTACAATGAATTTCTATGAATTTCGCGAAGCATATTTCTACGAATTTCAAGATACTATAGAAATACAGTAGAAATACATAGAAATAAATAGAAATATATTATCCCCCTTTCCGAAAAATTTTAGTGAATTTTCTCCAATAGCTTTGTTTAATTTCTTTATTTTCGATAATTAATCTTTTAAGATTATCTTTTAACTTATCAACAGCTTCATCTAAACTAGAACCCTTTTCTTCGCAGAATAAATCTTTCCCGGGAATTTGAAATTTTGCTTTGGCGAAAAAAATATTTCCAGTTTCATGATGTTTGGTATCTTGAATAATGGTGACATCTAAATCAGCTTTGGTTCCAAATCTCCTGGTAAATTTTTCTAGGTTTTTTAATTTGGCCTCGATATTTGTTTTATACGTTTCTAACAATTCAAAGTTTTTGGGAGTAATAGTAAGATTCATAAAAAATATTTTTAATACTCCATTTTATCTTAAAATTTCCCATAAAGCAAACCCCGTTAGAAACAATGTTTCTAACGGGGTTAAAGCCAAGTTATTTTCTTAGGCTTAGCGATGCTTTTTTGCGTGTTTCTTTGCCTTTTTTGCCTTTTTTGCTTTTTTGACTGGTTTCTTGACTTTCTTTGCTCTTCTTTTTGCCATGTTTTTTTTATCAATTTAATTCCAAGCAGTCGACCTTCACCCCGCACCTTTCCCAGCTAAAATTTTTCAAATTAAGATTATTTTCAAGGCGAAGCCGCCTTTCGGCTTAGACCTTCTATAATTGATAGATTTTTCTTAGGAAAGGTGCGGGGTTCAATAAAATCCTGCTTGCGCAGACAATCCTGCCTGGTTCCTTATTAATCAATTTTTAATTTTTAATTTTAAATTTTATTTCTGACTTGTTTATCAATAGATAAAATTTTATTTTTTATTTCGAGCGAAGCGAGAAAAAAGATTCTTATTTCTTTCTCTACTATTAATTTTACTCTCTCTAAAAGGCGTGTCAAGCCCCTCACTTGAAAAAGATTGGTTTTCACCAAAAACTTTTTAGAAAAGTAATCCAAAAAACTATCTCTGAGGTTTTCGAGCAATCTATTTTGATTTATAAAATAAATTTATCTTTCTCAAGTGAGGGGTCAAGCCCCTCACTTGAAAAAGATTGGTTTTCACCAAAAACTTTTTATAAAAGTGATTTTTAAAAACTATCTTTGAGATTTTAGAGTGATCTATTTTGATTTATGAAATAAATTTACCCCTCACTTGAAAAGTTTTAAATCTTCTGAATTAAATTCTTTCATCTTTCATAAAAATGAATACCTTATTACAAGAATTATTCTTATAAAGTAAGGATTTATTAGATGCTCCACATCTGAAACTTTTCAAGTGAGGGGTTTATCTTTTTCAAGTGAGGGGCAAGTGTTTTTCACCTCACAATTACAATTTCTTCTTCTAAATTAATTTGAAATTTTTTCCAAACACTTTTTTTTATTAAATTAATCAAAAATAAAACGTCTTTTGCTTTTGCTTGTTTAAAATTAATGATAACATTGGCATGGAAATCAGAAATTTTTGCTCCGCCACGAATTTTCCCCTTCAAACCGCATTTTTCTATAAACCAACCAGCGGAAATCTTTCCTCCTTTCACTTGAATCTCTTCACCTTGAATTTTGACAAGCTGCTTTTTTGCATTATACGTTTTTTGATAAGGTGTCTCTTTAACAATGATATTTTTAAAGACACTGCCAGCTGAAGGATATTTAAACATTTGATGCTGAAGCTTGTATTGCCAGTTTTCTCGAATCATTTTTTGAATTGTATCTTTATTTCGAGCAGAGCGAAAAACAAGGTTCTGCCGAGCAAAGCGAGGCAGGTTCTTATTCCCTTTCTTTACTTTAAGCTCTACCGCTAAAATGATTTCCTTATTCTTCTTAAAAATGCTCTCTCGATAACCAAATTTACATTGAGATAATAAATAATGCTTAATTTTGAAATTTCGAGAATTAAGAGTAATTACTTTTTTAATAAAATTTTTTGTTTCGTTTCCAAAAGCGCCAGCATTACCATAAATTGCTCCGCCAATCGTGCCAGGAATACCTGCCATCCATTCATAACCAACCCATCTATTTTTTATACATTTTTGTAAAAATTCTCCTAAAGGTAAACCAGCGCCAACAAGAATAGTGTTTTGATTATTTTTTTTAAGAGTAGCATTATTAATTTTTATTACTATTCCTTGATATCCCTCGTCAGAAAACAAAACATTGGAACCATTACCCAAAATAAAAAAAGACAAATGATTGTCTTTTGCCCATTGAATAACTTGTTTTAATTCTTGTAAATTTTTAATTTCAGCGAAATATTTTGCCTTACCACCGATCTTGAAGGTTGTATAGTTCTTTAAAGAAATGCCTTGTTGAATTCCTTTTAGTACTTTCATTCTAAAGTAGTGGGTCCGAAGGGGTGTACTCCAATGCTATTTGTTTAAGCGAGTGCTCAGCCTCCGGACCCACTTATATTGTAAAACAGGAGCAACAAGAAATCAAGTTTTATTAACGACTTGCGATGTCGTTAATAAAGAGAGAAATAAAAAAACGAGCACTCAGAATAAATCCTGGGCGCTCGGCAACAAATAGCTTGGTCACGTTATAAGAGATAAATCTCCGCTAGCGTAACGAACACTCACTCTGAACGATATTATACGCCTATATTAAAAAAATTGCAAGGGCTCTAAATGTTATTTCAAAAACACGCTATCAAATTCCCCAGCGAGGAATTTGCGCTCGCGCTCGGCCTCGCTCCCCCTCTTTTCTATTGAAAAGAGGGGGACCATGCCCGCTCGGCCTGCGCGACGGTTTTCTTAATAACATTCATTCGCCCTTTTATAAAATAAACTCACTCTCTATGCTATATATCAAATGAGCGAATCCTTTTCTCTTGAGCGACATTATGGAGTCAAAACTTAAGAGCGAGTCTTTTCTTCTGCGAATGATTCAGGGGAGGGGTCATTTATTTTATGGGTTCATTAATGAACCCATTTGTTAAATAGGGAGAGGTGAGCGAGGCTCCTCCCCTGCTAAATGAGCAGAAGAAAAGATGAGCGATTGTTGTCTTTGGCGGAATATCAGGAGCGAAAGAGAAAAGGGTGAACTTAATGTGTTGGTATCTCAAAAGGTATACGCCAAGCCTTTAAGGCAATAATTAAATCAAAGAAGAGATTCCGATTTTTAAAATAATATAAGTCATATTCTAATTTATGACGAGCATCTTCAATTGAGGACCCGTGCGGATAATTAATTTGCGCCCAACCAATTGCTCCTGGTTTCATTAAAAAACGGTATTCATAAAAAGGAATTTTCTTCTCAAAAAGTTCAATTAATTTTTCTTCTTCTGGCCTTGGTCCCACAAAAGAAATATTACCTTTGATAATATTTAATACTTGAGGAATTTCATCTAAATGAGTAAAACGCAAAATTTTTCCTATTCTTGTAATCCTTGAATCGTCTTTCAAAGTCCAAGAAGGACCCATTTTATCGGCGCCTTTAACCATGGTTCTAAATTTGTAAATGATAAACTCTTCTCTATTTTTACCTATTCTAATGGAGCGATGCAAAACCGAACCTCGAGAATCAATTTTAATCAGCAAAGTAATTATCGGCCAAAGAGGCAAAGAAATAATGAAAAGTATAATACCGCCAACAAAATCAAAAAATCTTTTAATGGTTTCATAAAAATCAAGATTTGATCGCGACAGAACAAAATCAAACCATTCTTTCGACAATAATTCTAAAGGCACGTGGCTCATTACTTTCTCATAAAAATCGAGGAGATCTTTGGAATCATGAACAATTAAAACTGGTGCTTCTTTTGGCTGTTCCTCCTTAACAATTTCGTAACCTAATTGAGGATTTTTTGAAAGAAAAACCTTAAGCTCTTCGGCCAGAGGATTTTGACTCAAAAATACAACTTTTAATCTTTTAAATTGAAGAATTTTATTAGCCAAAGTGCGCCAGAAAATAAAAATGATAAAGGAAAAGGAAACCGTCATCACCAAAACTAAGGAAGGTCTGTAATAAGTTGGAGTAAAAAGATAAAAATACAAAGCAGCTATCAGGATATTAGCAAGAAAAACCTTGATTACTCTTTCAAAGAATTCCCTGCGATTATTAGTATAGGCCAATTCATAAAGCCGTCCAATAAGAAAAATAATAAGCCAAATAAAAAACACTGGTAAGAAATAATTGCCAGCGGAAACAAAAATTTCTTCTCTGAAAACAAATTGATATCTTAAGAAAATTGCTAAAAAGAGAGAAAAATAAAAAGTCAATAAATCTCCTAGGGCTAAAAAGATAACTTTCAAAGAGTTTAATGTTTTCATAATAAGTTTTACCAAAAAATTCTCAAAATTATAGCTATACTAAAGCTAGCATAAATTCCAGCAATAATATCATCTAATACTATACCCCACCCACCGAAAAGATGTTCAATTTTATTGGCCGGAAATATTTTCATTGCATCTATTAAGCCAAAGATTAATAAAGTTATTAATATTTGACTTAAGGTAATCGACAAAGATGAAAAACGAATCGGTAATGTTGCCACTAGCATTCCTACAATTTCATCAAAAAAAATAATTTTCGTATCCTTCTTTTGAAAAAACTTTTCTAGCTTAGTAGCTAAAGGAATAAAAATCCCTATTATTATAATCAATATTAGAATCCTTAACCACAAAGACAAAAAATAACAGAAAACAAAAGCAATGAGAGCGCCTAGAATTGCCCCACAGGCACTCTGAAAAATCGGCTTAAACCCTAAAGATAGGGTCTTCATTTTTTTATTATGCACATTATACACCATTTTTCAAATCTTTTCTCAAAAATCCCTTTGCTCTCTCAAAAATATTCCTGATTTCAGCCGCTCTTGGCATAAAAATATCGTAAAAACCCATTCCTGTTTCTTTATTGAAAAAATAATAATGAAAACAGAGGGCTAAAAGATAAGTGACGGTAGAAGATAAAGCAGCCGCTGCCATTCCATATTGAGGAATATAAATAAAATTTAAAATAATATTTAGCACTGCAACCAAAAACCAACTAATAGTCAGTTTGAGGGGATACCCAACGCTAAAAAAATATTGTCCCAGAACACCGGCCACTGACCAGGCAATGAGACCGGGCAAGAGCAAAATAATAGGTCTTACAGAAGCCAAAAATTCTTCCCCGAACAATAATCCAATCACTGGCCTGATAAACAATAATGCCCCTATTGCCATTAAAAAAGCCAGGGATAAAGAAATCCGAGAATATTTTGCAATTGATTCTTTCTTTGATTTATCCTCAGCGTTAATTTTAGGAAAAATCACCGTAACAATGGAAAAAGGCAGAATAAAAAAGATATCACCAAAACTAGAAGCTAAAGAATAAAAACCTGCTTCAGTTGCGCCTTTAAAAAAATTCACCATATATAAATCAACCCGCAATATTAAAAAAGAAAAAATACCGACTAAGCATATTTTAAATCCATAATTTAAAGTTTTTTTCAGAAGCTGCAGATTAAAATTAAAATGAATGCCATCTGTTAAAAAAATAAATCCCATTGGAAATAAAGCATTGATAATATTCACCAAAACATACCAAATCAGAACATAAAAAACATCCAATTTAAAAACTAATAATAATAAAATTATTCCTATCAGATTTATAGTTTGGGTAATGACAGTAAAAATATTAAGCTTTCTAAATTTTTGTTCCCCGGTTAAAATAGAAGAAAAAAAATTAGACCAAAAAAAGAAAGGTAAGGATAATAGATAAAGAAGCAAGTAGCTTCTCGGGATATTACGGAACAATATAGGAAAGTTAAAAGCAAAAACCAAAATAACTAAAAAACAGATAATGCCGATTATTAATCCTAACCAAAAAGAATTGCCAACGATGTCTTTTTTTTCAACACTCTTGTTAGAAATAGCATAAGTATTGAATGCTCCTATGCCCAGATTACCTAATGATAAAACTACAGTCCCCACCATGGCAATAATCGCCAAAAGACCTTTTCCAGAAGGACCCAAAGTACGAGCAATAATAATTCCAATTAAAACACTAAGTAATAAAATAATTATTCTTGTACCAAAGGTAAATGAAACATTATTCAAAACAGAATTATTTTCTTTAGTTATGAACATAAATATTCACTATATCTTTTGGAAACATCTCTGATATCAAAAAGGCTCCTATTTTTATTAATCCATTCAAATGATGCGATTCTTAACTTTAGCGCTTCATTCTTATTTTCTAACACCCACTTCATAGCTTTATATAAATCATCAACATTGGCCGGTTCTACTAAAATACCTGTTTTATTGTGTTTAATCAATTCCTTGATTCCTCCTGTATTGGATGCAATTATAAGTTTTTTAGCAACAATGGCCTCAATAATTGCAATACCTAACCCTTCTGATAACGATGGGAGAACAAAAACATCCATTTGTTTTAAATACTGCCCAATATCTAATGTCCTGCCGATAAACTTTACATTTGATAAACCATTTTCTTTTACAAAATGTTCCAAATTTTTTCTTTCAGAGCCATCACCAACAAAAATAAAGGTTGGCAATTTAGCTCCATCACTTTTTAATTTTTTCAAAGCTTCTAAAATATAAATATGACCTTTTATTTTGTCTAAGCGGGCAATTATGCCAAAAATCGGCTCCCAATTTTCATCCAGCTTTTGAAAAGATAAAAATTTATCAAAATCAATGCCATTATAAATTACTTCTATTTTTGAAGCAGGGATTTTAAAATATTCTTGCAAAAAAGTTTTAATTTCGTTTGAAATAGCTATAATTTTGTTTGCCTTTTTTGAAGTTTTTATTTTTAACCATCTAAAAATTGGGTTTATTCTAACTACATCATGATGAATAATAATCTTTCTTTTTACACCAGATAACCAAGCGGAAAAAATACCCAAAATATCAGACTGATATAAAGAAGTTATAATAACATCGGGCTTGATTTTTCTTAAAAAAACAATTAACCTTAAAAAGACAAATGGAGTACTCAAAATCCATGTCACTTTAAAAAGTAAAGATGAAGAATATTTTTTAGGGCCGGCGAGGAAAATTGGAAATTCCAACTTTCTAAACTCTGACTCCATTGGACCAAATCCCAAAATTGTTATAATACTCACCTCAAATTTACTTCTGTCCAAATTTTTTAGAATTTCTAACAATACCTGCTCTGTTCCACCGATTAAAAAATTATTCCATATAAAAACTAATTTTTTCTTTTTCATAAAATAATTATGACATCAATCCTTGAAAAAACTTTAATAATATCTTCTTATGCTCCTCCAGCCATAGGAGGACCACAAAATCTCTATAATCTTTTAAGAGATTTCCCTAAAAATTCATATTGTATTCTGACAAGTTTTTATAATATTGACAATATATCTGCAAAAACCGGTACCTGGCTAAAAGGAAAATATATCTTCTATGATAACCTCTCTTCTTCTGGGTCATTAAAAACTCAGCCAGAAATAACAAAAGAACGACCAACTCGTTTAATTTTAAACAAATTAAAGCATTTAGTAAAGCGTGTTTGGCTTTTAGGGGCTCTGGGCGGAACTTTTATTATGCTT
>Ga0210017_1005389_pt1 | contig 10264 bp, 7 predicted proteins | sample CryGeyCG2014_020_FD_183966 | JGI IMG/M metagenome (GOLD analysis project Ga0210017, IMG submission 183966) | Groundwater microbial communities from aquifer - Crystal Geyser CG08_land_8/20/14_0.20 (SPAdes) (version 2) | ecosystem: Environmental > Aquatic > Deep subsurface > Groundwater | place... | reverse complement strand
CTGGTAGCACTACTGCCGTTTCCGGCAGCGCTTTGACTGTTATCTCTAATCCATTCCAAGCTCAGCTTAACTCCGGTGTCGGCGCTGGCACTATCACTGCCGGCCAATCGGGCGCGAGAATCGGTTCGTATGTCTTTTCAGCTTCTTCGGCTGAAGGCATTAATGTCTCAACTATTACTCTCAAAGCGTCAACGACTTTCCCGTTTGCTAATCTTATAGTTAAGGTAAACGGCGTTCCGTTCGGCGATACTAAGAGTTCGGTTGTGGCCAACACTAGTTATACTTTCTCCGGCTCTTCACCGTTTCTAATTTCGGCTGGCGGTAGTGTTACAGTTGATGTCTATGCTGATGTATTGTCAACCGCGGCCGCCGTGGGTTCTTCTTACAACATTAAGTTGACGGGCGCTTCGGCTGTTGGCGCGATTACGGCTACCACCCAGACCTTGAAAACTACTGCTGCCGATGAAGTCACCGCCGACGCTCCTATTATTGCCCAGGCCTACACTATTTCGACAACCGGCGGCAACTTGACTATTGCCAAGGACGCTTCAACTCCGGCCGCTTATCAGGCGGTTATGGGTAAAACCGGCCAGTCGCTTGCTATCTGGCGGTTTACTGCCGATTCCAACTCGGACAAGAATATCACTGACATTACGGTGTCAGATCTGCTTGGCACTGCCGGTAATAAGGCAATGTTCAAGAACCTTCAGTTCTACAAGGGCGGCGTGGCAACCGGTCCTAGCGTTGTTTCCGGTACTGCTTCCGGCACTGCCGGCTTCAAGTATACCTTCCGCTTCACGAGCCCTGTCGTTGTTCCTTCAGACAGCGGTATCTCGCTTGAACTAAGAGGCGATGTAGCGTCATATACTGAAGCTGGTTCAACCGGCACTTCCAACTCAATTCACACTTTCAGAATTGAGAAAATAGCGGATGTGAAGGCTTTGTCCGCAGGCGGTTCGCTCGCGGTTACTATTGTCGGTCCGGCTGCTGGCGGTGACGGCGCAACAAATGTCAGCGCAATCACCGTTGCGAGAACCAAACTTACCGTTACTTCAGACGCGACTGGTATTACGACCTCTGGCCACATTTCCAGCGCGGCCGACGATATGGCGGTGTTTGTTTTCACAGCCGATCCGGCTGCCGATGTGACGGTTAACACCGTTACCTTGAAGCTTGGCGGTTCGTCTTTGACGACTGTTACTGTCAGCTTGATTGATTCTGACAATAACGCGACTTGGGGCGCTGCGGCTACCAATGAACGCTGGAATAAGTCGGGTACTGGCGGTACTGCTTCGTCATCCATTAGCTTCTTCCCTGCTTATCCTCTTACTGCTGGTGCGACCAAGAGAATCAAAGTAAGAGTTGATACTATCGGCGCTACAAGCGGTAACACGGCTTACACACCTAAAACCACAACTGCTGGTACGCAAGCTCAATGGTATATTGACAACGATGCTGCTACAAACGGTACCACTGGTTTAGCAGTCAATGCTCTCTGCTGGGGCGATGGAACATCAACTTGCGGAGCTACCGGTAATGGCGGCTTCAACCTTGAAACCAAGGTCTTGCCGATCTACGGCCCGGCTCTTCAGTACTAATCTTTCAACTGATTTTCTTGCTTGTGACTGGAAAATCATGTAAAACCAACCCCGCCTTTATGGCGGGGTTGGTTTTTTTGTGTTAAATTTATTTTATGTCCAAACTTGAATTATATTTATCTAAAATTGTAAAATACGGTCTTTACGCTATTTTATTAACGCCATTGGCTTTTTGGCCAAAGGCGCTTTATCCGTTTCTTACGCCGAAATTTATTTTATTCCAGATTTTGGTTGAAATTGTTTTTGCCGCCTGGCTTATTCTTTTTATCAAGCGTGGATTTACGCGGATTTGGGCGGATTTACGCGGAAATTATATTGCCGTAGCATTATTTGGTTTTTTTGCTGTTTCTTTTATTTCTGCGCTTTTTGGAATTGATTTTCAAAGGAGTTTTTGGGGAATTGGCGCCAGATTAACCGGCTTGTTTGCAGAATTACATTTTATTGCTTGGTTTTTGGTGCTTATTTCTTATTTAAAAAATGATAAAGAAAAATGGAACAATTATTTAAATTTTTCTTTTTTTGTAAGCATTGCTATTGCCTTAACTGCCTTCTACCAAAATCCAAATTGGAGTTTGGCAATCGGTTCTACAATATTTAATAATCCGACATTCGTCACTCCTTATTTTATATTTCATTTTTTCTGGGGACTATACCAGTCGATTTCTCAATCAAAAAACCGCTGGCTTTGGGCCTCGGCCTCGGCGTTTTTATTTGTCGCCATTATTCTAACCCAGATCCGCAGCTCCATCCTGGGATTTCTGGTTGGAATTTTCATATTTGGTATTATTTTAATTTTTTCTAGCGCTTTAGGCCACCGAGTAAAAATTGCTACAGCTGTTTCTTATTTGGTCTTGATTATCGGTATTATCGTTTTCTGGAACATCCGCGATTTTCCCGCCGTTAAAAATATTTCTTTTCTGAATAAAATAAGCCAGACCTCTCTTACCGGAGCCACCGTTCAAACTCGGCTTTTGAATTGGCAGGAAGCGATTGCCGGCTTTAAGGACCGGCCTTTGCTGGGAGTCGGCCCGGAAAATTACAATTTCGTTTTCAACGCTCATTACAATCCAGAATTCGCGAGATTTGCTGATGATTTTGCGGAAACCTGGTCAGACAAACCGCATAACGCATTCTTGGAAATTCTGGCGGAAACCGGAATTATAGGCGGCTTGGCTTATTTGCTAATTCTGGCCGCGGCGGCTTCGGCGCTTCGGGCGCTTTGGCGGAAGGGGGAAAAGATTCTCGTCGGCGCTCTTTTGGGCGGCTTTCTCGGTTATCTCGGTTCAATATTTTTTGCTTTTGACAGCTTTGGCTCATGGTTCGGGTTGTATTTAATGCTCGGTTTTCTCGCTTCGCATAGTAATCCGAATCTACAAATACATCCGAATACTACAAATATAAATAAAAATCTTAAAAATTTATTAGTAGTATTCGTATTAATTTGTATATTAGGATTATTGTATGTGAATTATTCAATCTGGCGAGCCAATCTTTATGACGCTGAAGCCATAAGAATTTTTCAGCAAAAACCCCGAGAAGGACTCACGCTTTTTCAAAAATCATTAAGCTATAATACTCCCTATAAGGCAGAATACCGGTTTGATTTGGCCGGTTCGGTCATGACTGCGGTCCAAAGAAACGCTTCTATTCCGGATTTGGAAAATACATTGAATTTTGCTCTTGAAGAAATAGACCAGGCGATTGCCGCGCATCCCGAAAACGCCGCTTATTATTCCGACGCGGCCAAGCTTTATAATATTTTAGGCGATAAGGGAGCCAATCCGGCCGTTTTAGATCAAGCCGAATCGTTTGCCAAAAAATCGCTAGAATTAAGCCCGGACAGGCAGGAAACGCTGTTTTATTTGGCGCAGACCGCCTTAATCAGGAAAGACGTCGAATCAGCGATAAGATGGACGCGGCGGGCAATAGACGCTTACCCCGAATGGAGAAAAGGTTATTGGTTTTTGGGTCGTATTTATTTTATCGCCGGGCAATATGAAAAATCCGCGGCCGAAATCAAAAAAGCTATTGATATGGGCTATAACCCGCAAAACAAAGGCGAAGAAGAATTTATAAAAAATCTCGGATTATAAAGTTACTTTAATATATGGTGTCGTTTGTATAATAATTTAGCTATAGCAAAAATATTATACAAATCAGAATAACTCTTCGTTTTTCTGAATCATTTCGGAAATATTAAATTTTTCTCGGACTATTTTTACGGCGTTTTTGGCGCATTCTTGGGTCAAGCTTGGGTGGGTTAACATTTTTTCTATAGCTGAAGATAATGCTTCCGGATCAGCCGGTTCAACTAAAAGGCCGGATTTTTCATTTTCAATCGTTTCCGGAATTCCGGCAATATTAGTTGCCACGATTGGCACGCCGGCAGCCATGGCTTCTAAAATTGTCCACGGCTGGCCTTCTTTTACCGACGGCAAAACGAACAGATCAAAGGCCTTCAAGCATTCGAAAGCGTCGGTTATGAAGCCAATGAGAAACACATTGTTTTCAAGATTGTTTTTTTTAATAAGATTTTCTATTTTTGATCTTTCCGGTCCTTCGCCGATTATTACAAATTGCCAATCTAACCCTTTATTTTTTAATTTTTGGGCGGCTAAAATTAAATATTCCAGACCTTTATTTCTATAAAAGTTGGCAATAGTGCTGATTAGAATAGTATTTTGTATTTTGTATCTTGTGTCTCGTATCTTTGATTCTATAATTTTTTTTGCTTCTTCTTCGGTCAAAAATTTTGAATTATCAACATCAAGTCCATTATAAATCGTTATAATTTTATCCGGCTTGGCAATTTTATTTTTTATCGCCAGCTGACGGTCAAATTCAGAATTGACAATAATAATATCTTTAAATGGCGCCGAAATTTTTTCAGCCCATAAATATATTTTTTTTATGAAAATATTCCTCGGCTCTTTAAAGGCCCAGCCGCCAATTCGGTAAATTATTTTAGGATTTTTCCGCCAAAACAGCAGGCGGTAAAGTTTTCCGGCAATCGCTCCGATAAAACCCGCCTCGGAGCTTAAAAGATAGAGAATATCGGGTTTGAATTTTCTGATAAGGTTAAAAGTTTCGAAAAACGCTAAAAAATTTTTCAAACCCGGCGCGTTTGAGAAATTTTTTATTGAAGCAACTTCAATTCCTTTTTCGCGCAATTTTTCTATCAGCTGGCCGTTGCTGCCTGTCTGCGCAGGCAGGCCCGCCGCAACTAAAAGTTCATACTTTTGCGGGTCTAAACGCGTTATGAATTCATACAAAAACCGCTGGGCGCCGCCCATTTCCGATTTGGTTATAATAAATAGTATTTTTTTTGTCATTTTTTCATCTAAATTTGGCTTATAAAAGCCAAATTCGCGGGTTGACGCATTTTTTTATTTGTTATATAGTATATATCATAAATGAAAGAATCGCAAAAAAAATTAATTTTAGTAATTACGCCGCATAAAAAAGGCGGGCCGTGGAACTGGGGGGCCGATTTAGTTAATGAATTAAATAAAAATTCCGAATTTAGAGCAGAGCATATTTTTAAAATCCGTGATAAGCTCTTTAGTCCATTTAGGCTGGGGGTTAAACTCATTCATACAACTAATCCTTTGGCTTTTTCGATTTTTTTAAGGCCAATAATTCTGACTGTCCATGGCAAAATTTATGGCCCATTCTGGAAATTTTTTTATTGGCTTGGCCGCTTTCGAGCTTCGGCTGTGACTGTTCCATCTGAATTCCTAAAAAAATCCCTGGGCTTTAAAGAAGCCGTTGTGATTCCTAATGCCATTGATTTATCAAAATTCAGCAAAGTTAATTTAATATCGCGGGATTTTTTTAATATTTTAACCGTTACCAAATTTTGGTTTCCGAATAAAGCCAAGGGATTGGTTGAGTTAGCTCGGATAATTTTTAATTTGGTAAAAGATTTTGACAAAAAAATAAGTTGGCGGATTGTAGGTTTCGGGCCGCTTTTGGAAGACGTTAAGAAATCAGTAGGAACCTTAGATAAACCAAAGAACATTAACGTCCAATGGTTTGGTTTTGATTTACCGCAAAAATACTTTTCTGATTCCGATATATTCGCTTATTTCTCTTTTGAAGATAATATGCCGATTGCAATAATGGAGGCGATGGCTTCGGGTTTACCAGTGGTTACTAATAAGGTTGGCGCTGTTAATGAAATAATTAATTCCGGAAGAGACGGATTTATAACCTTGAATCGTCAAGATTACCAAAATACTTTATTAAAATTAATGAATGATTTTGATTTGAGGCACAAAATAGGCGCAGTGGCCAGGATAAAAATAGAAAATAAATTCAGCTGGGAAATAATTTTGCCAAGATGGCTTGAATTATATAAAAAATTACTAAAATGAGCAGGTATTTTTTTAGATTAGATGATATTGCGCCCAATATGAATTGGGATAATTTTAATCTTGTTGTTGATATATTTAATAAATACAATATTAAGCCGCTTCTTGCGGTTATTCCGAATATTCATGATTCGGAATTAGAGGCAAAATATTCTTCTGTCCCAAAGTTCTGGCAAGCGGTTAAAGATTTAAAAGACAAAGGCTGGCTCATTGCCCAACATGGTTATCAACATTTATATAAGACGAGAGAAGGCGGACTTTTACGAATCCATAACAAGAGCGAGTTTGCCGGTTTAGATTTTGAAATACAGAGACAAATGTTAGAGTCAGGCAAAAAAATTCTTGAGGAAAAACTTGGTGAAATTAATATTTTTGTTGCGCCTGCACATTCTTTCGATAAAAACACTATTAGAGCGCTTTTGACAAATAATATAAAAATACTGAGCGACGGGATTGCTTTATGGCCATTTAAGAAATATGGAATTATCTGGCTTCCGCAGATTACGTGGCGGCCGAGGAGGTTTCCTTTGGGATTTCTAACTTTTACCTTGCACACAAATACAATGAATTCTGCTGATTTTGACAATCTTAACAAGTTCATCATAAAAAATCAGAATCATATCGGAAACTTTTCGGAATTAGCCGAATGGTATGAAAAAAGTAATATATTCATGAGATTTTTTAATTTATTAATCAGAGGGGTGTTGCCATTTATATGGCGCATAGCTTTTGAGTTAAGGAGATGAAATACCAAAATAAAAATTTAAAATATACAAATGCCGAAGAATACGACAGACGAGCCGAAAACTCGATTCTGGAAAATTACGTTTTAGGTCTGTGGCAGCCGTTTTTGAAAGAAAAAATCAAAAATTTGAGCATTGGCAAGATTATGGTTGATTTCGGCTGCGGCACTGGCGAATACGCCCAGGCGGCCGTAACGGCCAAAAAAATTTACGCCGTTGACGTTTCCGAATCGATGCTTAAAATTTGCCGTGAAAAGCTTAAAAATTTTTCGCAGGCGGAAATAATTCAATCTTCAATCCAGGATTTTAACATAGCCGAACCGGCCGAACTGGTGATTACCATCGGCGTCTGGGAATATATTAATCCGCGAGATTTGTACGCCAAAATCAAAGAAATAACCTGCCATGGCAGTAAGATTATTGTTGTTTTTCCAAATATCTATAATGATCTTAATTGGATGAGAAGTTTAGGACGGATGAAAATGATTGCTCAAAGGCCCGGATTTATTAAAAAACTTTTTAAGAATGATTTTGCACTTCTTGAATCGGCAAGTTTCGGAGTAGTTTCCTGGGTTCCGAAAAAAATTCAATTTTTGGTGTTGCCGCTTTGGAAATTTTACGATTTAGTTTGGCGGCCTTTCCAAAAATTATTCCCTCTCGGCGTTAATGTCTATTATTTATTCGAAAGAAAATGATGAATATTTGCGTTATCGGAAAACATAAATATCCGAAAGATATATTTAGCAACGAGCAGGATTTGAAAACCTGGCGCTCCTTAAGCGTTTACTTTGGTTGGCTTTTTGTGATCGCGCAATCGCCGGATTTGTTTTTTCATTCGGGTCAAGAAAAAAACATCCGGATTTATCTTGTTCCTCGGCTTGGCTATGCCGTATTTATCAAATGTGCGGTTATTTTGGGTCTTTATCTCAAACTGCGTTTTGGCATTGATGTTTTTGACGCTTCGGAGGTTGTTGGTGGTGGGATTGCCGTGACGATTTTAAAGTTTCTGACAGGCAAACCGAGTGTTATAGAAGTTCAAGGTGAAATTTTTCGCGGCTTGCGCCAGAATAATTCTAATCAACTAATGTATTCTAATTCTACAAATAAAATTCGTAGTATTCGGATGAGATTAGTAGATTGGGATTACTATAAGAGTTTACTTTTACAAAAAATCGGTTGTTTTGTAATGAAAAGGGCGGCGCGTGTGCGAGTTATAAGCCATGCGATTTTCAATCAGGTTCGGGAACAGGGAATTCCCGCAGAAAAAATCCGTCTTGTTTCTCTGCGCGTTGACCTAAAGTTATTTGATCCTGATTTATGGGTTTCCGAAACCTATAAAAATGGGGATAAATTGGGGATAATTAAAATTGGGTATATAGGGCGATTAGTTGATGGCAAAGGATTGGAAGATTTATTGGAGGCGGTTAAAATTTTAAAAAATCAGAACTTAGGATTTAAAGCTTGGAACTTAGCAATTTATGGGAATGGACCGCTCGAATCTAAATTGGAGAAATTAGCTAATGAACTTAAAATTGCAGATAAAATAGAATGGCAGGGATTTATACCGTACAGCAAAGTGCCGGAAGCATTATCACAAATAGATATTTTTGTTTATCCTTCTTGGCATGAGGGTTTTGGCCGGTCAATTATGGAAGCGATGGCGATGGAAAAAGCGGTGGTGGCAACGCGGGTCGGCGGTATTCCGGATTTGATTGAAGATAATGAAAATGGGTTTTTAGTTTCGCCTCATAATCCCCAAGAATTAGCGCAAAAAATTGAAATACTCATGGAAAACAAAGAATTAAGATTAAAATTCGGCAAAGCCGGCCGGGAATGGGTAAGCAGGAATTTTGAATGGAATCGGGGCATAAAACAGTTTGTAAATTTATTTTTAGAATTAAAACAATGAGAATTGCAAGAATTATAGAATATTTTCCGCCGCATTCGGGAGGCATGGAACGTCACGGTCTGATTCTTTCGCAAGAGCAGGCTAAATTGGGCCATGATGTAGAAATATTTATTGGAGTAGGCGATACGTCTTTATTTCCAAAAACCAAAAAAGCGCCATTTCAATTCTTGCCTCTTTATAGCAAGGTAAGGCGGCTGTGGTTCAATCTCTGGGCCTATTTTGCTACTAAAAATCATAATAAAAAAGATCCTTATGATGTGATTCATCTTCATGGCGATTTTATTGAGGCGTTTTTTGGCGGAAAATTATCACAAAAAATTAAAATTCCCGCAATTATCACTATCCACGCTGGTTTAAATAAGCGGCTTTTAAAGCCAAAAAACGCGGAGTATTTTAAAAACATTGCTAAAATAATATGCGTCAGCCAAGATGTTGCCGAGGAATTGAAAACTTTAGGTATTCCCACCGATAAGATAGTCATTATTTCAAGCGGCGTAAATTTATCGGGATTTAATGAAGTGAAAGAAGAGAACGTTGTGGCGATTAAAAATCAATATTCGCATCCGATTATAATTTCGGTTGGCGTATTGCGGATAAATAAGGGCTTTAATTTTTTAATTAACGCGTTTAAAAAAATTGTTGATGTTTTCCCCAAGGCAACACTTTTAATTATCGGCGACGGACCGGAAAGAGACAAATTGAAACAGCTGACTAAGGGCGTTTCCGGAATTACATTTCTGGGGGAGATAAGCCACGATGATGTGGTAAAATATTTAAAAGCTGCTGATGTCTTTGTTTTAGCATCTGTAAGCACCAGTGGCGGCAGAGAAGGAACGCCGACTTCAATTATGGAAGCGATGGCTGCCGGCCTTCCTATTGTTGCTACAAAAAGTGGGGGAATTCCTTATCTTATAAAAGACGGCATTAACGGCATCTTGGCGGAAGAAAAAAACAATGATGCCCTGGCCGCGGCCATGATAAAATTAATTAACGATGAAAATTTAAGGCAAAAAATGGGCAGACAAAATCTTGAAGATATCAAGCAAAAAGATTGGCCAATAATAACGCGCAGTGTAACGAATGAATATTTAAATTAAAAAACATGCCGACTGCAGATATTTACAAGAAAGTTTTTGGAAAAGAAAACAAAGAAATAAAAGAACAAATTTTTAAAAAATCGTTCCTTTCGCTTGATGAAACAGAAAAAATCTGGGAAAAATATTTTAGATTTATGCCGATGAAACTCGCCTTGCCTCTTGTTAAATACCGTCTTGATAATAAAAAAGTTTTGGATATCGGTTCGGCTTGGGGAGAATTTTTAATTCATTTAGGACCCGGTTCAAAAGGAATAGAAGTTTTGCCGGAATCGGTCAATTTTTCTCGCTCAATCGGCCTTGATGTCAGCGAATACAATTTTGAAGATGAATGGCGAGAAACTCCCGAGTCTTTTGACGCTGTTTGGTGCTCCAATGTTATGGAGCATGTTGTGGCGCCGCATTTGTTATTGAGGCGATTTCATGAAGCGTTAAAATCGGAGGGCCTTATTTTTATTCGCGTGCCCACAGTTCCTTCAAACTGGTTGTACATTAAATTGAACAGGATTCTTCTGGGATTTTTAGGATATGAAGCGCTTCAGCATAT
>Ga0210017_1005387_pt1 | contig 10266 bp, 11 predicted proteins | sample CryGeyCG2014_020_FD_183966 | JGI IMG/M metagenome (GOLD analysis project Ga0210017, IMG submission 183966) | Groundwater microbial communities from aquifer - Crystal Geyser CG08_land_8/20/14_0.20 (SPAdes) (version 2) | ecosystem: Environmental > Aquatic > Deep subsurface > Groundwater | place... | reverse complement strand
CGAGCAAGGTTTTCCCCGTCCCCGGAGCACCGTACAAGAGCACACCCCGCGGAGGTTCGATGCCAACTTTCTTGAACAGCTCGGGCTTCAGCATGGGCAACTCAACGGTCTCGCGTATCTCCCCGATCTGGTATTGAAGGCCACCGACATCGTTATAACTCACGTTCGGCGCCTCTTCTATCTCCATCCCGAGCACGAGCGGATCTTTCTTCGACGGCAAAACCTCCATTATGCCGAACGTGCGCTGGTTGAGAGCGACCCTTGAACCAGGCTTGAGATCGTCCGGTTTGACAGACTGCGAAACGCCCACGACGAACTGCGGCCCGGTTGTGCTCCTGACGATTGCGCGCCCATCTGACAGCACATCTAACAAAGTCGCTGCCACCAGGGGCGGCATCCTCAGGTGATCGAACTCGGCTCGAAGCCCGCGCAACTCGTGCTCGAGCCGCGAGTAATTCGTCTCGAATGAGCGCTTCTCGTGCTCCAAGCTTCGGACGCGTTGCTCAAGGTGTTTGATGTAATCGGTGACATATGTCTCATCGTAGACGCGTGGCTCTTTCGCTTTCGGCACTTCTGACAATCGAATCCCAAATTAATCTGATAGAGTAAGCATAAAAACTTTCAGTGGAAATGGAGGTTTGAAAGTGAGAGCATGGAGTGTGAGGTCTGCGGGTGCCTGATTGTTGGCAAACCCCACCTGGCGCTGATTGAATGCGTAGCGATGAACGTTTGTTCTGGCTGTGCAACCCTTGGTAAAATAATCGAGGAGCCAGCCCGCCGCGAGCAACCCACCACGCACGAGGAAATGGCGGGATTAGAAATAGTTGAGGACTATCCCGCGCTGATCCGGCGCGCAAGAGAACGCATGGGATTGAAGCAAGAGGAACTGGCGAAGCGATTGGCCGAACGCGCGTCGGTGGTGCAGAGGCTCGAGAGCGGGAGGTTGAGGCCTGATGAACGTCTGCTTAACAAACTTGAGCGGGCACTCGGCATCAAGCTCTCCGCTTGTGAATCCAGATAGCGGCCACCCCTGCGACCGAAATAAGGACCGCCAGAATGAGCACGAGGTAGCGAGGGTCTATTGGAAAAATGAAGCCGGTTTCTGGAGGTTTTCCGAGCGCCTCGACCACGGTGTTCGCGTGACGAACAGCTTCCTGAGCCAACAAAATCGCGTTCTCATCGCTGGCCACCTTTGCTTGTTCCAATCTCGCGCGCGCAAAATCGAGTTCTTGAGCAAGTGCTTCATTGGGATGTGAAGCCAGTAGATTACTCGCCACGTTGATCGTGCTCTCCCCGGCTTGGATAAGGGCCTGCGCAGCTTCGGATTTCGTGAGCGAAAGGAGGGTTACGTTTTCGCCCTCCACGCTAGGTTGGACATCGTACCAAGTGTATTTGGAAGCAGATTCGGAAGAGCTTATGCCGCGCACGTACCGAAGTAAGTGAATTGGATCTAGCTTGAACAAATAATCGCCAGAACTTTTGGCCCAAGTTGGGTCCGCTGGCTGCCAGCCTTTGCCGGGCAGGTAGAACTCGACCCAGGCGTGGCCGACCAGATTTTCTTGATATCCCCAACCAAAATCCATGCGCGCAGGCAGGCCAACCGCCCGGCTCAGGGCAATCGTCAGGTCGCTGAAACAATCGCAGTCCCCCCGCCCGCTCGAAAGAGTTTCAAGAGCGCCCTTTCGCGGTGATGTAACCTCATATGTTACATAATTGCTGACATATTCGACGATTTTCCTTGCAACCTCGTAGGCCTTTTTTTCGGTTCCAACAATTTGATCGGCCCTCCACCCGATGGCGGGATCATTCACCTCCCAATATTCGCGCGCTTCCAAGTATGAAGAAAGCCCAGACGGCACATCGGCTATGGCTCCAACGTCATTTTTCGAGATATCAGGTGTGTAAACGTTCTCGACGTAGACGAACCCGATGTTCAAGTCCTTGCTCTGCCCAGGCTGGATGTCGCCAACGTCGAAGACACCGTGCCAGTTGTTCTCATCGTCCAGGTACATGGTTTTGACTGGCAGGTTGGCCCCGGCAAAAGCTGCGAACTGCGATGGGCTGTGCGCAAACAAAATTGTATCAAAAGTCACATTTTTCGAGACCCCGGTGCTTTGATTGACGAAACGCTCTGTCAAAGCGAGTTTGAAGTAAGCAGGTTGCGTGTAAAAATGCGCTTCAAGCCCACCGAAGCTCCCCGGGGCGCTGACGCTGGTCTCATATTGGACGATTGGGGGGTCGTTCTCCAACAACTGAGCGTCGTCGGGATTTTTCAGGAAGAGCTTTGAACCGGCTGGCCCACGAACCCTAACGATGTATCTGTGGTAGGCGAAGTTGTTGGGGCCAAGTGTAACTCCGCCTAAAGTAGCCCTATATCTCGGGCCGCTTCCAGAGACCCAGCCATCAGCGACGTAGGAAATATGGTACGTCAGCCTCGATCTGCCGCTGACGGAAAAATTGAGCTTGATAGCGGTTGTTCCACCGCCTCGACTTACCTCGTAGCTGATAGATGAATCGCTCCAGACGTTAACATCACGCGTGTTTTCCGTTGGAATCGGATATGTAATCTCGTAACTCTGTGCAAACCAAGAGGGATTGTAAATCGTGTAATTTTCGTTGTCACTAATAGAGCGGTCTTCTCCGATGATGTACCACCGCTCCACTAGCTCGTAGTACGTCTCTGATGGTTGGGGAGCCCTCACGGGTGGCGCGAGTGCGACTAAGATGAGTAAGGTTGCCAACCCTAACAGCAGTTTTTTCAAACACATCCCAATCTTTTTGGTTTTGAGCCACTAAATAAAGAGCGATAGTATGCGGGTAGTCTTGGTCGAGAGGCGCCTCGGCAGCGAGCCGTCCAAATTGCAGGAGCTGGCAGCGCTTGCGGAGACCCTCAAATGCGAGGTAGTTGGGGTAATCGAGCAAATCCGCGGGCCCGATCCGGCGTATCAAATCGGCAGGGGGAAGGCAGAGGAACTCGCCCGTCTCGTGAAAACCTCGAATGCAGAGCGCGTGATTTTTACCAACCAGCTCACCCCATCTCAAGCATTCAAAATCTCAACGTTGGTGGGTGTGGAAGTAATAGACAAATTCCGGCTGATACTCGAGATATTCGCGATGCGCGCGGGGTCACCGGAGGCGAAGCTCCAAGTGGAGTACGCTAGGCTGAGCTACGAGCTGCCTCGCGTGAGGGAACGTGTGCGAGCGCTTCTATCGGTCGAGCAACCCGGTTTCAGAGGCGGAGGTGAATACGAGGTCAAAGTCCACTACGACATGATCAAGCGGAAGATGGCTATTTTGAGGCGCAAGCTGGCTTCGGTTGCCACCGCGCGTGAGCAGAGGCGCAAGTTCAGGCGGGAACGCGGGTTTAAGCTTGTGGCGCTCGCGGGGTACACAAACGCCGGCAAGTCAACTCTGCTCAACAAGCTCACGGCAGGAGGGGCAGAGGTCGACGACATGCTTTTCACGACGCTCACCCCGCGCACCCGGGCGATGCACGCTAGCGGGAAGATTCTCCTCACAGATACAGTTGGCTTTATCGATGGTCTGCCCCCGTGGCTCATCGAAGCGTTCAAAGCGACACTCGAGGAAATATACCTCGCAGACCTCGTGGTTCTTATCGTTGACATCGCGGAGCCCGTCCACGAAGTGTTGCGAAAGTTGCGCGCATCTCGGGAGGTTTTGGCCGAGTATCCGGTGAAGGTTGTCATGGCGTTAAACAAAATAGATAAACTTTCCGCTGACGAGGTTGAAAAAAGGGAGGAAATGCTCCAAACCATACCGGGGGAGATGGTGCAAATCTCCGCTACCACGGGCGAGAACATCCCGCAGCTGTTGGAAGCCATTCGAACAAACGTCTGGCGGGGTGACTGAATGCCGAAAATAGTTGTGCTTCGGCTCGGTCACAGGCCACAGCGGGATAAAAGGGTGACCACGCACGTCGCGCTGGTGGCGAGGGCATTTGGCGCAGACGGCATCGTCCTCACAACCAAGGACTCTGGCATCGAGCGAAGCATAAACAAGGTGACCGAACTCTGGGGCGGCCCGTTCTTCATCCGAAGCGGCGAGGGCTGGAGGAGGGTGATTCAAGATTGGCGCTCGGAGGGTGGCTCGGTGTTGCACCTGACGATGTACGGCTTGCCTGTGGATGAAGTTTTGCCCCGCCTCCAAGGAAAGGATCTTCTTGTTGTCGTGGGGGCGGAGAAGGTTCCAGGGAAAATTTTCGAACTCGCAGACTTCAACGTGGCGGTAACCAGCCAGCCCCACTCCGAGGTCGGTGCTTTAGCCGTCCTATTAGATAAGCTATTTTCTAGCCTTAAATTAAAAAAGAAGCTTTTTGGCGGCAGATTGATAATAATGCCAAGCGATAAAGGTAAAAAAGTTCAAAAGGCGCCATAATCTCGGATATTTCTCCGCTATCTAAGGTCAAAATTTATTACAAAGTTTTAACAAATTTAAGAGTGACTTGAGGTTTTTAAATGAGCGGCGATGAGTTCAAGAAAGACCCAGTTTTTCGAGGGATACTCACCCGAATTGCAGGCGAGCAAGGTTACAAGGTAGCTGCCGTGTTGGTCGGGAAGGAGATGACTGACGAGGAAGTTGCCAAGAAGGTAGACATGCGCATAAACCTCGTTCGAAAAATCCTCTACGATCTCTACGACAGCCGCGTTGTCGGCTACCGGAGGGTTCGCGACGAGAGCAGCGGGTGGTACGTCTATTACTGGCGGATCGAACCGGAGCGGGCGAAGGAGTACTTCAACAACAACAAGCGCCTGCTTATACAAAAACTGCAGGAGAGGCTGGAGGAAGAGCAAAACACCATGTACTTTACCTGCGGTGACGGTTGCCAAAAGGTGACTTTTGACGTCGCGATCGAGAACGATTTCAAGTGCCAGAAGTGCGGCTCCAAGCTTGAACGCTTCGACAACACAAACGTGATAACGGCGCTGGAGCACCAAATCGAGTCGCTCAAGCAGCATCTAGTGGGGAGCTAGTTGGTAAGTCGGGAGCGGGCCCTGCGCGCGCTTCGTGACGCAGGTTGTTCTAAACAAGTCGTCGAGCACTGTTTGGTTGTGGAAAGCAAAGCGCTGGAGATAGCCAAAAAAATCGCAAAAAACGGCCACAAAATCGATCTGAAGCTGGTCGAAATCGGTGCCCTTTTACACGACATCGGCCGCTCAAGAATCCACGATGTCAGGCACGGCGTAATTGGGGGCGAGATCCTGCGCCAGATGAATTTGGAGAAGTTTGCAGAGTTCGCGGAAAATCACATAGGCGCTGGCATACCCGCGAGTGAAGCAAAAGCGCTTGGGCTCCCACCGCGGGATTTCATGCCCCGCACCCTCGAGGAGAAAGTCGTCGCCTATGCAGACAAGCTGATGAGCGGGAAGCGAGAGATTTCGCACGAGAAAGCGGTTGAGTGGTTTAAAACAGAACTCGGCGAAAACCACCCCTCGTTAGGCCGCTTCGAAACGCTGCACTCGGAGATAAAGAAGCTCGCGGGCTGATGGTGGGCCCGAAGGTACCAGCGTGCGAACTGGTTCAGGTCCGACGCTAAAAAGCACGGTTTTCGCATTCGGTGGCTTCCCCGCAATGCTCTTTCCTTGCTGTGGAATGGATGCAACAGGCAGACCGATCTACGTCGGCTAGCATTAAGCGTCGGAGTAGTCCATCATCTGCGGACAAAGCCAGCGCCGCGCTCTTTCTTGCCGCTTGCTTCCGACGTTCGCAGGGGATGCCCGCACTTGGGGCAAGGCGTAACACTTATCATGTGAGCTGGCATCCGACCGCGCCACTTGCAATCACGGCACTCGACCATTATTCTTGCCATGGTGTTTTCCTCCCCGCTTCCACCCATAAGTAGGTTTGAATTTATTTGCCCTTTTCTATTGTGCCAGAGCCATGGCACCTAGAGCACAGCTTTCTGTACGGCCAAATTCCGAGGCGCTTAAACCCGCCACCCCAATATTCAGGGCAACTTACGTATTGTTTGTCTTGCTTCTTTTTTGTCATCAGGGTATTACGCTACAAACGCCCTTAAATAGCTTGCTTTTTTGCGACCCGCAGCCAGCGCCGAGACGCTTTTGGGCCCGCTCCTGAGCCCGGTTATGACCTTCTGCTGGTGGGAGCTTGACGCAAGGAGGCCGTACGTTTAATTACGGTAAGTCTTTTACTCTCAGAATGTGATATAATGTCGAAGGTGAAATCTATGTTCAGAAAGAAGAAAAAGCCGAAGAAGAAATAGGTAGAGAAAAAGCCCTGCTAATCTGCTTGGTTTTTGGCACGTTTTTGCCGTCGAGTGCTAGGTCTGTCTTGGCGAGGTATTACACCGATTTCTCGCCGGGGCGGTTGAAGCGCATATACGATGGAGCAAATTTGAGGGCGCTGCCATGAAACTTGAGAGTTCCGCCGTGTTTCTCATCAGGACGAATTCTAAAAGCGTAACCCTCCACCGCAAACTGCACGGGTTCAAGACGGAGAGGTCGGGGGGAGGCCAGTCTCCGGCTTTCGAGGGGGGCCCGGCCGCGAGCGAGCCAGGAGCCAGTTTTGCAGCACGAAAACCCGAGAGGGGTGAGCGGGAGGGTCGAAGTGGCCTTAAATAAAAATCGATACTTCCGAGGTGAATTTCAGATTCTCATTTTTCATAAAATTTCTAAGACTTTTAAGGTTAAACTCCGTGTTGACACAACCGTTCTTGATGAGGATGACCGCTGACTGGGAGATTCTTTTTTAAGGAGCTCCCCCTCTTTCTTCAGTTCTTGGCCGCACGCAACTCCAACAACGCTGGTTTTGTGATCATCAACGCCCAAATTTCTTTTCCTGCGCATGGTACCAACTGAAGGCCGTCTCCCAATCTTGTTCTGTGCATTCAGGAAATAGTTTTTTGATAAAGTAAAGCTCAGAATATCGTGCTTGAATACTTAAGAAATCGGACAATCTTTGAAGATTGCCTGTTCTTATTATTAGATCAGGTTCGACATCTATCATCAAAAGAGACTTCATCTCTGATTCCGGTTCCCTAGATGCTTTCAAACAAGCATTCAAAAATTCGTGTTGAGCACTCCATGCCATTAGAAACACTACACGGTGTCTCGTATAGGCTTTGGTGGCTTCGGTAAGTTGATCCATTACCTCCCTCAAAGAAACTGGGAGTACTTCTCGTCGTGTGGAATAAAACTGAAAATTAATCTGTTTTTGATGAACTTCTGAATTCGAGTCCAAGTATTTTCGAAACTCTTTTTCATAAAGAGCGAATACCTCTTCGAGCTTTTCTTTGGGTCTTTTGAGATTATCTTCGCTCAAAGCATAAACAATTACATGCGAGACATCCTTTTGAGAACAGAAGTCTAGGAACGTCCTTAGTGTTTCTACGCCCTTTCTAAATACCTCAGCCCTGGACATGCCGTATTTTTCAGCGTATCTACAATTACCATCCGGTATAAGCCCGACAATCATGAGGAATCAACATTCTGTATTACTTCGTCGGCTATAAATATTTCAGAAGATGGTTCTGCGCCCGAGGCCTCGCGAGCGAGCCCCCCGCGGGGGTTTAAATCCTTCTGCCACCCCGAAACGACCCCGCCTCTAATTGAAAAAAAAGGCCCCTCTGACGAAACCCTCCGAACCTGATGAGAACCCCGTCTCGAAGCGCTCCTTTCCAAGTGGCTCCGAGGCGATGCGAGCCCAAGAAAAGCAAGAGCGGGCGAAGCGGGTGTTCAAGGACGGGAAACTGTGGCGGGTTATCCGGAAGAACCCATGATAAATCGCTTCTTTTTTGAGGTAGGGAATTTGGGAGAAAAATGGGGGGTCTTAACCCAATAGCCGCGCTTCCACTATAATCTAAACTTGATTTTTACTAGTGGGGTACTAATGTCGATGGAGGATTTCGCTTGTTTTTTGAGCCGCTCTTTTTACATCTTTTATGCTTGTCACACCAGCGCAGACACCCTTGCCCGATACGAATAGCAACAACACCGCCTTGGGATCGTCGAGCCTGAACACGAGGCCTGGAAAAACCTCAGGCTCGTATTCGGTGTTCTCGAATCTGCGAGCTATACGCTCGAGATCGAACTTCCTGCCGAAATTAACGGATGCCACAATATTCTGAACCTTGACTTTTGGCTCCGTTTTCACCTTTATGTGTGCCTCCCTGAGCTTTCTGGTCAGCTTCTTTATCGCCATTTTTGCATCGTTCATGCTCCTCGCGCCGACGCAGTTCATCTTGCCAGACGCGAAGATGAGAAAGGAAGCCCGAGGCTCCGTTGATTTATAAACAATCCCGGGGAAGACCTCTGGGTCATAGCGCGCGCCGTCCAGAGACCTGGCCACCTTCTCGAGGTTAAACTCTGTATCTTTGTATGTGACCGAGAGCACGATATTTTGGATTTTAGTTCTTACCCCCGTCATCTCCTCACCCCACATATTGATTGGCGCGCGGTATTTGCCCATTTCGGTTACACTACCTCTTGGGCGGCGCGCAACTAACTAATATGGCGGTGGAGCACTGTCGAGAACGGGATATAGATTAGTTTACGCAAATATCATTGGTACAAGCCGAGCTGGAGGGAGAAGAAAAAACGCCGCCTGAAAAAGCTCAGGCGCCACACTCAAGCCAAGCTAACCCGCCAGCTTGTGGCCAAGGCTGGCGAAAGCCTTGATGCTAGAAGTTGAGGTGCCGTTAACTTACCTTTTCTCGTTTTTGCCCGTAAATCGCCGTGGCAATTCGCGGCCAGGTTCAGCCTCCAAGTTGTTGAACCAAAAGTATCTGTACCGATTTAAAGGTGGGCCCGAAGGTACCCGCACCCAAATGGGTTCGGGTCCGGCGCAAAAAATGCGATTTTTTAAGTATCTATTTAAGAGTTCTCGGTCTAATTAGCATTGGTGTGAAGATGATGAAAAAATTTAATATTGTTGTGGAAAGAGACGAGGACGGCTATTACGTGGCTTCGGTGCCCGAGCTGTCTGGGTGCCACACCCAAGCGAAAACCTTAGACGAGTTGAGGGCGCGCATAGAAGAAGCGATCAAGCTATATTTAGAAGTTGAAAAGGGCGCAGCCGATGTCGCGACCGAATTTATCGGCGTGCATGTGGTAGAGGTATCCGTCTAATGAAGCTCAGACCAGTTGCTTCGGAAAAACTCATCAAAGTCCTAGAAAAGATAGGATTTGCAAGGGCGCGACAAAAAGGGAGCCACGTATTTCTAAAGCATCTTGATGGAAGAGCGACCGTCGTGCCTGTTCATAAAGGGGAAGAAATCGGGCGAGGTTTGCTGAGGAAAATCATCAAGGATGCCAAACTCACGAGAGAGGAATTTCTGAAACTGCTCGAAGAACTTTAAACGTCGGTTGTTGCTGAATGGGCCCGAAGGTACCCACACCCAAATGGGTTCGGGTCCACGTCATTTTTAGAGAAGAATGAACGCTAAGAAACCTTGCCCACATCGTCCGAACTTTAGACATGAATGAGTTTGACCAGACAGTTGCATACGCTCATTTCGCCCCGCCCGTTGATAGTCTCCATCCTTATACATATACTTTGATATCCACCCCCCCCGCCCACGATGGATATCACGGTGATGATGATGGCGGAGCCAATCCACCGCGCTTCATCGATATCCTTTAGGATTTCTTTGCCTTTTATCGCAAAGGCCTCGAAGGCGGAATGAAGAGCTCCAAACTTTTCCTGTAGTGTGAATCCAATTTCTTCATAGGCGGCATCTAGGTTTTTCCCTAAGCTAGTGGCACCCTGGTCTGGGAGTTTCTCCGCCCTTTGCTCCCTTTCCCATAGCTGTATCTGCGTTGTGTGATGGGCACATTCATTGGTGCCCCGCCTGTGCGAGGTGGTTATGTATCGAGCACGGTATGAAGCGCAAAATTTGTGGACTAGGGTTCGCCGACGGGCTTGCGCAGGATCGCGAGACGGGCCGACCTCGCCTGCTCGGAAATCGGCAGCGGGAGGTCTTCCAGCTGCCGCAGAACCTCGGCCGTTTGCAGGACGATCCGCTGGAGATCGCCTTCCTCGCCCCCCGATTCGGCCACGAGGTCCGCCCAGTCGGTGTTCCCCTCGGCCCACCTGAACACCGCGCCAGCGACCGCGTTCGCCTTGCTTCTCCGATCGCCCTCGAACACCTCGCCGAAATCCGACCCTCCCACTCCGTGCTTCCTCTCCCCCGCGTCCAGCTCGAACGCCAGCCTCCCGAGGGGCCTCAAATCCAATCTCGCGACCATAAAACGGGGCGCGCGTTCGGCCGTGAGCGCTGCCGCCCATCCC
>Ga0210017_1005386_pt1 | contig 10267 bp, 9 predicted proteins | sample CryGeyCG2014_020_FD_183966 | JGI IMG/M metagenome (GOLD analysis project Ga0210017, IMG submission 183966) | Groundwater microbial communities from aquifer - Crystal Geyser CG08_land_8/20/14_0.20 (SPAdes) (version 2) | ecosystem: Environmental > Aquatic > Deep subsurface > Groundwater | place... | reverse complement strand
GAATATTCTTTATAATATACTGGTGTTATCTTTATTTGAATTACTTATTATTTGCTTTATAGTAAGCAGTTGTGACTAATGCAACATTTCCGTTAAGATTTAATTGAGTGCATACGGTATAACATGAGGAGGTATTATGGCCATTCTAAGAGAAAAACTGAGAACCGGGATTCCTGAAATGAGAGCTAAAATTGACGGCATTCTAAACAAGCACAAGGATGAAGTAATTAGTAATGTTACTGTTAAGCAGATTTATGGTGGAATGCGAGGAGTTCTCAATATGGTATGTAATTCCTCTTATGTTGACCCTATAAAGGGTTTGTATATAAGAGGAATTCCCGTTACGGAATTAACAGACAAGCTTCCGGAAGAGGTCTTTTATCTACTTTGTACTGGTGAGCTACCTGACGAGGAAGGATTAAAGCAGTTGCAGGAAGAGCTTTATCTACGAGCAGAAGTGCCTGACTATGTATGAGATATGATTTATTCTCTTCCCAGAGATACTCATCCGATGACAATGTTGAGTATGGCTATTCTTGCTATGGAAGGAACTTCTATTTTTAAGGAGAAATATGCAGCTGGTCTGCGAAAAGCAGATTTTTGGGAAGCAACTCTGGATGATGCCCTAGAATTATTAGCAAAATTACCAATAATTGCAGCAGGAATTTACAGAATCAGATTTGATAAGGGAGAATTGATTCCTTATGATAGTTCTTTAGATTGGGGAAGTAATTTTGCAAATATGCTGGGCATTCCTGATCCTACAGGAGAATTCGCCGATTTGGTGCGGCTTTATTTAGTGCTTCATTGTGACCACGAGGGTGGCAATGTGAGCGCCTTTACTGCGCGTGTAGTCAACTCTGCACTATCTAACCTTTATTACGCCGTTTCTGCCGGTTTAAATGGACTCGCCGGTCCTTTGCACGGATTAGCAAATCAGGAATGTCTGAAGTTCGTTTTGTCAATTCAGGAAAAATATGGAAAGGTGCCTTCCGAAGAGGAATTGAGCGACTTCGTCTGGTCCACTCTAAAATTGGGCAAGGTTATACCGGGTTATGGCCACGCCGTTCTGCGCGCCACGGACCCCAGGTTCACGGCATTCCTGAATTTTGGCAAACAGCATTGTCCTGCTGATGAAATATTTCAGATAGTAGAGAAACTACACGAAGTTGTGCCGGATATTCTGAAGGAGTACGGAGTCTGAAGGAGTACGGAGAAGGAAAAATTGCCGACCCCTGGCCCAATGTAGATGGTATCTCAGGCTCACTACTGTTCCATTATGGTCTGACTATGTTTGATTATTATACAGTAATGTTCGGTGTCTCCCGAACATTAGGCTTTTGTGCTCAAGCAATTATGGCTCGTGGCCTTCAAGCACCTATTATCAGACCCAAAAGTGTAACTAATGAGTGGGTGGATGAGATGCTTAAGAAAGTAAAAAAAGAATGAAAAATAGCGGGATATCCAGGCAGTATCTTACAAGTATCTATAGGTTCATCTCCAAAAAGGTTGCAATTACTGCTCGTTTGTAGAAGCAAAATCCACACCACTGCATGCAGGTAAATCCCAGAGATCCTTTTAGGTTTGGAATTTGGTGAATTTGAATTTCGGTATTGCCTGCCTGTACATACGGATCCGTAGGAATCGGCAGGCAGGTTTAGAATTAAGAATTTAGGATTTCAAGAAATATGAAAGGAACAAACTATGAGACTTAACATCGTACAAAGGATAATAAAAACCCATCTTTTAGAAGGAGAGATGAAAGCAGGGGAAATTGTTGGGATAAAAATTGACCAGACGTTGACACAGGATGCTACTGGCACAATGGCTTATCTGGAATTTGAGGCAATGAACATTCCAGAAATAAAGACCGAGCTTTCTGTAAGTTATGTTGACCACAATACAAGTCAGACGGGCTTTGAAAATGCTGATGACCACAAGTATTTACAAACGATTGCAGAAAAGTACGGTATTTATTACTCAAGAGCAGGGAATGGTATCTGTCATCAAATCCATTTAGAAAGATTTGGACTACCGGGCAAGACATTACTCGGTTCAGACAGTCATACTCCAACCTGTGGTGGCATTGGTATGATGGCAATAGGTGCTGGTGGTTTAGATGTTGCCTGCGTCCTTGCTGGATTGCCCTTCTATTTCGCTTTCCCTAAAGTTTTGAAAGTGAACTTGACTGGCAAACTTCCACAATGGGTATCATCAAAGGATATTATCTTATATCTTTTAGAACTTTTATCCACCAAAGGAAATGTTGATTGGGTGATAGAATATGATGGTCGTGCTATCAAAACTCTAAGTGTGCCAGAACGAGCCACTATCACTAATATGGGAGCAGAGTTAGGAGTAGTCAGTTCAATATTCCCCAGTGACGAGATTACTTACACTTTCCTTAAAGCACAGGGTCGTGAGCAGGGATGGACTGAACTAAAGGCAGAATCAGATGCTGAGTATGACCGTATAATTGATATTGATTTAAGCACTCTTGAACCACGACTCGCTACACCACATAGTCCGGGGAATATTAATTTAGTAAAAAATTTACAAGGAACCAAAGTTGACCAGGTATGTGTAGGCAGTTGCACCAATTCTTCATATAAAGATTTGATGGCTGTTGTCAGAATGGTAAAAGGTAGGAGATTGCCTTCCAATGTAAGTTTTGCAGTAGCACCTGGTTCAAAACAGGTCCTACGAATGCTATCTGATAACGGTGCTTTAACTGATTTGATTGATTTTGGTGCAAGGATTATGGAGTCCGCCTGCGGATTTTGTATTGGTAATGGTCTGGCACCAGCTACAGATTCCGTGTCTATTCGTACCAATAACCGAAATTTCAGGGGACGCTCTGGAACATTATCAGCAAATGTCTATTTAGCCAGTCCTGAAACTGCTGCTGCCTGTGCAATTACAGGCGTTATTACCGACCCAAGGAATTTGGGAATAGAACCACCAGAAATTTCAATCCCTGAAAAGTTCTACATAGATGATAAAATGATTATCCCTCCTGATAGGAGAAAGAAGGATCTCAAAATATATCGGGGTCCGAATATTGGCAATCCACCGATAAGTGAGCCATTGACACAAGACCTCATTGGAGAAGTAGCAATCAAGGTTGGAGATAAAATTAGCACAGACCATATTATGCCAGCAGGCATTCGTCTTAAGTATCGTTCTAATATACCTAAATATGCAGAATTTGTCTTTGAGTCCGTAGATTCTACTTTTCCAGAGCGTTGTCTGGCAAACAAGAGACAGGGAAAAGCAAGTTTTATCATTGCGGGTCTCAGTTACGGTCAGGGCTCTTCACGAGAACATGCAGCAATCTGTCCAGCATATTTGGGTGTAAAGGCGGTAATAGCTAAATCCATTGAAAGAATCCACTGGGCAAACTTAATCAATTTCGGCGTTATCCCTTTGATTTTCGCAGATGTTACTGACTACGACAAGATAAAGCAGTCAGATGAATTATCACTACTGGGTATAGATAGGGCTGTAAAAGAGAATAATACTTTCGTTATCAGAAACTTATCAAAAGATACTGATTTCGCAGTTAAGCTAAATCTCAGTGAAAGAGAAAGAGAAATTCTTTTAACAGGTGGGTTATTGAATCTCATCGGGAAGAAGGCAAAAGGATAATGTATATGGTCATTTCATTTATCACCTCTTTATAGGAGAAACTCTTTCACAAGCTTTCTCCACTCTTCATCGCTAATCCTTTCATTGATAGCCTGAACAAGCTCACCACCATCTGCAATAGTAACCCCAAGCTCTTTCTCCACTCTGGTATGCAGTCTATCGATTTCTTCTTCAAGCCAATCCTTGGCGGTATCTCCTTTCAAAAGGTTCCTTAAGCTCTCTTCAATATTAAATGGCTCTAACTCAAGGACCCAACCTTTGCCATAAGAGTCAGTGTTTAACAAAGAACTATCCTTGGAAAGCTCCTCGTTTATCTTCTTCACTATACCATCAATTGGAGAAAGTAGTTGGGCGTATCCCAACCTGGTTTTGACTTCCCAGCCAATTTCTCCTTTTCTCACTTTTTCCTCACGGAGAAAGTCTATTCCTTCTATCTTCCCTAACAACCGTTGAGCAAAGTCATCCAATCCCACCCTCACAGTATCCTGACTCATTCTTCTAACCCACGTGTGTTTCTTGTAAAAGTAGAGATGGCTCAAGATTAAGAACCCATTCACTTTTAGCTGTTTTACTTTTGCCATTCGAGCCAAAACTTTTGGATGCCCACAGATAGCATCTTGCATCCTCTGGTCATATTCACAGGAACCACATTGATAGTTATTGGGACAGAGTTTATAAGATACCTCCCCCATCAACATATATCTACATTTTCGGTCTGAAGCTGGCAGATTTCTCAACCGATTAATAATATTAAACATCTCCGGTGCTTCCGTATATTTACCATTCGCATCCATTAGAGATTGGTTAAACTGACATTTATCACAATTGTAATTGAGGGTGCAAAGCCGATAAGAGATCACACCCAGCTTTGCCCATATACATTGGCGCTCTTTGCCAGGAAGCTCTTTCATTGCTTTAATATCTTCTTCTCTTGCCATCTTCATTTTGCTTACCTCCTTTGATTGCTGTTCGTCTATCTTCGCAACACTTCGGTACTCAGAACATTTAACATAATCATTGCTCAAACATAGACTAATTGTATCCGAGGTGCCGCAAGGGATTAACTTCTTTATTGGATATGCCTTACAATACCTAACCAAAACTTCCTCTAAAAACGGGCATTTCATTTTCATCACCTCCAACCTTATATAAAGCAAATTGCGTGCCAAAAGAAAACATAATAACTGCAAGTTCTTGCTTTATAAAGGCTTAGACACGAAAGGAGAATCTATTGTGAGGTTGATTGTTTAAAGAGTTATGCGGTATATTTCAACACAATATAGCCAACAGTTCTAAATGCTTGTAAATTAAGGCGATATTATGTGGAATTTTGAAGACTTGATGTTGAGATATTCAACAGGAAAGATATTTTAGGCGGGCTTGGTGAGTTTATATTTTTTTATTTTATTGTAAAGAGTGGTTCTATCTATTTTTAATATATTGGCAGCTTCTTTGATATTCCAGTTGGTTGCTTCCAAGACTTGTGATATGTGTCTTTTTTCAATTTCTTGAAGTGACAGATTATGATCTGCCACTGAAGATTTTAGGACTTCTTTTGGTTTTCCCTTTACAGAAGGAGGTAACTCATCGGGTCCAATAAAATCTTTTTTAGCCACTACGACGGCTCTTTCTATTACATTCTCAAGTTCTCTTACATTGCCTGGCCAATTATATCTCATTAACAAACGAAGAGCATCTTCATCGATGAATTCTATACCTTTTTTGTTTTCAATGGAGTATTTTGTTAAAAAGTGTTCTACAAGCAGAGGAATATCTTCCCTCCTTTCTCTCAGCGGTGGTACTTGTATACACACAACATTTAGTCGATAGTATAAATCCTCTCTAAATTTCTCTTCTTTCACTAACTTTTCCAGTTCCTTATTTGTGGCTGAGATGACTCGGACATCTACTTTGATGAGTTCAGAACCTCCTATCCTCCTGAATTCTCTTTCTTCCAGGACCCGGAGTAAGTCTGCCTGTGTATTCTGGCTCATATCGCCTACTTCGTCCAAAAATAACGTACCTTTATCAGCAAGTTCAAACTTACCTTTTCTCAAGGATATTGCGTTTGTAAAGGCACCCTTTTCGTGTCCGAAAAGTTCAGATTCTAACAAAGTTTCTGGCAAAGCAGCACAGCTTACAGCGACAAAGGGACATTTGCTTCTTGGGCTGGTTGAGTGGATCGCACGGGCAATGAGTTCTTTACCAGTGCCACTCTCTCCCTGGATTAGGACTGTGGAGTTGCTTTTTGCTACCGTCTTTACAAGCACAAGGACTTCCTGCATCTTGCGGCTCTTGCCAATAATGTCTTTGAATTGGTACCTACGCTTTAACTCCTGACGCAAGTATATGTTTTCTTTAACAAGATTTTGATGGGCTATTATATTTCTTATGACAAGGTCTATCTCTTCGGGATTAAAAGGCTTAACAATGTAGTCATAAGCCCCCTCTTTCATCGCCTGAACAGCACTGTCAACAGTTGGGTAGCCTGTTATTATAACTACAGGTAACTCCTTAGATATCCGTTTTGCTTCTCGCATTACATCTATTCCGTCCATTCCTTGCATTTTTAAATCCACAAGAAGTAGGTCCCATTTTTTCTTCTTAACTTCACCGATTGCTTTAAATCCATCTTCCACTGCTTCTACTTCGTAGCCACTCTCTGCTAACCAATCGGATAACGATTGCCTAATAATCAACTCATCGTCTACTACCAAAATTCGGGGCTTTTCTTTCATAGCTTACTTAATAATATTTTTGAGCAACTTTCACAAAACTTATCTTCTTTAACGTCTATCTCCCTTATGGAATTGGAGAAGTGCATAACACATCGGGTATCCCAGCAATGCACCATCCCAAATGTATGACCCAGCTCGTGGATAACCTCCTTGCCCAATCTTTTAAGTAATATTCTGTTGTTTGGAGGCAGTCCATAATATTCTTGTCGCAAACGGTGTATAGAGACGACGGCTGCTTTACCATTAAGCTGAGCCTGCCCGAAAACAAAAGTTAAAACAGGAATATACAAATCAACCGATATTAGCCCTATTATTTTTAAAGCATTCTCTGGAGTAAATTCCAATATATTCCTCAAAATCTGGGTAGAAGAGTACTGGTTTCGTTTTAAGTCAAATGCTCGCTCGGGTATGCCTATTTTTTCTAATATTTCAGATGAATAGTCAAATCGCATTTCTATTTTTTTCGGTAGAAAGCAAAGCATTTCTTTAGCAATATTACCAATTGGCAATAAATAAATACAGTCCACGAGATCATTTAGCAGGAAATTTAATACTAACTGTGGTTCCTTTTCCAACTGTGCTCTTCACATCTATGCTTCCGTGGTGGTCTTTTACAATCCTCTGGACAATAGGAAGTCCGAGTCCAAGTCCTAAACCTTCTTTACTACCCTTAGTTGTGAAAAGGGGCTCAAATAGTTTGGGAAAGTTTTCTTTTGGAATACCGCATCCCGTATCTGAGACACTCGCCCTGACAAAGCACCTTTGTCCCCCTTCTGTTGCGGTTTTTATTTTTATTTTCCCTCCCCTGGGCATAGCCTGTATTGAATTTAATATAATATTCACAAAAACTTGCTGCAACTGACCAAAATCGCCCATAATTTCAGGGATGCGCAGCTTGCTCTCTTTCTTTACTTCTATATTTCCAATCTTTAACTGGTCTCTTAAAAGTAATAAGCTTTGCTCTATTACTTCGTTGATATTAAGGGACAGGACTTCGGGCTCTGTCTGTCGGGAGAAGTCCAGAAGATTTTTGACAATTCGTCCCATATTTATCGTTTCCCTTTCTATGATTGAGAGGTATCTATTTGACTTTTGTGCCGAAGGAGTTTCTTTTTCCAATTCTCTTGAAAGCAATTTGATATAAGTCAGAATTCCATTCAACGGATTGTTTATTTCATGAGCCACACCAGCAGCAATTTGCCCTAAGATTGCGAACCTATCAGATTGCATAAGCTGGTCCCTTAGACACTTTAGCTCTCTTATGTCACGAAATATTTCTACCATACCAACTATTTCTCCATTGGTATCTTTTAAAGGAAATGCAGCGATATTTACAGGAATTGCCTTACCGTCTTTACCGAAAATCTCTTTATCGCTCCTGTATGTTGAACTGCCCTTTTTAGTGATACTTTCAAAAGGACAAGAAATCTCACACAGATTGCTTCTGAATATATCTTTGCATTTTTTCCCTCTCACATCATCCAAACAGAATCCCGTCATCCACATTGCAGACTTACTAAAGGAGGTTATTCTCTTTTCTTTATCGATAGTAAAGACACCGCCTTCCATGTGGAGCAGTATTCCTTCCAAAAAGGGTCTCATCATAGAAGGCCCAAGCTCGCCCATTAACTTTTTGGAAACTTTTCCCATCTCTTTCATAATAATACTCTCTTTATTAAATGTCAAGAAATTCTTTAAGAAGTTTTTCAATTTTATCTTTGCTCTCTTAGATTTGTTTTGTATCTAAAGATTCTTTTAAGTCCTCATTCATCAAATAGAGCCTTTACCTCTTGCGTCTCCAATAGAGCCTTTCACATATATAATATACTCCAAAAATGGAGAAAAGTCAAGTAAAAAATAAAAAAAATTGGATTACAAAAATTGATCGAGATACAGATCAGTTACCTGGCCATTCCTTAGAATATTTGGTGCCCTCAAAATTTGCCCAGGCCTCCTCCTACTACTATCGACAGAAAATAAAACGATTTTTGGATCCTCCGGAATTTGGAGTCAAAAAGGGTCATTTCAGGGTTATTTTTTCTCAAATATCGCCGACGCCCATAACCAGTAATAGAATTTTTTACACTTTAAGTAAAACTTTTCTTGACAAACTAAATTTTTTGTGTTAAAATAAAATTATACACGTAGGTATAATCTATGGGGAAAGAACTAAATGCCCTAAAGCTTTTTTATTTAGACAGGGTTTCCCAAAACTCCCTTATATATCAATGACTTACAAAAGCCAAAAATGACGATTTCCTAAACCAATGTAAGTCTTTATTTTGTAATGTCTTACGCTGTTGTCTTTTGCCAAAAACCCCGTATTTTGGGCTTTTTATGGCGTATTTTAAGGGCATTTTTAGGTGGTTTAGGAAAAATGAGCAATAACCTTACAGATTAAAAATCTGTGCCTCTCTTTGTGTTTATTTATTAACAGGGATTGCCTACCTGCCGGTAGGCAGGGACGAGACTTGCACGAGACTAAAAATAAGATTATCTCTTAAATTCTCATAGAATCCCTGTTAAAATGACTTTTGAGAAGCCCTAATTACGATAATAAAAACCAAAGGAAGCAATAATGGTAGTGTCAAATAGAATATGAAAGAATATGACAAACCACACCTGCCTACCGTCAGGCAGGGAGGTCACAGAGTAAATTTAATTCCCTGTGCTCTCCAAACAATGAATTATGTAATTTTACAGGGATTGAAAGAGAACTTAAGAGAATTAGATATTTTTATAAAAACGAATCTCTTCCAATGGATTCACTTCGTTCACCACAGGTCTCTTTAAATCCCTGGTTTAACTTATAAACATCATATACAAAGGTTAAAAGATGGAATAAAGAAATTAGTTTCATAGAGAGGTCACAGAGGGGAAGTGATTAAGAGATTAAGTTAATTGAGTGATTAAGGCGTAGACTATTCAAATTAACTAAATTAACTGAATTAACCTAATTCACTAATTTATTGCTCTCTGTGGTTAAATTTTTGACAATACTGCAATAATAAAGGGGAGGAAAAATGGAATATCAAAAATTAGAAATGCCAAAGTATGGAGAAAAAGTAGAAGTTAAAGAGGGCAAAATAATTGTTCCAGACAATCCAATAATCCCTTTTATAGAAGGTGATGGAATTGGTCCAGACATCTGGCGAGTGACTAAAAAAGTTATTGATTCGGCAGTAGAAAAGTCATATTCAGATAAGAAAGGTATTGCATGGTTTCAGATTTACGCTGGATTATCTGCATTAAAAAAGTATGGGAACGATGAGGTCTTGCCGGAGGATACCCTTCAAGCCATCAGAGAGTATAAGGTGGCTATTAAAGGTCCTCTTACAACTCCTGTTGGTGGATTTGATTATGTGTGTTTGGTTTGTGCCAAAGAGCAGAATGGAATTGAAGGTAAACGACCAGGAAAATGTATCAAGTGTGGCTCGGAATATGTTGTCCCAAGATTTCGCTCTCTTAATGTGGGATTGCGGCAAAAATTAGACCTATATGCTTGTGTGCGTCCAGTGAGATGGTATAAAGGTGTTCCCTCTCCCGTAAAACATCCAGAAAAATTAAATGTCATTGTCTTCAGAGAAAATACGGAAGATGTCTATGCCGGAATTGAATTTCAAAAGGGTTCTGAGGATGCAAAAAAGATAATCAGGTTTTTAGAGGAGGAGTTCAATAAAACTGTCCGTGCAGATAGTGGGGTTGGTATTAAACCCATTTCTGTAACTGGCACAAAAAGATTAGTTCGTAAAGCGATTAACCCCAAGTTCCGCACTAATTGGGCATAAACACTGAAATAGCTTAAAATCACTTTTGAATTCGGTAGCACAACTTTGCTCTTTGAAAATATTATATACCAATACTCCGTAAGTAAGAATGGG
>Ga0210017_1005385_pt1 | contig 10267 bp, 7 predicted proteins | sample CryGeyCG2014_020_FD_183966 | JGI IMG/M metagenome (GOLD analysis project Ga0210017, IMG submission 183966) | Groundwater microbial communities from aquifer - Crystal Geyser CG08_land_8/20/14_0.20 (SPAdes) (version 2) | ecosystem: Environmental > Aquatic > Deep subsurface > Groundwater | place... | reverse complement strand
AATAATGAAAAACAATTATATTGTGAACCAACTTCTTTTATAAAGGAGCCACTAAAACCAACCGAAGATACAAAAGCAACAGTTCTTTATCAAATAAAAAATCCTATGGGAACTTGGTTTAGAGTCGCAATAGATAAAGAACCAATAACGAATTGTGTGTCAGAGCCAATCAGGGATAAAATTGGGTTTAAATATTGGATGAAAGAAGGATCAATCCCTAAGAATATAAGGTCGCAGATTCTAGACGTTGAACAATTTAGTAAGGATAGTTTAGAATTGCAGTCATTTCGTGTTGATGGAAATTATATAAAAGAGAAGGTAAGAGAGTGCCCAAGTGAAACTTGTGAAATAGAATGGATGGTAGGGAATGGTGGAATTGCCACTGTCGCCGAGAAAGAAGGTGACTGGTTTAGAATTGTGGTTTCAAACTTCGATACCAACCACGTTGACCTATTTGGGGGAGAGGGCTGGGTATACGAAAGTTTAGTTCCTGAAAACGTTAAAGCATATTTTAACTCTCAACAGCAAAATCAAGGGACAACGACTAACGAATCAACTTCTACATTTACCCAGGAAGAAGAATTCCAGAATAGATTAATCACTTTTCTTTCTTTCCTTAAAAATAAGAACTTTCAAATAGGTTCGTTGATTTTTCTCATTGTTTTAATAGTTATAATCATATTGTTTTTATTAAGAAAAAAAATTAAAGGTGTTTTTCAATTTAAATTGAGCAAAATTAATTTGCCAAAAATAAAATTTAAACAAAAAAGTTTTGTGGCATCCTTGCCCATCATCTTAGCGATTACAGTAGGGGTTGCAGGAATAAGCTATGGGGCGGTTGAATATAAAAAAACCTCTGACTTAATCAAGGCAGCTAACCAATTAGTCAAAGAAGAAAAATATAGCGAAGCGAATGATAAGTTAGAAGTTGCTAGCAATAGAGTATTTGTTAAAACCTTGGGAATAAAAAAACAGGAAATTAATAATCAAATAGAAGAAAATAAAAAGTTAGCAGAAGATAAATCAAGTTATGACAAAGGACTAGACGTTTTAAACAATAATAATTTTCAAGAGGCTATAAATATATTATCAGCTCTTCCAGAAGATTCCTTTTACTACCAAAAAGCTCAGACAAAAATAGAAGAGTCCAAACGAATGATAGTTGAAGGTAAACTTTCCGTCGAAACGACTGCAAAATTAGCCGCTGAAGCGAAGGCAAAACAAGAAGAGTTTGAGAAAAAACTAAAGACTCAAGAATTGGCAAACAAAGAGGCAACAGAAAAAATGATGAATGCAGATAATGATGGCGATGGTTTAACTTACAGACGAGAATTAGAATTAGGAACTTCTGATTGGGATACCGATTCCGACAATGATGGAATAAGAGATAACGAAGACTTACATCCAGCTGGAGGAGGAAGAAACCAAGCCCAAACTTTCGCTTGGAACTATGGTGGTTATGACTGGACGTGGACGGTCAATCTTCATGAAGATTGGTATGAATATTATAAGGCGAAAAAGCCTCGTCCCAATCCCAGAAGTGCAGAATATATAACTTATAATGACCCCTTTATACAATCAATAAGTAAAAAAATTTCCGAGGGTGCTGAAAAAGATGGTCTTAGTAAGGAAGCTTTAGCTGCATCATTTGTTCAAAGTTTATCTTATGTAGACGATGTATATACTGGTTATGACGAATATCCCAAATATCCTATTGAAACATTTCTTGAGAAGAACGGAGATTGTGAAGATACTAGTTATTTAACTGCCTCTATTATCCGTGCAATGAATATTGATACGGTTCTTATTTTGTTACCAGGGCATATGGCAGTAGGGGTTTGGATGGATTGTAATAATTCGGGCACTTATTATCAGTTAGTAGATAGGTGCTATTATTATATCGAGACCACTGGAGAAGGATTTAAGTTAGGAGAAATACCAGATAAATATAAATATATCTCTGCAATCTTGATTAAAATTCCTTCAGGAGAGACTAGTAGTAATATAAGTCCTCAATATGTAAAGCCATGTTATATATCTTCAGACTTTCCTGGATATTATTCTGATGGAAAAAACTTTTATTCCGATAGTCAATGTAACAATCTGACCTATTGTGTGTATTACAAAGAATTTTATGTTAATCCTCAAACAATAGACTTTTACTGGGATAGTAACTGTTCCCAAATAGTAGTAAAAGGATGCTCTAAATCAACAAGTTACCCAGGATATTTCACTAATGGAATTGATTATTATTCTGATTCTCGGTGCATCCAAAAAACAAGGATATGTAGACCAAACTTATTTTATTCTGATAGGTATTTCGATGGTTATGATAATTATTGGGATAGTAGTTGCACAGAAAAAGTAGTGTCATGGTGTTCTAAATCTATTTATTACCCAGGATACTTTTTCAATTCCATTGATTGGAAGATTTATGTTGATTATCAATGCACTCAGAGAGCAGATTTTTAATAACTATTTTTTGCCGAAGCCACCGAAACAGCAAATAATCTCGTATGATTCTTTGATTTATTACTCAAAATTGACAGAAGAAATGAGAAAGAACAAAAAAGAAATAATAAATAAAGCGGCTGAAAAAATTGCAGAGATTTTATATTTGCAGATTGAATTGAAGAAAAGAAAGATAAAAAATAAATGAAAATTATAACTGAAATATGAGTTTTGACAGCATTGCCCGATATGGAAAACCATGAATGGCCGTATCCCTGGCTCGTGTTGCCCCAAGTTCCACTCATAGTTCCGTCAGAGGCTATAGTCCCTACTGCGTCATACCAATATCCGTTGTTGTAGACTGAATGGAGGGTTACAGCGCCTGTCATCACATTGATGGTTCCTGTGACAGTCTCCGTAATGCTATACGGTGGACCGCTTGCTGGGTAACCGCCAGTGCCCGAGAACGTTCCATCACTTTGAACATTGATAGTTATATCATGGTCGTAGTTGCCACCCAAGTTGAAACGGAGCACCCACGTTCCCACAACATTCCATCCTGTATACACATACGGCGTGTAGCCCTTTGACAGATATACCGTGTACGTTGTGTTTGGATTTAGACCATTCATTGCTCCGGTTATTGTGATTTCAGTCATACCATTTGGCTGATTAACAATCAGCTTGGAAGCTGTATCCGAGCCCGGTATGTCGTGCGACCCGTACGGCGGCACCGGCATAACTGCGGCAGAGAGATTCCACGTCACTTTTTGGGCTGAAGCCAGGTTTCCCGCTGGTTTCGCAGCCAGGACGGTAGCAGGAACGATCAAAGCACTTATTAGCATTGCTGCAATCGTTAGTATGAAGATTTTTTTCTTCATTTGATCCTCCTTTTCTCCTTAGTTTAGATTTCGCTTTCGCGAGCTAAAGAGAAAAAATATATCAACCGGTCTTTCCCGAGCGTCATTCTGTCTTTCCAGAATGCCAGTTCTCTAAGTCTCAATTTCCTCTTAAATAAGTTAAGGTACAAAAAATTGGAGGTTTATTATTCCGCCTCCGCTAAAGCTTCGGTGGACAAGTCCTCCAACTGAAAAAGAGTTTAGCAAACTCAAGAAATCTTGTCAAGCCTGCGAAATAGTTCAATAGCTTTATAACACCCGAAAGACTAAACTCAAAAACCGCCTGGTTGGCGATTTTTATACCTTTACTAATTCTCGTTCTATCCCCTTATTTTTGGTTACTTCAGTGATTGGGAGGAGTTCCGTCTTCAAGAACACCTTGAAAGTTTTATCATGACAGTCGATTTTATTATTTTTTACCCCGGTAGTAGAGCGAAGCTCACTACGGGGTTTTACATTTCAAACAAAATTTAGCCTCGGGAATTGCCTTCAATCTTTCAATTTCAATTTCCTTTCCACATTTTTCACAAATTCCGTATTTTTCCTTTTTGATTTTTTCCAAAGCCGAATCAATATCTCTCAATTTTAATTCCAAAACATGTTCAACCGGTAACAAACTTTCATATTCTTCTAATTCGTCAGCCATTGTTTCTAAAGACGAAGAACCGGCTTCGCCATCCCATTTGGGGTATCTGGTATCCCAATCTCCCTTCAGTTTTTCGTCTTTTTTGGCAAACTTCTTCAACTCCTCTTCGATCTGGGATTTTTCTTTTTCCAATTTTTCTTTTAATTCTTTTAAAAGTTTTTTATCCATAATTTTATCATTTAAATCCCTTTTATTTCCTCAATTATTTTTTTCATTCCTTCAAAGGAGGTGGTGAAAACAAAATAATTATCAAACCAGGCATAACAAATTCCCAAATCCTCTTTAGAGATAGTGAGGTAACGAAAACCAACATTTTGATAGGAAGAGGTTCTAAAATAAGGAGAGAGAGTTGTAATCTTAGAACCTGAGACAAAAACCCCTTCTTTTGAAATTTTTTCTTCCCAGTTTTTTAATAACTCCTTTAATCCCGTTTCCTCTTTTACTTTAGCTAAAAAGACTATTCTTTTTCCTTCTTTCTGACCAAAGAGAGCTAAGGTGGAACTCTCTTTTTCCAATTTTTGAAAAAATCCTTCCGGAACCTCAATCTGGTATATTGGAGAGATTTCCTCAATCGAAACTAATCGGTTATCTGATTTATTTTTAATTGCAATTTGAGTAAACTTTCCTTCTGATAATACTTCTTGATTTATCTGGTCGGAAATTTTCGGAATATCTTCAATTTTTGAGATCTCAGGACTAATAACTTTTTCAACCGAAATTAAAGAAGGGGGAATAAGAATTTCTGGTTTTTCTTCAACCTTTTTTTCTTCTTTTTCAACTGGCGGTTTTTCAATAATTTTTGGGGTAGAGGGTTTTTTGATTCCAAAATACCAATAAAAAAAGGTTAAAAAGAGAAAAAAGATTAAAATAATTCCTATCCTTATCAAAATTTTTTTTGCTCTTGAAGGCTTTTGAGGAGGTTTTGGTAAAATCGTCTCTTTTTGGGGCATTGCTTCTTTTGGGTGGGGCAGCACTTTTATTTTTTTTGCCTCAGCCTCCAAAGCCGATATCCTTTCTCTTTCTTTTTCTGCTTCAATTTCTCTCAGTTTTTCAACGTCTTTTTCCATTGTCCTTACTTCCTCCCTCTTCAAATATTCCAATTTTTCTTCTTCCGGAAAAATTACCATCTTTTTTTTAACCTCTTCCATTGTTGGTTTTTCTTCTTCTTTAATTATTTCTGGTTTTTCCTCCTCTACCTCTTCCATTGTTGGTTTTTCTTCCTCTTTAATTATTTCTGGTTTTTCTTCATTTTTTTTTATCTCTTCTTCAAACCTTAAACCTAAGACCTCGCAAATTTCTTTAATTTTTCCTTTCAATGTTTTTTCTTTTTCGAGAATTTTTTTATAATCCTCATTTACTTTTTTAATTTCTTTTTCTGATTCAATTTTCTTGTCCTCAATTTCCCATCTTTTCATTTCCACTTCCTTCCTTTCTTTTTCTATTTCCGCCCTTTGGATTTCAATTTTCTTTAATTCTTCAGCGGTTTTAGTCATTCTCTCTTCTTCCTCAAAAGCTGTTTCTTCTTCTTCAATTTCTTTTTCTTTTTGTAAAATTTTAGAGAGCTCCATTTCTATTTGCTCTTTTTCTTTTGAAGTTCTTTCTTTTTCTTTTTCTAAACCTTCTTTTTTTGCCAAAACCTCTTTTAATATTTTTTCCAATCCTTCCTTTTCTTTTTTTAATTCAATCTCCCTTTCTTTTTTTATAATCTCTTCTTTTTTCCTTTCTAAATCTTTTTCTTCTTCTAAGATTTTTTTAATTTTTAACTCAATTTCCCTTATTTTCTTCTTCAGTTCCTCTATTTTCTCTAACTGAAACCATTTTTCTTTTTCTATTTTTTCTCTTTCTTCTTCGATTTGCCATCTTTTTCTTTCTTTTTCTCTTTTTTCAGTTGTGGTTTTTGCTTCCCTTTCTTCTTTTTCAGCCTCTAGTTTCTTTTCTTCAATTTCTTTTTCCTTTTCTGAAATTGGCTCTAAAATTTTTTCTAATTCTTCTATTTTTTCTTCTAACTTCATCTTTTCCAATTCCAAAGGTTTCCTTTTTTCTGGCAGGGCTTCAATTCTTTTCTCAATCTCTTCTTTTTCTCGTTCTAATTTTTCTTTCTCATTTTCCTCTGGCATACCCCGTATATCAACTTCCAGAGCCAAACGCCGTTAGGTGCGTTTTGCCCTGTAGGTGGTTATTTAATATGAATAATTTCATATTTACATTATTTAAAGTTATGCCCCGGCGTTTGTTTACCCAGTAGAGCAACTTCGACTTGCTTCGCAATTTTAGGTTTTCTAATAGAAAATCTTGTCGAAGTTATCATACTGGGTTTAAAACGCACCTACTGGAAGTTGTATTACGGGGCATAGATTTTTTTCATTAGAGACAGATTTATTCTTCCTTGCTCGTCAATAGAAATTACTTTAACCGAAATAATATCGCCAACTCTAAAGAAATCTTCAATCCTGGTTACTCTTGAAGGCGATATTTGAGAAATGTGCAAAAGTCCCTCTTGATTAGGTAAGATTTCAACAAAGGCACCGAAATCCAAAATCTTTTTTACTTTCCCTTGAAAAATTTCTCCTACTTTTGCTTCTCTGGTGATATTTTTTATCCAGTCAATCGCTTTTTTAGCCGCCTCTTCTTTTTCGGCAGTGACAAAAATTTTTCCCGTTTCTTCAACATCAATTGAAACTCCGCATTCCCTGATTATTTCATTAATAACTTTTCCGCCCGGCCCAATAACTTCCCTGATTTTTTCCGGATTAATTTGAATGGTTAAAATCCGGGGAGCAAAAGGAGAAAGTTCTCGTCTCGGTTTTTCTAAAACCTCTTTTATCTTTTCTAAAATTTGGTTCCTGACTTTTTTCCCTTGCTCTAAGGCTTCCCTTAAAATTTTCTCTGAAATTCCCTCAATCTTTACATCCATTTGAATCGCCGTTATTCCATTTTTTGTTCCAGCTATTTTAAAATCCATATCTCCGTGATGATCTTCTGGGCCCTGGATGTCAGTCAAAATTTTGTAGTTTCCTTTTTTATCCTGCATTAATCCCAGAGCAATTCCGGCTGCCGGCTCTTTAATTGGCACCCCGGCATCCATCAAAGCCAGAGAAGACGAGGATACTGAAGCCATGGAAGTTGAACCATTGGAAGATAAAATTTCGGAAACAATTCTCATTGTGTAAGGAAAATCCTCAAAAGAAGGAATGAGGGATAAAAGAGCTTTTTCAACAAGCATACCGTGACCAATATCTCGTCGGCCCGGCCCCCGGATTGGTTTAACCTCGCCGGTAGAATAGGGAGGAAAATTATAATGATGCATGAAGCGCTTTTTACCGATAATTTCCATTCCCTGTAAAAGCTTAACATCTCCTGGCGTTCCTAAGGTTAAAATAGAAAGGGCTTTTGTTTGACCCCGACAAAAAAGACCAGAACCATGGGTTCGGGGTAGTAAGCCTACCTGGCAACTGATTTCTCTCAACTCATCTAATTTTCGACCATCCGGCCTTCTTTCTTTTAAAATTATATTTTCATGGATCAATCTTTCAATTTCTTTTTCAAAGAAATCTTTCACATATTTTCCTTTCCCCATCCCGGGATATTTTCCTTCAATATAGAAAATTAATTCTTCTTTTAAAACACTAATATCTTCGACCCTTTCAGTTTTTCTCGGGAAAAGGACTTTTTCTAATCTATCTCCTAAAAATTCTTTAATCTCTTTTTCTAATTCCAAATCTTGGGGCAAAGTTTCAATTTTAATTTTTTCTTTAGCAACTTCTCTAATAATTTGATTTTGAAAATTAATTATTTTTTCCAAATAGGGTCGAGCAAAATCAACCGCTTTTAAAATCACCTCTTCAGGTACCTCGGCCGCCTCAGCTTCAATCATATTGATTAAAATACCCTCCTCCTTCGCTGAAGCTTCGGAGGACACAGCAGCCAGGACTAAATCTAAATCAGACATCTCTCTTTCCGCATAAGTTGGATTGATAATCATTTCCCCGTTTTTTAACCGGCCGATTCTGACCACCGTTATTGGTCCTGACCAAGGAATTTCCGATTCAGATATTGCAATGGAGGCAGCAATTAAGCCAATTATATCTGGGTCATTTTCCCTATCCCAGGAGAGACAGGTGATAATTATCTGAGTCTCTCTTTTTAAATTTTCGGGGAAAAGCGGTCTGATGGTCCGGTCAATTAGTCTTGAGGTGGTGATGGCCTCGTCGGAAGGTCGACTTTCTCGGCGAATATATCTGGAACCTAAAATTTTTCCAGCAGCATAATATCTTTCTTCGTAGTCAACCGTTAAAGGGAAAAAACCTTCCTCCCCCCTTTCATATTTTGACATAACGGCCGTAGCTAAAACTTCGGTATCACCGTAACGGACAAAACAAGAACCGGAAGCCTGTTCAGCTAAATTACTTATTTCGACCGATAGTTCTCTCCCACCAATTTCGATTTGAAATTTTTGATTTCTCATTTTTTCAATAAATATTTTTCTGGATTTTTTTCTATATCAATAAATTCATCGGCCGCCTCTTTTAATTTAGCTGAAGCCGATCTTGAAAAAGCAATAATCTCTATTCTTTTACCTTGATTTTTTAAATACTCAATCAATTGCAAAAAATCACCATCGCCCGAAGCCAAAACAATTGTATCAACTGAAGGGGCGATTCGAATCCCATCAACAGTAATTCCCACATCCCAGTCAGCTTTTTTAAGACCGCCATAGAATTCCTGCAAATCTCTTATTCTTGTTTCAATTCCCATTTTTGTTAGGGCTTCAAAAAAAGGCTTTTCTTCACCGGTTTTTGTCCTGACCACATAGGCAAAAGCCCGAATTAAACTTCTTTGGCTAACAGCCGTTTTTAGAATCTCGCGAAAATTAACCCTGGCCCCATATAAGTTTTTGGCTGAATAATATAAATTCTGAACATCGATTAACAAGGCTACCCTCTGACCTAAATGTTTAATTGACATACCCCGTATATCAACTTGGCTAACGCAAAATCGAAGCGAGCCCAGTTGGTTTATGGTTAATTATTAATTGTTTTGATAAAGTTTTCATAATTAAGATTTGGCTGATTTTGCGTAAGGCGAGCCGAGAGCCAAGTTGTATTACGGGGCATAGTTAATATCTACTTCTTAAGCCCTATTTTCTTTGAAATACTGGTATATTGCTTTGGATTTTCCTCTTTTAAATGACTCAAAAATTTTCTTCTCTTATCTACCATTTTTAGTAAACCTCTTTTTGAATGAAAATCCTTAGGATGTTTTTTCAAATGCAATACCAATCTTTCAATTTCCTCAGTTAATAAAGCAATTTGAACCTGAGCCGAGCCAGTATCAGTTTCATGGAGTTTATATTTTTTGATTATTTTTGCTTTCTCTTCAGGGGTTAGCATATCAATTTCATTTTACAATAAAAAAAATAAAAAGGCAAAATTGCCTTGATACTCTAGACAGTAAATGGACTGTCGAACACCCGATCGACAAAGTCGATTTAGGGTGCCCCTGATAGGAGTCGAACCTATATCACCGGCTTAGAAGGCCAGTGCTTTATCCATTAAGCTACAGGGGCCGGGAGAGTGAAATAATTATACCGAAAATTTAAAGCAAAATCAACTATTAACGGAAGGGGTTAGGATATTCTTTGAAATCGGCTTTTTTGAATCTTTCCTCCCTTTCTTGCCAGATTTTTAAGACATTTTCATAAGTTTTTTCTTGGAACTTTAAAGGTCTTTCAGTAATTTGAGGTTCAATTTTTTTTATCAAAAAATTATATTTATAAAAGAGAAAAGCGCCGAAAATTAGAGACAAAATTAGCAATCCTAAAAAAGTTAAAAAAACCCTCTCGGCTAAAATTCTTGGTAATTTCTTTAAAAAAACTTCAAATTTTTTTAGCTGAATTTTTTTTAATTTTATCATAATCATTTAACGAGCTTCCGAAGGATCAAAGAACATTCTGTTCTTTTCCACCTTTCGCTACGCTCAGGTAAGCGAAGTTGAAGATGAAGCTTTACCTTCATCGACTGGCAAAAACCTTTATTAAAAAATTGGCTTGAATATCGCCCACTGAAAGATTTTCAAACCCTTCCTTTGATTTCAATTCTGGGTCCAGCAATCTTTTTATACTCAAATTTTGGATTTCGGTGAGAAAAGGACCAGATTCGAGCTTTTCCAGAAATCTCAAAAAATTGGGAAAAGAGCCAAGGGAGGTTATTGAAAAACTGAGAGAGGGCCAGGGTGCTTCACCTTCTTTAGTAATGGCAGCCGGAGCGATTTT
>Ga0210017_1005380_pt1 | contig 10269 bp, 7 predicted proteins | sample CryGeyCG2014_020_FD_183966 | JGI IMG/M metagenome (GOLD analysis project Ga0210017, IMG submission 183966) | Groundwater microbial communities from aquifer - Crystal Geyser CG08_land_8/20/14_0.20 (SPAdes) (version 2) | ecosystem: Environmental > Aquatic > Deep subsurface > Groundwater | place... | reverse complement strand
AGTTTTTTTCATTTTTTCTCCTTTCTCCTTTTCGGAGAGTTTTTGATATCTTTTTTTAGTTTTCAAAGTTCTGTAGGTATTAAAAGCTTTCTCTTCGGGAGAAAGTTATAGGCATTTGTCTAAACTCTCTCCAGCTTTTAGCAAAGTAGTATAGCATACCTAAAGAATTTTGTCAAGGATTTTTTAAGGAATTTATTAAAATTTTGCTAAGGTTAGCAGTAATAAATTATTGGTAAAAAATACAATTTTACGGATAACGCGGATAACACCGATATCGCTGATTAATGACGCAGATAAACGCGGATGGACGCTGATAATCTTTCTGATATCCGCGTTACATCAGCGAACATCAGCGGCCATAATCAGCGTTATCAGCGTTTTTCCAAAAGAAAAAGAGGCCTAGTGTTTTCCATCATACGCTTTTTTCGTTAATAATTATAGTTTGATGTTAGTTTAATCTTTAAAATTCGTCAAGGGTGTTTTACGGAATTATTTCACGGATAGCCCACAGATAACTCACAGATAATTTTTATCAGTGGGTCATCAGTGGTGTTTTATCCGTGATCCATTAAAGAACACCAAGTGATATTAGCTAGTATTGTTTTAATCTCTTCAATCGTTTTCACTCTCACTAACCCCTGTCTTAAACTCCTTGCCCGTGACAAACCCTTAACATACCATAAAAGATGCTTCCGCAGTTCAATAATCCCCTGGTCATTACCTAATTTAAAAGCCAGTTTGGCATGTTCCAAGATAATCTTCTTTTTTTGAGACCAAGTCAGTTCCTCATATTTTCCTTGAGTCAAATAATCTTTAATTTGCCTGAATAGCCAAGGTTGACCGTAAATTCCCCGAGCAATGCCAATGCCGTCAGCTTTTGTTTTTTTTAAAAGTTCTTGGGCTGTTTTAGGAGAAGTAATGCCGCCGTTAGCTAGAATAATGCCCTTAAAGTATTTTCGGGCATCGCTGATGATTTGATAATCAATTGGACCGACAAAACCTTGCTCATAAGTGCGACCATGGATCATGACGCAAGAAACCGGCAAATTAGCAATCTTTTTTAAAAAATCAAGGGCGGTTAATTTTTTATAACCGTCGTTAATAGAGCTCCGAATTTTTACCGAGACCGGCAGTTTGGTATTTTCGGTCACGGCTTGGATTATCTGATAGCATTGTTCAAGGTTTCTCATCAAAGTTACGCCGCCGCCATGTTGAATCACGCGCCGGGCTGGACAGCCAAAGTTAATGTCAATGCCAGAAGCTTTGGCTTGCTCCACCAATTTTGCCGCTTTGGGAAATTTATTCGGGTCTTTGCCAAAAAGCTGAATAATTAAAGGTTGCTCTCTTTTATCAAATTTCAGCATTGCCAAAGTCTTTTTGCCTTGAAAGTAAAGACCGTCAGCCGAAGTCATTTCCGAATAAACCACAGCAACGCCCTGTTTTTTACAGATTAATCTAAAAGCTGAATTAGTAATGCCGGCCATGGGCGCTAGGGCGAGGATGGGTTTTTTGAGTTTTGTCCAAAAATTATTCATTGGTATCTTATTTCATAACCAACGTTTTCTTTTGAAGATGATAATAGATAAAATAATGACCGCACTCATAATGCCAAGGATAATCCAAAAGCCGTAAGGGTGGTTAACCAGCGGCATCACCGACGCATTCATGCCAAAAATGACGGCAATCAAGTTAATCGGCAAGAGTGTCACCGAAATAATGGTGAGGATTTTCATAATATCGTTTAATCTAAAAGAAATTAGCGATTCATTGGTGTTGTGCAGTGCTTCAATATTTTCTTTAAGGTTTTCTAAAATGTCCCAAATATCCTTGGTTTGCTCCAAAACATTGGCAAAATAGATAGTGATGGAATTGGGAATAAAAAATTTATCATTTTTAGCAATCAGCTTATGGATGATATTTTTATGAGCCTGGACAATTTTGCGGAAATTGACGATGTTGCGTTTGATGATGAGGATTTCCTTAACCATCTTTTTTTCGTAGCCGGAAAAAATCACCTTTTCAATGTTATCAATATTCTGGCTAATGTGGTCAAGCATCGGGTAAAGATAAAGCTGGAGTTTATTTAAGATAGTATATAAAAGTTGGATAGGACCTTCGCTAAGATATTTATCCCGAAAAGTGTCATTAATCTGACATTGCTCAAACAAGCGATTAAAAGGATTGAGCCTGCCGTCGGTAACCGTGACGAGATAATTTAGGCCGATAAAAAAATCTATTTCCGAAGACTTAATTTCTCTTTCCTCTTTATCATAATAAGGGAAAGTCATAATTAAAAAGAGATAGTCGGGATACTCATCCAATTTTGGCCTTTGACTAGGCGAGAGGCAATCCTCAATATCCAAGGGGTGAAAATGAAAGTTGTTTCTAAGATAATCTAAGTCTTTACTATTTGGCATGGTAAAGTTAATCCAACAGACCTTTTTAGTTTTAATTTCTTTGAATTTTTTTTCGGGTTTCATAAGCAATGAGAGATTATTTGTAATTACGCAGACATACGCGAACGGCGCTGACTAGCGCTGATATTCGCGGACTTCACAACAGCGTGTCAGTGGTTCGCGAATGTTCGCGCAGGTTCGCGTCGTTCGCGATAGTTTGCGGTCGTTTATATTATACTATTTTTACCACTTTCAATAAAGGCGTATTTTTAGTATAATCTAACTATGCCAGCTAATCAAACCAATCAAAAACTAGAAGACATTTTTGCTGATTTGGAGGTAAAAGAGTCTTCTCTTCCAGGCAAGCCGCCTAAGCCAGAGCAAACCCCTTTGCCTGAATTAGAATCAGCAGCCAAAATAGAAGCTTTAAAGAAAGCTGAAGTCAGAGAAGAAGAGACTAAAGCAAGTCAAGAACAACCCTATTTTAAAGGGACAGCGCGAACTCTGGCTCTTCCTCGGGCAAGCCTTTCTCTTTATCCAAAAGTGGAAAAGGTTTTGGAAGAGGATTTAGCGGAAATTTATTTTAAATTGCCCAAAGAAAAGCAGGGGGAGTTTAAGAAAAAGGGCGAAGTTACGGCTCTTAAAATCAGTCAACTGCTTCAAGCGGTCAAGGTAAAAGTCAAACAGATTTTTAAACTGATTATTAGCTGGTTAAGCATCATTCCCGGTGTTAATAAATATTTTTTAGAACAAGAAGCCAAAATAAAAACCGATCGTTTATTGGCTTTAAGAGATAAGGAGCTGAAGAAATAACCTATGTTTTTAATTTCCAGTGCCACTCAATTTAACAGCAATTTTACCGTTGTACCTCAACCAGGACGGAATTGGAGCAGTTTTTTGGAAAATCCCTATCTTGTCACAATTTTCTCTATCATTATCTTAGCGCTGATTTTTTGGTTGGTATTGTTGTTTTTAAGAAAGATATTAATCCGCACCAGCCGGGCGCCGGCCGTTTTTCAGCAGACCGTTCTTTTGGTTTTAGTGCCCAAGGAATCGCTGGAAAATAAAGAAATTACTCCTCAACTAATTCAGGAGCAAATCGGCATTGCCGAGAACTTTTTTGCAGTACTCGGAGGCCTGCGGGCGCAACGCGGATTTAAGCACTGGCTTTTTGGCCGAACCGATCATTTTTCCTTTGAGATGATTGCTGATGGCAATGAGATAAAATTCTATGTGGCGGTACCCAAATTCTTGGAAGAAAGCTTAAGACAGCAACTTTTAGCTGCTTATCCGTACGCCCAGCTGGAAGAAGTTAAGGATTACAACATTTTCACGCCGCAAGGCAAAATTATTAACACTTATTTAAAGCTCGGCCGGGAGTTTATTTTCCCCATTAAAACTTATAAAAAGATGGAAGGCGACCCTTTGGAGGGCTTAGCCAATTCTTTAAGCAAACTTTCTTTAGGCACCAAAGCTGCCATTCAAATTGTCGCTCGTTCCTCTCACAAACGTTGGCACAGAAAAGGCTATCACGTGGCCCGAGATGTCCAGCAGGGCAAACCCTTAAACGTGGCTTTAAGGCACTCCGGCTTTGGCAATATTTTTGATTTCTTTTTCGGCTTTTTTGCTTTCATTTTTAGTTTCTTTAAAGGCAAAAAGGAGCAAAAGCAGAATTTGGATAAGCCCGAAGAAACTTACCGCCTTTCGCCTATGGAAGAGGAGATGATTAAGGGCATTGAAGAGAAAAACAGCAAAGCCGGCTTTGATGTTAATATTCGGCTGGTGGTTTCGGCTGACCAAAAGGTGGAAGCGCAGAAGTATCTAGACGGTCTGGTCAATGCTTTTGCTCAATATAATATCTATCAGTATGGCAACGGCTTAAAAAAAGCAGGAAGAGTCAATCAGTCCAGGCTGATTTCTGATTTTATTCACCGCTGGTTTGAGCTTAAATATAAGATGATTCTCAATGCCGAGGAATTAGTTAGTTTGTTCCATTTTCCTTTGCCGCAAACTCAAGTGCCAAAAATCCGCTGGCTAGAAGCGCGGAAGGCCCAACCGCCGGTCAATCTGCCTCAAGAAGGAATTCTTTTAGGCATTAATGAATACCGTGGTGTAGAAGCCGCAGTGCGTATTAAAAAGGACGACCGGCGCCGCCATGTTTATATTATTGGTAAGTCTGGCACGGGTAAATCAGTCCTTATGGCTAATATGATTATTCAGGATATAAAAAATGGCGAAGGTGTTTGTGTGATTGATCCGCACGGCGATTTAGTGGAATCAATCTTGGAGCATATTCCGCTTGCCCGGGCAGAAGATGTCATTCTTTTTGATCCAGCAGATAGCGAGCGGCCAATGGGCTTGAATATGCTGGAGTTTAACAATCCCGAGCAGAAAACTTTTGTCATTAACGAAATGATTAATATCTTTGACAAGCTATACGATTTAAGGCAGACGGGCGGCCCAATGTTTGAGCAGTATATGCGCAATGCCATGCTTTTGATGATGGAGGACACGGTGTCAGGTTCAACGCTTTTAGAAGTGCCAAAAGTATTGGCTGACGCCAGTTTTAGAAAGTATAAATTATCTATGTGTTTGAATCCGGTCGTTCGGGATTTTTGGGAGAAAGAGGCGGAAAAAGCCGGCGGCGAAGCATCGCTGGCCAATATGGTGCCTTATATTACCAGTAAATTAACCCCGTTTGTTGCCAGTGATTTAATACGGCCGATTATTGCCCAACAGAAAAGCTCCTTTAATTTTAGAGAGGCAATGGATAACCGCCAGATTATCTTGGTCAAGCTTTCCAAGGGCAAAATCGGCGAGATGAGCGCCAACCTTTTAGGCATGGTCATTGTTGGCCGGCTGTTAATGGCGGCCCTTTCTCGGGTGGATTTGCCGAGCGAAGAGAGGCAGGATTTTTACCTTTATATTGATGAGTTTCAGAATTTTATTACAGAGAGCATCGGCATCATTTTATCGGAGGCGAGAAAGTACAGGCTTTGTTTGACGATTGCCCACCAGTTTATTGGCCAATTAGTCAAACCCAACGATACGCGGATTCGCGATGCGGTCTTTGGCAATGTCGGTACTTTAATTGCTTTCAGAATTGGTCCAGATGACGCGGAGGTAATTGCTAAACAACTAGCGCCGGTGTTTAACGAATACGACGTTATTAATATTCCCAAATATAATGCTTATATTAAACTATTAGTAGATAATCAGAATCCGCCGGCCTTTAATATCGCTCCCTTTGCCCCGACTTCTGGTGATAAATCCGTGGTGTCAAAGATTAAGGAATTATCACGACTAAAATATGGTCGCAATCGAGCGGTTGTTGAGCAGGAGATTTTAGAGAGAATCCGCTTGGCGCAGAATAGACCGATTGTTGAGTAATTTAAATTGCTAATTATACGAATAGTCACGGACGACGCGAACTCTCGCAAACGAATCGCAAACTTATATTTTATTAGCGGTTTGTGAAATGTTCGCGTTAGTTCGCGAATGCCTGTGTTAATAATTCGCGAACCAAACGCAAACGACGCAAACTAACGCGAAATGGTCGCGAACCACTAACATGATTTATTAGGTTCGTGGTTAGCGAATGTTTGCGCGAGTCAGTGTCGTTCGTGATATTATGTTAAGCTTATTTTTTTTATTATTTATAATCCTGATTTTTGGCACAATGATTTGGGCCGGTTTTTCCGCAGCGCCCTGGTTGCCTATCTGGAAAAAAGATATCAATCAGGTCCTTGAGCTTGCCCAAATTAAAAGCGGCGAAGTGGTTTATGATTTGGGTAGCGGTGATGGCCGCTTAATTTTAGCTGTGGCGAAAATGACGCCGGCTAAAAGAGTGGTGGGCTTTGAAATTTCTCTACTTTTTTACCTCTGGTCTAGAATAAAAATTTTGTTCAGCAATTATCCACAAATCCAAATCAAATATCAAAATTTTTTTAAAGCTGATTTTAGCCAAGCCGATGTAATTTTATGCTTTTTAACTCCTTATGCCATGAGAAAGTTAAAAGTCAAGTTATTCAGAGAAATGAAACCAGGCGCACGTTTAGTTTCTTACGCTTTTACTTTACCTAAAGTTAATGCAGAAAAATCCTTTAAAGTTAGCCAAAAATCAATACCGATTTATTTGTATAAGTTTTGAGTATTTTGGTAGCTGGCGATTTTTAATCACAGCAGATGAGAGACAGTTTTAAAATCTTGTTTTTACACACCCCTGGTTTTAAATAGCAATTAAATGGAATCACTTGACATAACTCTGGCACTTGTTATATTGATAGCAAAAGAAAAACTCACATAAAATAAGACATAACAAAAACCAATATGAAAAATAATATCAACGAATTAAAACAAATATTAGAAAACATTGAAATCCAAATCCAAAAGTGTAAAATTTTGTTAGAAGGTGGCACGCTCCAGCCAACGGCTAAAATTGATTACAGCCGCAAGGCCAAGGCCGTGGGGGAAGAGGTGGAAGAAAAGGAGGAACGGATAGTGGAAGGCGTTTTTGACGGCCAAAAAATGATTGGTCCGAACGGCAAACAGTATTCCATTCCGGCAAATTACATTTCCAAATCCAAACTGGTGGAAGGCGATATTCTCAAGCTCACCATTGATGCTTCTGGTAATTTCGTCTATAAGCAGATTGGGCCAGTAGAACGGGATCGTTTAGTTGGCACTTTGATTAAAGATTCAGGAAGCGGCGAATATGTAGTCATAGCAGATGATAAGACTTATAAAGTTATTTTAGCGAGCGTCACTTATTTTAAGGGCGAAGAAGGCGATGAAGCAGTGATTTTGGTACCCAAAGGCACGGTTAGCCAATGGGCAGCGGTGGAGAATGTAATCAAGAAACGATGATACTCAAATAAAAAATTATTATATATTAAGAAGCACGGGTAAAACCCGTGTTTTCATTACTTGTAACTTATTACTAATTACTCGTTATTTGCGACTTTAATGATAATAAAAAATTCCTTGATTTATTCAATCATTAAAGTTATAATATAGCCACATTGATATAAATTATGTCAACAACTTTATACCGCAAATATCGGCCCCAGACTTTTAGCCAAGTAGTTAATCAGAACCACATTAAAGTCACTCTGGAGAACGAAATTCTTTCTGGTAAAATCGCTCACGCTTATCTCTTTGCCGGACCGCGGGGCGTGGGCAAAACCACCATTGCCAGAATTTTGGCCAAAGCCTTAAATTGCCAAAAAAGAGAGGGGGCTGAACCCTGTGATAAGTGTTCACCTTGTACTGAAATTAGAGAAGGCCGTTCTTTGGATTTGATTGAAATTGACGCCGCTTCTAACCGGGGGATTAATGAAATCCGGGAACTCCGGGAGCAGGTGAGAGTGACGCCATTGAAAGAAAAATACAAGGTATTTATCATTGATGAAGCGCACATGCTCACCCCGGAAGCCTTCAACGCTTTATTAAAAACCTTAGAAGAGCCACCTAGCCATGCCATTTTTATTTTAGCTACCACGGAAATTCATAAAATTCCCGAAACTATTATTTCTCGCTGTCAGCGCTTTGATTTTAGAAAGGTTCCTTTGCCGGAAATAGTTCAACATTTGGCAGAGATGGCGAGGAAAGAAAAGGTCAAAGTGAAAAAAGAAGTTTTAGAAAATATCGCGCGTCATTCCGCAGGTTACTTAAGGGATGCCGTTTCCCTTTTTGGACAAATTTTGGCCTTAGGCGAAGAGGAAATAAGCGAAGCTGAAGCGGCTTTAATTATCCCGCGCTCCGATACCGAAACGATTATCCAATTTATCAGCTATCTTTTAAAAGCCCAAGCAAGAGATGCTTTTGATTTAATTCATCAATTTATTGAGGAAGGCGGCGACCTAGAGTTTTTTACACAGCAAGTGATTGAATATTTCCGCTTGATTCTCTTGGCTCACCTGACCGGTAATTGGCAAGAGCTCATCTTTGAGCTTAATAAAGATTCATTAACCAAACTGCAAAGTCAGTTAAGCGTTATTAGGACCGATTTTCTTAGACAAACGATTGAGTATTTATTAGAAGCTTTAGCGGAGATGCGCCGTACTGAAATTATTGAGTTGCCTTTAGAATTGGCCATCCTAAAAATCGCGGAGATTAATCAATCTCCGGTTCAAGGAAGTTTTGTTAAACCAACTGATTTAAATCAACCGCCAGATAAGCCTTCTTGTTACTTAAAATCAGCTGAAGGTCAAGGTTCTCCGTCAAAAAATCAGCCGGAAATGAATAGGGCGGTTAAAGCAACCATTAGTTTAGAGGAAATTAAACAAAAATGGCCGGAGATTATCCAAACGCTTAAAGAATTTAATCATTCTCTTTCCATTTTTCTAAAAGTCGGCCAACCTTTAAAAGTTGAGGGTCAAACGCTAGTTATCAGCTTTAAGTACGCTTTCCATTGGGAAAGAGTTAAGGAGGCCAAAAACCGCCAAAAAGTAGAAGAACTTCTGGAGAAAATTTTTAGAGTTAAGCTCTTAATAAGAGGCGAAATTGATGACCAGTTAGAAATTACAGAAAGTCAAAATAGTTTAGCCGTCAGGCCGGAGTTTGGACAAAAGAAAGAGAGTGTGGTAGAAATGGTGCTAGACGCTTTTGGCGGGGAAGTGGTGGAGTAATAAATGACAAATGCCTGCCCTGGCTTCCTTGCGCCCGCCTGCCGTCCAGCTTTACTGGAGGCAAAGTCGGGCAGGTCAGCAAGGCGGGCCAGGGACAAATAATAAATGATAAACACGGATAGTAAATGAAAATTAATTGACAAATGAATTTTAAAGTTGGTCGCGCTTATTTAATAAGCAGTTCATAATTCATTGCCAGATCGTCTAGTGGTAGGACACCAGGCTCTGGACCTGGTAACCCTGGTTCAACCCCAGGTCTGGCAGCCATGAACCACTCCCCAGTCTGACTGGCTCGGGTTCATGGCAGCGCCATTAGGAAGCTAGAGATTTAAAATCTAAAAACATTTAAAATTTATAATTTAAAATTTATATCAATGATTACCGAAGCCACTCAAAAATTTATTAGCCTAATAAAAAAATCAAACATTAAGGATTTTTATGTTGGTGAAAATCTTTCGCGGATTCAGGTTGACACTTTTATTAGCAAGATTGCTTTCATTTACGAAAAAATCAGAAATGCCATTGATTATAAGGAAGACCATCTTTTAAGAAAGAACGCCGTGGAGCGGATCATCTGGCGTCGGCTTAACATCAAGCTGTCCATAGAAGACATTGGTTTGGCATTGATAAAAGAGCTGATTCGCGCGGGTTATCTGGAAAATAATTTAATTCCCGAAAGCAAGGTTAAGGAAGTGGACGGAATTCTGACTAAATATTTAACCTTGCTTAATTTAAGCGGGAACAAGATGGGTACGGTGGAGGGCGGCCAGCTGGCCCGTTGGCTGTTGTCTCTAGCCGCCTGCGAAATAGAAGAAACCTTGGTGCCGCCTTTAGAACATCAGGCTTTAGTTAGCTTTGCTTATAAAGTTTTAGGTAAAGAAGTGAAAATCGTTGATGATAAATTAAAAGAAGAAGAAAAACAATTACAGATTCTCATTGCCTTAAATCGCGCTTTAGTTAAAGCGGATACCACGATGGTCAGTTATTTAATTTGGAAATACTATAATCCCAACTGGCTTATGGCCAATCATCAACAGGTGCTTTTGGCTGCCAAAAAAATCAAAAATATTAAAGCGGTCATTAATAACCAGTTAAAATACTATTTAAGCGAAAAATTACTCCGGCTTTTTAAAAAATATGGCATTATTTTTCAGGTATTAAGGGAGATTATTTTAGAGAACCCTAGTGAGGCCGAGCGGATTTTTAACGACCCGGCAGAATTGGAATTTTTAATCCGCACCACT
>Ga0210017_1005378_pt1 | contig 10270 bp, 10 predicted proteins | sample CryGeyCG2014_020_FD_183966 | JGI IMG/M metagenome (GOLD analysis project Ga0210017, IMG submission 183966) | Groundwater microbial communities from aquifer - Crystal Geyser CG08_land_8/20/14_0.20 (SPAdes) (version 2) | ecosystem: Environmental > Aquatic > Deep subsurface > Groundwater | place... | reverse complement strand
CGTCTTCGTTTTTTTCCCATTGCCTTAACGACTCTTTAGTGAATAATAACAAGTTGTTTAAATAATCAAGATTGGCTTTTTTCATATGTTTCCAAATTGGTAGGTTTATTCTACTAAATCAGAAACAACCTGTCAAACTCAGTTCCGTCCACCAACCATCTTTCGCCGCTGCTATGGCATTATTAATCTCCTCATTATCAAAGACCTTACCAGATGAAGGAATATAGGTTTTTCCGGGAATGAATTTATTCATATTTTCAAATAATATTTAGTTGAAATAAACGTATATTGTTTATATTATATCTTATATATAATTAATTGAAAAGTTTTATGAAAAATTTTTATAATAATAAAAAAGTTTTTATAACAGGAGGAGCTGGATTTATTGGTCATCATCTACTTGATAAATTAATTAAACAAGGAGCAAATGTCACAATAGGAGATAATCTTTTTTCAGGAGATATTAAAAATATTCTTCGTATCTGGAAAAAAAACGATATTAAATTTATTAAAAAAAATTGGGGATATGAGGCATCAGGTGGAAATAAATTTGTTAGGGTAGATTTTAACGACTATGATAAAACACTAAAAGCACTCGATAAACATGCAATTGTTTTTCATTTAGCGGCTCGTTTTGGAGGTCGAGGATATATTGATACTCATCCGGCTGACTGTTGTGATAATTTTTCAATAGACCAAAATGTTTTTAAAGCTGCATCCGTTGTTGGAGTTGATCGAATCCAGTTTGCCTCAACCGCCTGTGTTTATCCAGGCGATTTGCAGAAAGAATATAATTCGAATTACTTGCTTAAAGAAGAAGATGCTTTTAAAAATGAGTGGGGAAATGCTGATCGGGAATACGGTTGGGCGAAATTAATGGGTGAAATAACATTAAAAGCATTTAATAAACAGTATGGTTTAAAAAGTTCAATTACAAGATATGTGACTGCATATGGTCCTTGGGAAAATGATACTCATGCAATCATCATGTTGATCAGACGAGCGATTAATAAAAAAGATCCGTATTTGATATGGGGGTCGGGAAAACAAGATCGTGACTTTACCTATGTTGAGGATATAGTATCAGGGACTATGGCCGCTTGTGAGAGCATTACTAATGCTGATATTGTTAATCTTGGAACTTCTATTCGCTACACAATGGTTGAGTCAGTTAATTTAATTTTTGATATTTTAGGATGGCATCCAAGAAAATTAATTTTTGATAAATCAAAACCGGAAGGTGTAAAAACTAGGGCACTTGATATAAAAAAAGCAAAAAAACTGTTGAATTGGCAACCAAAATATACTTTCAAAAAGGGCTTGAAACAAACCATAGAATGGTTTGTTAAAGAAAATCCAAAAACAGTTGAAACAATCAGATAATATGACTCAAGTATCAATAATATTACCTGTATATAATGAAAGAAAAACGATTGAACCAGTCCTTAAGGAATGGAAAAAAGAATTAGCAAAACTCAAAATAAGCTCGGAATTTGTAATTTGCGAAGATGGATCAAACGATGGAACTAGTGAATTTTTGGTAAAAATTCAAAAAAAATATTTGTTAGTTTTAAATCAAGTTAAAATAAGAAGAGGTTACGGCGGAGCCGTTATTGATGGAATAAGAACTGCTAAATCTGAATATTTGTTAAGTATTGACTCTGACGGTCAATGCGATCCTAAAGATTTTAAAAAGATCTGGGAAAATAAAAAAAAGGCTGATATTTTGATTGGTTGGAGAACTGAAAGGGCTGATGCTATACAAAGAAAGATATTTTCTTTTATGTTCAAAACTGTTTTTAAATTGCTTTTTCCTACCTCAATCCATGATCCCTCAGCCCCTTTTGTTTTGTACAAAAAAAAGATAGTTTTACCTTACCTTAAATACTATAAATTTTTAAAAGAAGGGTTTTGGTGGGGATTTATAGGAACTGCTGTTAAAAAAGGGTTGACTGTTTATGAATTACCAATGAACCACAAAGTAAGGCTAAATGGAGAAAGTGTAGTTTACAAAGCAGAAAAAATTCCTTCTATAGCTTTTAGAAATCTTATTGGACTAATTAAACTCAAATTTGCTAATTAACTTCACAACTTATTTTTAAGCCTTTTGAATAATAAACTGTTAAATTTCCGATAATGCATTTAATATAATTATTCTCAAAAAAATTAATAAGATCTGAAGGAAGGAAAGTATAATCGTAAAATATTCCAATTAAAGGTTTAGTTTTATATAAATTATTCAAAGCAATAGTTGTCTTACCTTTAGGAACGCCTCCGGAGTCTGATCCCTCTCCCCACCATAAAGGTAAACCCTTAATAGGTTTAATATCAAACATCGCATAAGCAAAATCAATTCTTGGACCAATAAATACTTTAAAATTTCTTTTATCTTTTTTAATAACTTCCAAACTTAAATCTATATTTTTTATAGTCGCTAAAAGATTATGACCAGTTCTTAAATATTTAAAAAAGTTATTTGGATAATATTGATTCAAAAGTATGATTGGCATTTCATAAAAAGACCCTGACCCTATTGCGGCAATTCTTGTTCTTTTAATAGAGATTTGTAGTCCTTGTATTACTAAAACAAGTATCGAAATACTAATCATAAATATAAATATTCTTTTAAATATATTATTTTTTATTTTTTTGTAAAGTAAAAAATCAAATAAAATTAACAAAGAATAAAAAATAGGTAAGTCAACAAGATTGTAATCATTGTTAGTTGACATTCCTACAAAACTAACAATAAAACTAACTACAACTATTAATGCTAATTCTTTATTTTTAATATAAGTTTTTACTAGAGTATTTTTATAGTATGTATATAAAAAAATGTGTGCAGAAACTAAAATAATAGGAATAGAAAAATGAATTGACTGAATAACTTCCCAATGATCTCCGATCCATAAATTTCTTAATATTATTGGCACTATAGTTACCTTATTACTAGAATTTAAATAGTTAAAACAGACTACTAAAATATCAATGTTTAAAAGCTTTAATAATAAAATTGAAGCTAAAGCCGCTAAAATAAATATTAATGTCGATAAAATTCGATATTTTTTATTGACCAGCATTAATAAAAAAACTAGAATAATGGTTATACCTGCAACATTTGGTTTTCCTAATAATAAAACTAAAAGGGATAAAAAAAATAATAAAATAGAATAACTATTTTTCTTTTTTAAAAAGAGAGCCACCGAAGAAAGAAATATAACAGTTAATATTGAAGTAAGCTGATTATACCACAGATGATTAGTTAATAATATTGTAGAGCTTTGTACAAATAGAGAGGTTGATAGACTCAGGAATGTTCCTAATCCAATAGCATAAAATATTGATGATTGTAAAAAAAAGGTTAAAAAAGAAAAAATTGCGGCTAGTTTTATAAAAGAAAACCATGTTGAACCAAAAATATCTACTGCAATTTTTGCAAGAATTAAGAAAATCGGTGGGACAGCTGTAATAAAATCAGTGTAAGGTTTATAACCTAAATGATATTGCCAACCAGCATTTACTAACACACCTCCGTCCATTCCACCAAATTGAATATTTCCCAAAGTAATATTTACAAAATATAGAATTATAGATATTGATATATTTAAAAAAATGAAAAGCCACATTTTATTATTAAATAATTTTTTTATCATCTAAATAAAAATGTTCTTGATTACAAGACTTTAGCTTGCTTTATCAAGAATGTTTACAATTATATTATTGTATAATAAATACAATGAAACTAGATACTATTTAGATAAAAAAATGAAAAATATAAAAATTAAACTTTCAGATTACGTTATTAAATTTATTGAAAATCTTGGCGTTAAACATATATTTTTAATTTCTGGGGGAGGGAACATTCATCTCGTTGATTCACTTGGAAATAGTAAAAAAATAAAATATGTATGCAATCATCACGAACAAGCGTCTTCTACTGCGGCTGAATCATATGCCCGAATAAATGGTTTTGGAGTCTGTCTAGTCACTACAGGACCTGGAGGAACCAACGCTATAACCGGGGTACTTGGTGCATACCAAGATTCTATTCCAATGCTTATTCTATCAGGGCAAGTAAAAAGAGAAACGATCGGTGCTGGTCGTATTGTCAGACAATTTGGAGATCAGGAAGTTAATATTGTAGACATTATAAAACCGCTTACTAAATATGCAGTTACTGTAATGGACCCTTTGGAAATCGGGTATCAACTAGAAAAAGCTGTTTATATTGCTAAAAATGGCCGACCTGGTCCAGTTTGGATCGATATTCCACTCGATATTCAAGGATCATACATCGAAACTAATCAATTAAAAAAATTTAATCCTCAAGAAATAACGCCTGATTTTAATACTGACAAAAAAAAGTTAAAAAAACTGGTTACTATAACAATTAATAAAATTAAAAATTCAAAAAGACCCGTTTTATATATAGGTAATGGCGTTAGGTTAGCTGGGGCGACCAAACAATTTTTATCATTGGTTAATCTTTTAAAAATTCCTGTTCTGACAAGTTATGCCGGTTATGATCTTATTCCTTCTTCTCATCCTTACTTTTTTGGTAGGGGACATGCTTTCGGGCAAAGAGCCGCAAATTTTATTTTGCAAAACAGCGATTTATTTATTTCAATAGGAGCCAGACTTGATATACGTACTATTGGTTTTACCTATAAGGCTTTTGCCAGAGCCGCTTACAAAATAATGATTGATATTGATCTAAAAGAAATTAAAAAACCAATTCTTTCAATTGATTTGCCAATCAACTTTGACGCAAAAGATTTCATCGAAGAAATAATTAAACAAATTAAAGAAAAACCATTAAAACTTAAAATAAATAATTGGTTAGACTATGGAAAAAGATTAAACAAAAAATACCCGGTGGTATTAAAAGAGTATTGGCAGGAGAAAAATTATGTTAACCCTTACTGTTTTATAGAAGCAATTGGGAAGTATCTTCAACCAAATGAGTTTATTGTTGTTTCCAACGGTGTTGGCCCTTTAAACTGCATGTATCAGGCATTTTACGTAAAACCCGGACAAAGAATCATACTAAATAATGGTTGTGCTCAAATGGGTTATGGATTACCTGCAGCAATTGGAGTGGCTTTTGCGGCAAACAAAAAACAAAGAGTGATATGTTTTGACGGTGATGGTAGTATTCAATTAAACATTCATGAATTACAGATTATGAAATATCACAATCTTCCTATTAAGCTTTTTATTTATAGTAATGACGGTTATCTTTCGATAAAAAATACTCAAAATAATTTATTTGCCGGCAAACATGTTGCGGTCGACAAGGAATCAGGTGTTAGTTGTCCGGATATTGTAAAAATAGGGAAGGCTTACGGAATAAAAACTGAACGGATTAATAATCACGCAGATATGGAAAAGAAAATAAAAAAAGTTCTTGCCTTTCCTGGCCCAATTATCTGTGATATCAATGCTGTCAAATCGCTAATGTTAAACCCAAAACTTATGACGAAAAAACTGCCCAATGGTCAATTTGTATCTCCGCCACTCGAAGACATGGGCCCATTCTTGCCAAGAGAAGAATTTGAAAAAAATATGTTTATACCATTATGGAAAAAGTAAAAAAAAATCTTTTTATAACTGGGGCGAGGGGATTTATTGGGAAAAATCTCGTTGAGAAATTCAGTGAAAAATATAATTTATTAACTCCTGGTCATAAAGAACTGGATTTATTGGATGAAAAAGTCGTTGATGATTTTTTTAATAAAAATAAGATAGATGTCATTATAAACTGTGCCGTGATTGGAGGAAGTAGAAAAGAAGAACACGTCGACTCTTCCTTATCTAACAACCTTAGAATTTTTTTCAACTTACTTAAAAACAAAGATAAATACAAAAAAATGATTCATTTAGGATCTGGTGCAGAATATGACAAAAGCAAACCAATCATAAAAGTAAAAGAGACGGATTTTGATAAAGTAATTCCTAAAGACGAATATGGTTTTTTCAAATATATTTGCTCAAAATATATCAAGAAAGAAAAGGACATCGTCTGTATTAGAATCTTTGGACTATTTGGAAAACATGAAGACTACCGCTACCGGTTTATTTCCAATGCTATTGTCAATAATCTAAAAGGCCTGCCGATCACGATGAATCAAAACGTATTTTTTGATTATACCTACATAAATGATTTCGTCAGAATTGTTGATTATTTTATCAATCATAAAGCAAAACACAAATTTTATAACATCGGTACAGGTAAAAAAATTGACATATTAACAATTGCTAATAAAATAAATAAAATCTCTGATAAAAAATCAAAAATCGAAGTAAAAAATGCCGGGTTAAATAAAGAATATACTTGTGATAACTCAAGATTGATGGACGAATTAAAAAAATTCAGCTTTACCGACTTTGATAAATCTTTGGTCGAGCTGTATAATTGGTACAAAAATAAAATATGAATAAGAAGACAGTCTTTATTAGTGGCGCTACTCGAGGCATCGGCCAGGCCATATACCAAAAGCTCAAAAAAGAAAATTACAAAATCATTGCCCCCGCACGTCAAGAACTTAACCTTAGTAACAACACTTCAATTGATCAATATATCAAAACACACAAGGATTTAAAGATAGACATTCTTATTAATAATGCCGGTATAAATTTTCCTCAATGGATTAATGAATTGGAAGATGAAAATCTTCAACAACATATTCAAATAAATTTAACTTCTCCGATTAAGTTAATCCGTGCTTTTTCTAAGCATATGATTAATCAAAAATGGGGGAAAATTATAAACATTTCTTCAATCTTTGGAATAGTTGCCCGAGGCAAACAAACGATGTATACAGCGACAAAACATGGTTTAAACGGCGTTACCAAGGCTTTAGCTTTAGAACTTGGACCTTACAATATTCTTGTTAATTCTGTCTGTCCCGGCTTCACCAATACTGAATTAATAAAAAGAAATTCTCAAGAAAAAAATAAGGTGATTATTAAGGATATTCCCCTTGGTAGATTTGCCGAGCCGGAAGAAATTGCTGAATTAGTCTCTTTTTTAATTTCAGAAAAAAATACCTATATAAATGGGGCTGAAATTATTATTGACGGGGGCTTTACTTGTCGATAATTATGAACAGATTATTATTCAAATCACGTATTCATAACTTTACTGTTGATTTCGTCGATGATTTTCAATTTATTCAAGATCTTCTTAAAATAAAACATTATGTTGTTATTGTCGGTCAAAACGTTTTTAAGCTTTATAAAAATACGGTTTTTAATCGATTTCCAAAAGATCAACTTATTATTCTTAGGTTAGATGAAGAAAGAAAAACTCTTAACACCGTAACAGAAATATATAAAAAACTTCTACCTTTAACCGCCAAAAAAAACCTTACTTTAATTTCTTTTGGAGGAGGTATTAATCAAGACGTTACCGGTTTTGTTGCCTCTACTCTTTACCGGGGGATTAACTGGATATTTATTCCAACGACCTTACTGGCAATGGCTGATAGCGCTATCGGGTTAAAAACGTCGCTCAATCATGAATCTTATAAAAATGTTTTAGGAACTTTTTATCCTCCTTCTCAAATATATATTAATACTGATTTTTTAAAAACCTTGCAAAAAACAGATTACTTGAGCGGAGTGGGAGAGATCATAAAATTTATGTTGATGAGAGAAAATCCGATAAAAAATCTTGACGATTCAATAAAAAAAATTGAAAAACTTAAACTTAATAATGACAAAAAATTTGTTACTAATATTATTAAGGAAAGCATTGAAATTAAAAAATCTTATATGGAAGGAGACGAGTTTGATTTGGGAAAACGTAACTTATTGAACTATGGTCATGAATTAGGTCATGCTCTTGAAGCAACTTCAAATTTTAAAATACCTCATGGGATTGGTGTTATTATCGGAATATTGTTTGCTAATCTCGTCTCTGTTCAAAAAGGTTGGATTGATAAAAAATTAAACGACAAAATTAATAAATTGTTACTTCTACCGAATATCACGACAGTAAAACTTAAAATAGAATATTTTGATTACGAAACAATTTTAGAGAAAATAAAGAAAGATAAAAAAAGAGTTTCAGATAAATTACCTCTCGTACTTCCAGCAAAAGATTTTACTCTTACTAAAATCACTGATTTTAGTTCTGAAGAATTAAAAATCGCATTACAAAAACTTAGTCAGATTATTAATTTTGATTAAATATCTATTTATTAATAAAAGAGGCTTTCTATTGACTTATTTGATAAAATATGACAAAATATACTCTAATTTAAACTTATGAACACTATTGAAGAAAAAATGGTTGAACTCCTCAAAGACATGAAAAAACACTACGGAATTGTTGATCTTAAGGCTGAATTTGAGGCTGAAGGAACTAGAATGAATGAACTAATGCGGCTCAAAGAAGTAGCCAATAACGCTGGTCTATCAATCGCTATGAAAATTGGCGGAGCGGAAGCAATCACTGACTTATTTGAAGCATTAAAGGTTGGTGTAAGTTCAATAGTGGCTCCTATGATTGAAAGTCCTTATGCTCTGAAAAAATATCTCGATGCTCTTGAAAAACACGTTCCTAAAAATACAAGAAAAGGCATCCGTTTTACGGCTATGATCGAAACTATTCAAGGTTATAAAAATGTTGATGAAATATTATCTCAAGACAAAAATGGATTATTAAATACATTAAGTGTTGGTCGAGTAGATATGAGCGGTTCTTTAAATCTCTCTAGAGATGAAATAAATAGTGATAAAGTGTATCAAATAGTCGAGAATATATTTACAAAGGCAAAAAAAAGAGGCTTGAATACAGTGATGGGTGGAGGAATCGCCAAAGAAGCTATTTCTTTTATTAAAAAACTTGTTTCGAAAAAACTTCTTGATCGATATGAGACTCGAAAAATAGTGTTTAGCACAAATCTTCAGACTACTCCTGCCAAAATGGAAGAGGGGATAATAAAAGCAAACCTGTTTGAATTATTTTGGTTACAAAATAAAAAATCTTACTATACTAATATATACTTAGAAGATGATAAGAGAATAGAAATGTTAATGTCTCGCATTTATAAGATAGACCAATAATGGTTAATAAAAAAATTCTTTCAATCGTTGTCCCCACTTATAATGAAGAAGATAATATTGGATATGCATATAAAGAAATAATAAAAGTCTTGAAAACAATTCCTAAATATAATTACGAAATTATTTTTGTTGATAATTACAGCACTGATCGATCCAGGAATATTATAAAATCCCTCGTAAAAAAAGATAGGAAAGTTACAGCAATTTTTATGTCAAGAAATTTTACCTCAGAATATTCTTCACATGCAGCGATGAAACAGGCAATAGGCGACGCTTTAACCATTTTAGATTGCGATTTACAGGATCATCCAAAAGAATTACCAAGATTTATTAGAAAATGGGAAGAAGGCTATCCAATTGTAGTTGGCGTAAGAAATGTTATCAATGATAATTTGATCATGAAAATAGTAAGAAAACTTTTTTATATTATTTTGAAAAGGATTGCCAATATAGAAATGCCCCTTAACGCAGGTACATTTTGTTTGCTTGATAGAAAAGTGCTTGATGTCATTGTTAATCTACCAGAACGAAACCGTTTTTTTCGGGGACTCAGAGCATGGGTCGGTTTTAAAACCGCATATATAGAATATGAAAGAAGTATTCGAAAATATGGGTCAACAAAAAATAGCATTTTTGATTACATACGAGATGCCCAAAGTGGTCTTTTGGGATTTTCGTTTATTCCGCTTGATTTAATGACAACTTTTGGTTTTATTGTTACTGTTTTTTCATTTATATTTGCTATTAGCTATCTTCTTTGGGCAATATTTTTTGGCAACCCAATAAATGCATCTATTCCAATTATGCTTTCTATATTTGTTTTTGGCGGAATTCAAATACTTGGTATAAGTATCGTCGGTAAATATATACAAATTGTTTTTCAAGAAGTCAAAAAAAGACCCTCATACATAATAGAAGAAATATTAAATAACCACAGAAAAAATAAATAACAGCAACTTAAATAGAATTTTTATACCAACTTAGCATCTTTGAGGCAGTTTTTTTAATTGAATATTTTGGTTGCCAACTTAAAATCTTTTTTATTTTCGAGTAATCAAGTGACTGATAGGGAATTTCGTTTTTGGCGATGTTTAGATTGTATCTCATCATAACGCTTACATTTTAATAAACTGTTTATTTTTATACAACTTGATATTCTGTTTAAACTTGACAAAATTCTAAAAAAAAATATACCACT
>Ga0210017_1005368_pt1 | contig 10283 bp, 8 predicted proteins | sample CryGeyCG2014_020_FD_183966 | JGI IMG/M metagenome (GOLD analysis project Ga0210017, IMG submission 183966) | Groundwater microbial communities from aquifer - Crystal Geyser CG08_land_8/20/14_0.20 (SPAdes) (version 2) | ecosystem: Environmental > Aquatic > Deep subsurface > Groundwater | place... | reverse complement strand
TTGCCCCCCTTTGCTTTTGATTATTACAAAAGGGGACATTTTTACTTTGCTCAAATAGGACATTATCATTTTGCGCCTACAAGCTATTGACAAGTTTGGAAAAACGTATTAAACTCATAGTAGCCTGAACTTGGGCTAAAAGGGGGTGAGAAAAATGAAAAAGATGAAAAAAGGTTTTACTCTGATCGAGCTCATGATCGTTGTCGCAATTATCGGTGTTCTGGCCGCTGTGGCCATTCCTAAATTTGCGGACTTGATCAGAAAAGCTAACGAAGCAGCCTGTAAAGGACAGCTCGGAGCGGTGCGCTCTGCCCTTTCTATTTACTATGGCAACATGGAGGGTGTCTGGCCGAGTGAGATAACGGAAATGACTCCGACATACCTTCAGGCGATTCCTAACGCAAAGCCGGGGTGTTTGAACATGACCAGGCCTAACTCTAACACAGTGGTCTACATGGGCGTTGGCGCCACCGGATGTACAGGCACGTTAGATGGAGGATGGTGGTTCAACAACGGGAAGGCTTCTGATGGAAGTCAAACTGGCGTACTTTGTGTCAATTCCATGAAGACGGACACCAAGACAACTGCGGTTCACTTATGGTAAGCTGGCAGTGTTTTGTTTTACGGGGGCGGCTCAGGCCGCCCCCGTTTTTTTTATATGCTAAAAATTTTTCTGATAATTTCATCTCTCTCTGTTTTTCCTTTTTTCAGCGACTCTTTCTGGGGCGCTAAATATTTTTTAACGCTTCTTTTGCTTCCGTTATTAATTTTCAAAAGGGGGGACAGGCACCTCGCTGCGCTCGGAGCCAGTCCCCAAGCTTTTTTCGCTTTTTCTGTTGCCGAGGCAGGTTTTCTCATAGTCACAGCCACAATTTTTATTGAGGGCCTTAATTTTTTTCATTTCTTCCGCTTTCTCGCGCCTTTTTGTCTTTACCTCTATGTTTCTCGCGGCAAGGAAGATGGGTTTACACAAACGGCTATCAGGCTCACGGGGCTGATAGCTCTCCTTGCCCTCGCACAGCAGATAACAAGGTATAATCCTTTTGACGCGACTATTCCCTATGTGACATTCGGAAACCCGATGTATCTGGGGGCGTGGCTGGCGGCTATTCTGCCTTTCAGCGCGGACATACTTCTCGGCCGTAGAGGAGACAACAGGCGGCGCTTTGCGCCTGTCGGCGGACTTTCCGCGCCCGGCGGCGGTCTGCTTTTTTACGAAGCCTTTTTCGCTTTTTCCGCGGGTTTGGCGGCGCTGCTTCTGACAAGGAGCCAGTCCGCCTATATGGGTTTCGCCGCGGCGATGGTTTATCTGCTCTTTAAAAGGAGGCCACGGGCAAGGATAGCTGTTATTTTAACACCGGCAGTCATTCTTTCCGCTTTTCTGTATTTCTCTTTTTTCAAAAGCGGAGACATCGCTCTTTCCGATTCTTTCAAGGCCCGCGTCAATTATTACAGGACATCTCTGGAAATGGTCAAAGATAATCCTCTCACTGGTTTAGGCGCCGGAAATTACAGAGGGAATTACGCCCCCTTCCGTTTGAAAGCGGACCTTCCTTATCACATGTCGCCCCAATGGGCTCATTGCGATATACTGCATTTCGTCTGCGAGCTCGGTATTTTCAGAGCGCTTATTCTTCTCCTTTTTCTTATCAGTATAATGATGAAAAAAATCCCACCTGTATCAGCGCCGTATAAAGCAGGGGTGACGGCTCTTGTTTTCACATCTTTTTCGGCTTTTCCTTTTCAGCGGATTTCAACGATATATCTTTTTTTCATCTTCGCGGGATTTATAATGAGAGAAGAAGCGGCGGGCGAAGGAGAACATATTCCCGTAAAAAAAGCCGCGGCTGTGATGATTGGCATTTCGGCTTTTATCTATGCCCTTTTGTTCGGTTATGCGCAGATCAATTGGAAGGCCGGCGAAAAATTTTTAGAAAGAGGTCAGCCGCGCGAGGCGGCGGCGGCTTTTGAGAATGCCGCCCCCCTCATTCCCTCGGATTACAGGATATGGCTCGACATAGGCCGCGCGAAATACCGCGCGGGTGATATAGGCGGAAGTTTGAGCGCTTACCGCCGATGCCTTTCTTTATATTATGACCGGGATATTTGCTATAATCTCGCAATCGCTTTCAAGGCAGGGGGTAACAAGGTTATGGCGGAGAAATTCATGAAAGATTTTGAGAGATTGAAGGCGCAATGATGGGAACAATGACCGGAACCGCCGCAATGCTTTTTTATTCTGTTGGTTTTTTAATTTTTGTACTGGGACTTGTTTTCGGTTCTTTCCTCAATGTGGTCATATACCGCGCGCCTCTTGAAAAATCCATAATCCGGCCGCGGTCATTCTGCCCGGCCTGCCGCACGCCGATAGCTTTTTATGATAACATCCCCGTCCTGAGTTTCATTCTGCTGAAAGGGAAGTGCCGAGCTTGCGGGGCCAAGATACCTTTTGTCTATCCTCTTGTGGAAATCCTCACGGGATTGAGTTTCTTTCTCTCTTTCTATTTTTTCGGCCTTTCGTGGAAAGCTCTTGAACTGGCTGTTCTTCTCGCTGTCTCCATTGCCGTCACAGTCATAGACCTGAAGCACCGCATAATACCCGATGAGATAAACATCTTTCTTTTTGTTTTTGCCGTTTTTCTTCCCAAGGATATATGGAATGTTTCATATTTGGCCGGCGTCGGTCTTTCCTCCCTGTCCGGGCTGGCATCGGGACTGGTACTTTTTTTAATAGCGGTTGCTGCTGAAAAAATTTTCAAGCAGGAGGCCATGGGTATGGGGGATGTGAAGCTCATAACGGCACTCGGCGCTTTTTTCGGCTTCCAGTCCATCTTCTGGCTGATTTTTATCTCATCCCTCATAGGTTCCGTCGTGGGAATAGCCGTCAAAATTCGCAAAAAGGAGAAGGGCTACACAATGATAGCATTCGGGCCGTATCTTTGCGGAGCCGCGATTATCTATATGCTTTTTGAGCCGAATCTTAAACCGCTATTTTGAAAACTATCAATTTATCCTATCGCGCCACACTCGTTATTTCTCTGACCGCGGCGGCTTTTCTATACGCAATCAATTTTGACTGTGTGCAGATAGGCATTATCCAGGATGATGCCCATTACATAAACGCGGCAAGATGGCTTGCAGGAACGCAAACTATTCAGAAAGCGCTTGACGCATATCCTTTGGCCTATTCTTTGATGCTGGTACCCGCCGCTAAATTATTTCCGGAAAGCGTAAATGTTTTTAAGGTCTTCAATATTTTTTTGTTTCTGCTGATCATACCTGTCTTATACGGGATTTTTAAAGATTATCTGCCCAACAGCGAATTGCTGGTTTTTTTATTGCTGACTTCCCTGAATCCTTTAATGGTTCAGTACAGTTCTCTTGTTCTGCCTGCAGGGGCTTTTCTGCTTGTTTCGCTCGTCTCTTTTTATTTGATACAGAAGGCCTCCCTGAAAGACAGCCCGCCTTGTGCAACTCTGGCTTCGGCGGCTTTTTTGACAGCTTATCTGTGCGCGATCAGGTTTGAAGGGTTTTTATTTGCCACGGCCGTTATTTTGGGTCTTATTCTTGCAAAGAGAATAAGACATGCCCTGTATTTTACTTTTTTTTATGTTATTTTGACTGCCGCCTATATACATTTTTCCACCGCTTTCACTGTAAGCGGCGGAAGATTTTTCGGCTACATGTTTGACGGTATTCATGGAGGGGGTATCTATGATATCTTAAGAAAAACCTCCGTGTTTTATTTCATAGAATTCACATATTCAATTTTTTTGACAGCTTTTATCGGTGAGAAACTGGGCGGATTCGCACTGATACCCGCGATATTAGTTTTCGCTATTTTTGTCAGAGGTTTTCTGGGAAAGAAAAAGTTTGAGGGCGAGATAATTCTCAAAATTTATTTTGTACTGTATGTGCTCCTCCATTTACCCTGGCCCACGAGATACACAAAATTCTTTCTGGCGCTTTTACCTTTTATAATTTTTTACTTTATGGCCGGCGCGCAAAAATTCGGCAGAAAAACAGCCTACACTTTTTTTACGGGCATTTTTATTTTCTTTCTGTATAACGGAATTAAAACGAGTGGCAACAGAGTGTCCATGCAATCACCGGAAACCCTGTCTTTCATAAGAACAAGCACTTCTCCCGACGCTGTTTTTATAAGCATTGACGCGAGCCGGGTTTTTTTATACACAAACAGGAAATCGGCGTATTCCGACGAGGTCAGCAAAGACGACGACATGTTATATTCTCTGGTAAAAACAGGGGCGGATTATGTGTACGTCGATTTATTTAATGAAAGCAAGGATTACATGTATCTCGGCTTCGGGAAAACTCCCAATGAAAAAATAATCCAGTGCATGGATGACAAAAATCTATATAGTCTTGTTTATAAAAATGAAAACGCGAAAACATTTGTATGGCGTGTCAATGACGGCGTGAAAGAAAATTTCATGGAAGCCAATGATCATGCCCTTAAAGCGAAAAAATTCTTTAAGGACGGGGACACGGTTCGCGCAAAGGAAGCTTACGCAAAGGCTTTTAAGATATTTCCTTATTACGCCCGGGCTGTGAACAATTACGCTCTTATTTATATGGACGAAGGTAATTTTGCCAAAGCTGAAACAATCCTGATTGAAGGAATACTATACTCTCCGCGTTCCGCCATGCTTCACGCCCTTTATGGCCGCTTGTGCAAAATGAAAGGCGAATATGACAAATCCGCGGAATTTTATAAGAAGGCCCTCGTATTCGCGGCTGATTTTGATGATACGCAAATACAAAGACTGGCCGAAAGCGAATTGAGTATTCTCAAAGGGCGGCAGGATGAAAAATAAAAAATCACTGGCGCTGGTGGCGCTTATTGGCTTTGCGGCGCTAATGATTTTTTTCAGTGACATTGTTTTCACTTCTCAGACATTTTTTATCCGCGACACTCTCATACAGTTTTTCCCGTGGAATTTTTTCAAAAGAGCCTGCGTGACAGCGCATGGAATCATACCTTTCTGGAATCCTTTTTCTCACTGCGGGATGCCTTTCGCGGCCGCTATGCAGCCGGCTGTTTATTATCCTCCGGGAATAATTTTTTATGTTCTGAATTTTGTTTCCGCCTATAAAATTTTCATCGTCTTTCACATTTTTATAGCCTTTATTTCAATGTTCCTTCTTATGAGGGAATCCGGACTGAGCGAAGAAGCCTCTTTTCTTTCCGGACTCATATTCGCGTTTAACGGCTACATCCTGACAAAATTGGAATTTTTGAGCGTCCTTGGCACATCCGTCTGGATGCCGGCGGCTTTTCTTATCCTGATGAAATCCCGCGAGAGGACCGATTCCAAAAGAATCACGGCTCTTGGCCTCGTGCTCGCGTTTCAGTTCATGGCGGGTCATCCCCAGATTCTTTTTTACGAACTGTTCGCGCTTTTGCTCTACTGTGCGGCTCTGTTTTTTTTCACGAAGCAAAAACAGATAAAAGCTTTTCTGACGCTCGCGCTCGGCGGCATCCTGGCTCTTATGATATCGGCGGTGCAATTTATTCCATCCATGGAATTTGTGCTGAACTCCATCCGGGGCAGGGGGCTTCCCGGCGAAATCACAATGACAAATTCTTTTTCTTTCTCTATGTTCGCTAATTTTTTCAATCCTTTTTTAAAACCCACGAATAACGACTGGCCTTATGGCTGTTATGTGGGGATGATAGCCTTTCTGCTTTTTCTTTTTTCCGTAAAATCCAAAGTGAAGATTGTTAAATTTTATATCACGCTTTTTGTCATATCAATTTTTCTGGCTCTGGGCGGAAACAACCCCGTTTTTGCTTTTGTAATCAGAGCTTTTCCGTTTCTTAAAGCTTTCCGTTATCCGGCGACAATTCTTTATTTGAGCGTCTTTGCCGTCGCAGGCGGGGCGGCTTATGCGCTGGAGGCCCTGCGCGTTTCCAAAAAAATAAAAATCCTGATAGTTCTCGCGCTTATGGCGGAACTTTTCATCACCGGACAAAAATTCAATGACAAGCTGGACAAAAAAATATTCACCGTGTATGGCGATAAAATAAATTTTCTGAGAAAACAGGAAGGTTTTTTCAGGTATTTTGTTTCGCCAAAAACCGCCCAAACGGGAATTTACGACTGGGCTGAGTGGAAAGACAGTCTGCAGGGCGATACCGGCCTGCCTTTCGGACTTTACAATGCGGGCGGACAGAATATAGAGCTTACAGACTACAATGATTTCGCGAGGCGGCTTTACAACGCGGGCAACCCCGACAGCGCGAGGAAATTCCTTTCAATTATGAGCGTCAGATTTCTGCTTACGGACTATGAGATTAAGTCCGCTGACTGGCAACTTCGCTTTGAGAACCCGGAAGCCCGCAACAATGTGCGTATTTATGAGAACAAAGATTTTCTGCCGAGAGTTTATTTCGCGGCTCAAGCGAAGATTCTGCCGAAGGACGAGATACTTGATTATATGCAATCCGACGCCTTTGACCCGCGCGGGGAAGTGATCCTGCAAAAACAGCCCCCGGATACCGCGGATGCTGACGACGGCAAAAAAGGCAAGGCTGTCATCACAGAGGACATAATAAACAAAATTTCAGTCACGGTTTATGCCCCGAACGACGCCTGGCTCGTGATGACGGATTCTTTTTATCCCGGCTGGAAAGCGTCCGTGAACGGTAAAAAAACCGCGCTCCTGAAGGCCAATTATTTTCAGAGAGCCGTTTTTGTTCCCCAGGGAAGTCACATTGTTAATTTCTCTTACAGGCCCCGCACTTTCATGGCGGGTTTCAGCATAACATTTTTCTCGCTTATTTTTCTTCTTTATGTGAGAATGAAAGATGCCTCGCGCCGGTTGAAAAAGCCCGCCAGAGTCGAATAGCTCAAAGGGCGGTTGTTGAAAACAGGAATATGTATTTCTTCATTTTTCTTTGAGCGGTATTGGGAAATCCGCCGCGACCTTAATAAAGAATTCGTGAGCGCGGTTTAACACACAGTACAGAGTGCGGGAATCGGGGAGTTCATCGGCGGGAACGATGAAAATGCCTTCTTTTTTCAGGGCTTCATAAGTGCCGTCCAAATCCCCCGCGGAAATTATGTACTTTATTTTGTTTTCATTTGCCCCCGGTTCCGGGTTTATTTTTTCAAAGAACAGCGGCAGGATATAAGGCTGTACCAATTTGCCGGAAAAAACCATATATTTGTAATTCTCCTGAACGCTCCGCGCGTAATTGAAGGCCTCTATCGCGGGAGCCTGAAACCAGTCTCCGGATTCGGATGGATAGCGCCGGAAATAATCTGCGATAAACCACGCTGCATTTAAAATATAAAACACGCTCAGAAGCGCGATTATGATTTTTCCGCGCGATTTTTTCTTCGCGAGCAGGTCATAGAGTTTGACCGCGCCGTATGATGCGAGAATTCCCAGGAAAGGCATGCTTATAATCGCTCTCAACGCGTGCGGCGTTCCCTCGTTTGTGACAGCGGCGGGCAGAATGCCTGTTAAAAAAAACAAAACAATAAGGAGCAATTTCTTTTTTGTGTTTCTGAAAGAAAACAATATCCCTGCCGGAATAAACAGCGCCATAATATGCAGGTATTGGCCAAAACCGGATATTCCGTGCCGCAGATTAGCATCCCCTGATATAAATAAAAAATCAGGCGAAAAGTGTTTGAAGAAGTTTTTCAGGAAAACAAAAAACGGTTGGCCGGCGGTTGAAAAAACAGAGAGTCCCGCATGCCGCGGGTTCTTATAAAGGAAGAATGGGATGTAAGCGGCCGCGGCAAGAAAAAAAAGAATGAGGGCGGACAGCGCCATATAGCGCGCGTTTTTTTTGTCGCGCAGTAACACGGCAAATTCCCTCCGGTAGATAAGCAGCAGAAACAGCAGCATCAGGGGAACGGAAATTTTCGCTGCCGTGTAGGAGTTGAGCGAAAGCCCGAAGGCCGCGGCGGAAGCCGTCAATGATGACGCTTTGCGGAAAGCCCTGAAAAAAAAGAAAAGGCCTGTTGTGATAAAGAGGGGGGAAAGGATGGCTCTGAAAGCTGTCCTGCTGAAATGCACATGCCAGGGCGCCGCCGCTATGAAAAGAGCCGCGATAAGCGCGGTTTTCACTCCGAAAAGCTCTTTGGCTAAAAGGAAAACGCTGAATATGGTAAGAATTCCCGTCAGCGCGGCGAGCAATCTTGTTGAGAAGACGCTCAGATCGAACAAAGCGATCAGGGGGATTGAGAGGTACACATAAAGCGGTTCTAAGAAATCTATATTGTGGTGATTGATGACCAGGGGCAGTACCCTGCCGTGCATGTCCGCTCCTGTTTTCAGCAGGCAGTATGAGTCATAGCCGTTTGCCGCCTCGTCGCAGTAAATCCCGTCCGGTATCCGTCCCAGTTGATAAAGTCTCAGAAAGGCGCCCAAGGCGAGTATCAGTATAAGCGCGGCGTATAATTTCACTTCCGGGATCATAATTTGGAGTATATCAAATCCGCCTGATTATAGAAAATAATTTTGTCCTTCCGCGGGGCGGATTTTTTTTGTACACTTGCGAAACGATATATTTTAGGAAGTCGAATTTGGACGCTTGGGTCGCAAATGCCTGACAACCAGTATTATGGGAGGTTTTCAATGTTAGGATTCTTAGGATTTGGAAGGAAAAAGGAAAAGGAAGTCAGGGTTCTGATATGCCAGCATCTTGAGAGCGTCCGCGCCACCGTGGAACAAATGAAGCTTTCAATGGACGAATATCTCGCGGGGGATATTAAGAACGCCAAAGAGAACGGTTTCCAGGCGCATCTCATGGAAAAAGTGGCCGACGCAGGCCGCCGTGAGATAATAGAAAAACTGCACAAGGGCGCCTTCCTTCCGGTTTTCAGGGAGGACCTTATCCGGCTGGTCGCCCAGCAGGACAAAATAGCCGACAAGGCGGAGAGCTGCTGCGATTTTTTTCTGACCCAGCGGCCGGAGATACCCGCGGATTTCGTGGAACAGTTCAAAGAACTGATGAGCGCTTCGGCGCTGACGATAACTCCCTATGTTAAAGCCATTGAAAATATGTTTTCGGATTACGCCATCGTCAAGACAAACATAAGGGAAGTCAATTCCCAGGAAGAAAAAGCCGACATGGTTGAATGGCATCTGACAAGGGATATTTTCTGCAAGGACATTCCTCTGGCCCAGAAACTGCATCTGCGCAGGCTCATATCGCATGTTGTGCGCATATCCGATGTCATAGAGGACGCCGCCGACGATCTTGATATTCTGATGGTGAAATACCAGATTTAATCTTTACAGTTTTCAGACATGCTTAAAATTCTACCCGGTATTTATTTCGGTTGGGGCCTTGGCGCGAACGATGCCGCCAATGTCTTCGGGCCTCAGGTGCATTCCGGCATAATCAGCTACCGGGGCGCTATAATTTTTACCTCCATTTTCGTTATGCTCGGCGCGATGGTTGGCGGCGCCAAGGGATTTGAGCACATAGGCGCGATGGTGCAGGGACTCAGCGCCGCGGAAATATTTATCGTGACGCTCTCGGCGGGCGCAATGATGAACCTGATGAGTTTTGTTAAAATACCCGCCTCATCCTCTCATTCTATCGTCGGCTCTATGATAGGCGCGGGCCTGGCCGCGGGAAGCGCCGTGGATTATTCAAAGGTGCTGAAATCCGTGTATTGCTGGGTCTTTACTCCCATAGGCGCGGCGGTATTCACGGTCATTTTCTATCATCTGCTGAGTTTCCTCTGGGCCAAGCGCATAAAGAACATCATGATGCTCAACTGGACAATAAGAATAGCGTCCATCGCGATAGGATGTTACGGCGCTTATTCCCTCGGCGCGAACAATCTCGCCAATGTCGTGGGAATTTATGTTGAAAGCGGCATGTTAAATTCTTTTTACGCCCAGATAATAGGAGGCCTTGCCATTGTTTTTGGCGTTATCACATATTCAAAGAATGTAATGGCCACTGTCGGCAGCGGCATAACGGTGCTGGATCCCTTCAGCGCTCTGGTGACGATACTCAGCGCGTCGCTCGTTCTGCATATCTTTTCCGGCATCGGCGTGCCCGTGTCATTATCCCAAGCCGTCGTCGGAGCGGTCCTCGGCGTGGGCCTCGTGAAAGGCGCCAAAACTGTCAGCTACGGTAAAATAATAGTCATATTCGCCGGCTGGGTTGTCACGCTGGCGGGAACGGTCCTCTTCAGTTTTCTGATCTGCAAGGCCTATTATAGATTTTTTATCTGAAACGGCTATGGATCTGAAACGGCGAAGCGGAATCATTCTTCACCCGACAG
>Ga0210017_1005366_pt1 | contig 10287 bp, 8 predicted proteins | sample CryGeyCG2014_020_FD_183966 | JGI IMG/M metagenome (GOLD analysis project Ga0210017, IMG submission 183966) | Groundwater microbial communities from aquifer - Crystal Geyser CG08_land_8/20/14_0.20 (SPAdes) (version 2) | ecosystem: Environmental > Aquatic > Deep subsurface > Groundwater | place... | reverse complement strand
CGTTAGCTGAATAGACATATAATTTATTTCTTTCCTGGCTAAAAATTAAATCAAAAAAATCGCTGCTGCCTGAAAGCTTCGGATTGGCTAGAGACCTTATCTGCGCGACTTTGATTAAATTTTTTCCTGCTAGCCGAAATAACTCAAGCTGGCCCATATTAACTGAACCAACTATTAAAGACCCTTGATAAATTATGGCATCGCCCGAGTAATAAGATTTAACCTTGCTTTGCGCCGGGGGAATAACAAAGCTGATGATTAAAATTAACAGGCCGGCTAAAATAAAAATTTTTTTCATCTTCACCCCGTTAGAAATTTTACTTGACATATTAATCTATAATGAACACCGCTGAAAAAATTTCTAACGGGGTTCATATTATTGTTTAGTTTAAAATATTCAGGACTTACGCGGTTGATTAGCGGTTGGCTAAAATTAGTTATTTTTTCGTTGCGGAACTCCCCCGCATTATGCGGGGTCAAACAGTCCTCACTTCAAAAATAACTAATTTTAGCCAACTGTCCTGAAAAATATTTTTTAAGTGCGTAAGTCCTGATATTATAAAAATTATTTTATCTTAAATCTTAGCGTATTAAGTAGATTTAGTCAAGTAGAAACATGCCATAGCGTGTTTCTACTTTTTTATTTAATATTAGCTAAAATTATATTAAATCTTGATATATTTCACTAATTTTCCAATAATGCGCCTGACTGTTGAATTTATTTAAGCTAAGTTTGGCGTTATTTTCTATATTTTTGGCCAGCTGATTGTTGGCTAAAACCAAATCTATTTTTTTAGCTAAATCAATGCTATCGCCGCTATTAAATAAAAGTCCATTGCAGCCATCTTGAATAATTTCCGGCAAACCGCCAGTACGGCTGGCAATAACTATTTTACCCAAGGCCAAAGCTTCCAAAATACTATAGGGCATATTCTCCGGCCAAAGTGAAGGCATTATCACGGCTTTGGCTCGGATAATTATTTGTTTTAATTCATCGCCATATTTAGGTCCAACTATTTCAACTCTATCGCTTAATTCTAAATTCTTAATTCTTAATTCTAAATTTTTGCGTTCCAAGCCAGCGCCAACAATTTTTAAATTAATCACGCCATTAACTTTAGCCAAGGCATCCAATAAAATACCAATCCCCTTTTCTTGAGACAGCCGGCCGAAATATAAAATGTATTCTGGCTCTTCTTTTTTATTCGCCAAATTGTCATTTGTTAGAGCAGTCACATCAATAAAGTTATAGATTACTTTGATTTTATTTTCCGCTATGCCAAATCTAATACAAACATCCTTCATAAATTGGCTAGGCGCGATAAATAAGTCTACCAGATCATAATACTTAAAAATTTTATTATTTAAATAAGCTTCCAGCATACCCAAAAAACTTTTAAGCCAAGAGTTATGCAGACATTTTCTAAAAAAACAATTATAATATTTACCGCCCCGGCAGAGCTGGCATATCTGGCGACGGCTGTATAACCTATAATTCGGGCAGATTATTTTATAGTCATGAAGAGTTTGGACAATGGGAATATTATTTTTTCGCAAAACTTTAATAATAGCCGGACTGATTTGATGCGCGATATTATGCAAATGAGCTACCTCCGGCTTTTCATCTTTAATTATTTTTTTTAATTTTTTAACCGCTTCGTAATTATAAAAAAATTTAATTATATTTATTAAATTAAATTTTTGCAAATCAACTTTTTTTATAAAATACTCACTAAATTTTGATTTAATATTTCTTTCATCTTGCATAGAAAAAAAAACAACCTGATGGCCATAGCTTTCCAGCAATTTTGACAATTCAAAAACATAGTGTTCGCTGCCGCCTCTAAAATAATAGAATTTGTTGATCATTAAAATTTTCATAAATTAGAAAAAAATTTATTTCTTAAAATCCAAAAAGCGATTTTAAATAAATGCTTTTTTATTTCCCCTCTAATAGTGCAAATAATCCAACTTTCAGAAATATTATCTTGTTTTATTTTTTGTCTAACCTCTTCGGCCAGCTTTGAATTCCAAATTTTATTCAGCTTACCTTGGCCCATGTTCCCCATCTTTATATTAATTAAATTGCTAGGGAAAATATCACCTGATGGATCAATAAATAATGAATCAAATCCGGCGCCGCTAGGCAATAATCTTTTTCCATATTTGGCAAAATACAAAAGGCCATAATCATAATAAGCCCTGAACCATCTTTTAATATTCCGGCTTTTTAGCTCTTGGCAAATAATATATTTTAAATTATCTTCTACTTGTTTAATTTGCGCTAGTTTATTATCATTTTTTTGAAAATAAATTTCTGAATTTTGCACCAAGGCCAAGGCCAGCTCCAGTCCCATGCTTTTTGATAAATCATAGACTGCTTTTAACTCATTAATATTGTCATCCATGACAGTAAAACTAAAACCTAAATTCTTTATACCTAAATTTTTAAACGCGCTGATAGTTTTTAAAACATGCTGATAAATGCCGGCGATACCGCGAATCTTGTCATGCGCACCACCGATTCCGTCCAAAGAAATTCTGATGCCGATATTTTTATCAATGGCTAATATCTGTTTAGTCGTCTGCTCAATCAAGTCGCTGGCTAAACCATTGCTTGAAATAATAATTTGCGCTCCGGGGCTTGCCTGTTTAATGATTTTTACTATTTCTGGCAAGTCCGGTCGCAGAAATGGCTCGCCGCCGCTTAAATTAATATACTTTAAACTTTTGCTCAAATTATAAAAATATTTAACCGGCAAATTCCCAGGATTTTTTGTCTGCCAGATATTACACATCTGGCAACGACTGTTGCATTTATAAGTTACGGCAATAGTAGCATCAATCGGCAAATATCTTTTTGTTTTTTGGCCAAGACCCAAAATACTAAAAATTAATATTTTCAAATTATATATTTGCCTGATTAAAAAGCGCGCCAATATCTTTTGGGGAAAATTTTTAGCCAAAAAATAATCTTCAGCATCTCGTTCCATTTCTAGACGGCTGGTGGCTCTGCGGCCGCCGGAAGAAAAACCATGATGATGTATGACCTGCGCTGGGGGATAATAAATAACCTGCCAGCCGTTATTCTTTGCCCGCAAACAAAAATCTTTGTCTTCTGTGCCGAAAAAATAATTCTCGTTAAACAAACCAATTCGCTCAATCACCTGCTGTCTAATTAATATACAACCGCCGCTTAGCCAGTCAACTGATCTAACATTTTTAAAATCTTTATTATATATGCCGAATGGCAGTATTTTATAAAGCAAGGTAAAGCGGAATAACTCGCACCAAAAATTAGAAAATTTTCCCGAACTTATCTGATTTTTTCCATCAGGATAAATAAATTTCGGGCCGATAATTCCCGCCTGATTTTCTTTCTCAAAATATCCCAATAATTCAGCTATAGCCTGCTTTTCAACTATTACATCTGAATTTAAAAGTAAAATATATTCGGCACGAGCCGCCTTAATACCCTGATTAATGGCTTTGGCAAAACCTAAATTTTGGTCATTAATAATATACTTTAGATTTAATTCTTTGATAATATCATCAGAAATTTTTTGGCTGGAATTATTGTCAATTAAAATAATTTCATAATCAAGACCAGTGGCATTTTTCTGAAACGCCCTGATGGCTTTTTCGGTTATAGCCGGAGTATTATAATTAATTATTATGACTGATAATTTTTTCATATTTATCCAAATTATGTAACACGCCGATAATTGCCCAAAAAATTATGCCGTAAGACAAGGCAAAAAATGTCACTTCCGCCAAACCGTTAACCAAGCTGGCTAGCAGCGCGGCTATAAAGCCGTAATAAATGTATAAATTATTACCGCTGATTTTTCCGGCTAAACCGACCACTTGTTTAATGATTTTAATTAACATAAAAAATATGAGCGCCAGGCCGGTCAGTCCTAAATCAATCCAGGATTGCAGGAAAAAATTATTGATCAACTGGGCAGTTTCAAAATTTAACATTTTTTTAAAATAATAAAGCTGCTGGCCCGGACCCACGCCCAGCCAAAAATTATCACTAATCAGTTTCCAGCCGGTCTGGTATTCTAAAATCCTAAACTTGCTGTTCGTGTCTATAAAAGTGTTGCTTAAACGTTCACATAAACCGGTAAAAAACGAATTGAAAAAAATAAAACTTAAAATCATAAAAGCCATTAGGGCTAAGATAAAAATCACTCTTTTATTTTTTAATTTAATAAATAAATAAAATAAGCCCAAAGCTAAACTAAAAATTGCCGCTTTGCCTAAAGTTAAAAACAGGGCTAAACAGCCGATTAAAAAAATAAAAAATAAAAACGGCTTGGCCTTATTGGCATTGTCTAAATAAAAATAAAAGCTTAAAATTATGGGTAAAATCAAAACTAAGATAGCCGCGGCTGTAGCAATCGGACCCAAGGGTATGGTGATAAAATTTCTTTCAAAAAAGAATTTGGTTGACCAGCCCATTTGGTAAAACTTTATAAAAAGTTGGCTGGCTAAAATTAAAACAGTCGCGGCCAGACTATAAAGAAAAACTTTAATTTTATTCTTGTTATCTATTAAATTTAAGGTTAAAAAATAAACCAAAAAACTAAAAGCGATTAATTTTAAACCAAAAATATAAAGCCGGAAGTCTATGATGTGAAAAAAAGAAATTATTGATAATAAAAAATAAATAAAAAGTAAAAATAACAGGCTATTAATTTTAATTCCGCCGATTTTACTATTAATAAATTTATCAATAAAAAATATCAGAGTTGCCGTGATTATTAAAACTTCCGTTAAACTGGCTTCGTAAACCCAATTGACCGTAAGGGGAATATTTATAAACTGGCCAAAAGCCAAAGCCGGCAAAGCTAAAATTAAAAAAAGCCAAATATAATTTCGTAATAATAAATAGCTAATAAATAAAAAAATTATGGCAAAAATAGTGTATAAACTTGCTAAATTAAAAATAATTAAAAATAAAAATAGTAAAACAACAAGTGCCAATAGCTTGATAAATTTCTGCTTAGCCTCGTTTAAATTCTCTTTATTTGAACTCATAATATTATATTAAACTAACTTTTTAAAATAGCATATTTGAATAAAAAGTCAAGGAGTAAAAAAAGAAGGGTGCTTTGTTTTTCTTGTGAAAAACTTAGCACCCTTTTGTCCTCTCCGTTCGCTACTCCACCAGGAAGCATGGGCCGTCAGGATTGGTATAGTCAATACCGTTCCTGACCGTTCCCTGATTTGGCAGATTATACACATTTTCAATCTTCAGCCAGATCGGGGAACCACCCTTTAAAATCACCGGGTGATGCCGTTGCCCTCTCATGCCTGCGGCTTTCCAGTTGCCATCTTTAGTTCGCACCAGAACCGGTTTGTATTTCTGGTACTCGGCGTCCGTCACGAACCATTCGTTATCGTCATAGGCGATGTAGAATGGTCCATTCGCCGGGGATTCATGGGCGAACCCTGCCTTGATCGCGCAGTCGGGATAAATTACATCCCGATTTTCTGCCCATGGCCTTGGGCAGACATTATCCTGCGCGAACGCGACTCCCGCTAACGCTATCAGCGTTAGCACGCTAAAAAAAACTACTAACTTTTTCATTTTACTACCTCCTGTTTTTCGGTTGTTTTCTCAGCCTTTTTGGCCTTGGCCTTGAATTTTTTAATTAAAATTTTAGTCAGTTTGCTGGCATTGAGTATAATATGCGCTCCCACCATGTCATTCTGACTATGCTCTATCCAGCTATATGATACATCAAACTCAATTGTATCATACAACTTAACGCCAGCCCGAGGTTCCATTACTATGGATTGATCAAACCCCCGGTAACCCCAACTGTTTTCGGCCGTTAAAGTAACCGGCCCCTTAGCGTAATATTCCGTCTTGCCGCGTATTGAATAAAACGATTGATCCTGCGCTGGATCATCTATTGGTACTCCGGCAAAGCTGGAATGCTTCTTGCCCGGCTCGGCTAACTCAAGGCGGAACCCGACTTCAAACTCTCTAAACCATTTTCTCTTTCGACCGTACCACCATTGGTGCGCGCCCTCCACCGCGTACATACGGTTCTTCTCGGACGATTCATAGGGAAAATCTTTTCCCCATACGTCGCCCATCTTAGTACCATAAAGTACTTTAAGATAATCTTTGGTTTTGCCCGTAATGTATTGGGCTTCACCGCCGAATAAAGCCATATCTCCACGATAGCCAATTTTATCTTCTACTCCGCCTTCCCATCCCACAAATTGAGCTGATGGTCCGGCGCGGAAAATTCCTTTGCCTAATCGGGTTTTGCAGGGAAAAAAGCTGATGTTTCCCCCGTAATACATATCCCAGTTTTTTCTATTCTGCGACTGCGCGCCCACATGGACGCCGCTGTAAGCCCAAGCTTCCCAATCAGGCCGGCATTTTCCAAACTTGCGTATCGTTTTCGCTGGAGTTACCTGCTGAACCGCTACTGCTGGCGCTTCCTCTTCCTCCGCTGGAATCAACATCATCATTAGAGGTTTCGGCTGTTCCGGTGGTGGAGGGGGTGGTGGGGGTGGTACTGCTACAACCTCTGGCGGCTTTTCAGCAGGTGGCTTAACCGCCTTCTCAATCTCGCTCCACCAGGCCCAATTGTGGCAAATCAAAGGATCAGCCAAATAATAAACTTTATCCTTATATTTGACCGAATATTTTTTCGCCGCTAACAACCGGTCTGGCTTCCATTGAGCATAAACGTTCTTAACAATGCGATAATTGTCAGAGGCCATTTGCTCAAAATAGTCGCCAAACCTAATTTGGTGCCATTCAAATCGGCCGCTATTCACTTCGACAATCAGCAGTGTTTTCACTTCTTGCGGAAGATTAAACATATTAATTGCCTTAATGAAATCACGTCGGCCAAATGGATTGGCGTTAGGATTTTTCCAGAAAAAAGGTTTGGCTTTATCGGATAAAGCAGTGACCCTACCCGACCCTTTTTCCGGAACCCGTAACACCTGATTAGGAAATATCAGGTCGGGATTAGAGATTATTGTCTTATTCGCCTTAAACAGCTTTGTCCAGCTGACATGAAACTTTTGGGCGATTTTAGACAAGCAATCTCCTTTAACAACTTGGTAAGTTTCGGCTTGGGCTGTTGCCGCTGCCAAAACGAACACAGCCATAATCAGGATCATCAATATCCGCTTCATCCGCTTTTTCCTCCTCTCTTGCTGGATTCAACTGCCTCTTGCTCATCTCTCTTAACTTCTCTTTCCTCTTCATCTTCTGGCGCTAATCAGCGGCTTAACTGCCAATCGGCAATTAAACAAATCTCCAATCGGAGATCTTTTATCAATGTCCCATCGGACATTGCCTTAGATAAAAATTTAAGAATAAGTCTTATTGGTAGCTGGAGTTATACCGCATTTCATTCCCGTGCCGGTGTCCAGATATACTCATAAAAACCGACATTCTTGACATCTGCCCAAAAAGTCGCTTGATAATCAACCCCTAACCCGCCGATGCTATAACATGGCTCGCTACCAAATTCTGCATCAGCAACCTTTTCATCCGCGGTCTTGAGTTCTTTTTTGTAGATATCAATGTTAAATTTGCTATCTACTGCCTTAAGAATGAAAGCTACCTCGTTTGGTTTCTTTATCCTAATTTGCCTGCCGGTTTTCTGATCTACATAACCAGAGGCAATCGCAATTAGATGGGCCTTAGATTGTGCCCATTTCTTAACTGCCTTCTTTTCAGAACTTTCCCCGGAATAGGCGAGATCATACTCCTTCTCTCCGATCTTCACCTTAATCCCGTTCATAATACCGGGGTTATCAACCAGTTGCCGTATCAGGGCATGCTCAACGCCTTCGCCCTGCCTAACAGTAGCCATCTCCTGCACCATCTTCAGTTTGGCTGCTTCTTCTGCCACCGCTTTGGCTTCTCTGGCTGCCTGTTCTTCGGCCTCTTTCGCCTGCTTGGCCGCGAATTCCTGTTTGGCCTTTTCCGCCTTTGCCACTTGCTCTATTATCCTTGCCTGCCCCCTGTCCTTTGCTTCCATATATGGCCTAGCCAGCAAAAAATAAAAGGCAGCAATTACTAAAATTACTCCGACGCCTATTAACGCATTTCTAACCATTGTGCTCATAAGAAACCTCCTCTTTCATTTTCGGTATTGCTCCGCGTAACTTTTCGCAGCGCACTCGTTAAACTCCTCCACGGTTTCTACTCCCTCGCAAGGCGTACCTTTAATGGTTTTCTTGATGTCGTCGGGCAGCGGGTGCTTTACTGCTTCTTTCGCCAAAGCCGGAGCTGCTTGCACTTCCCTGCTCTGCCACCACTTCATCATGAAGTAGGTATCAACCGCAGTCATTGTCCGTCGCATCCGTCCTGGGCCATTTTCATCAAGAAACCAATAGGTTGGGACCTGAAAAAGTTTCGTGATCATGATAAATGCCCCTGTTGCTTCTGGTGATAACAAAGGATAAGCGAATAAAACATACCAATGTTCACCGAGTAGAGACTTGAAAAGCTTATCCCAGCCCTTCTCTTGAATATATTTAAGCTGTTCTTCGGTTAAAACTGACCCTGCAGACACGCCCAGCTTCTTTCTTATTGCATCTGCCACACGAGTTAATTCTATGGCATGCAGTGTTCGGGAAAATTCAATCAGCTTATCATACTCTGCTGACCCTTTTTTGTAGGCAACCTTTTTCAGGTCAGAAACCTTGATAAAAAAGTTGCCATACTTAGCCGGGTTAATAGACTTATAATCCGCTCCTATAAATTCTCCGGCGGCGTTAAAAATCAGCCGTTCCTCGTGGTCAAGAATTGCCACAAAATCATCTGGCCCGATTTTAATAGTATCAGGTATCTTGATGCCGAGGAAAGCCCGCGGTTCAAAGATGTCTCTCGTGGCAAACAACTCAATCCGCTCATATTTCCCTGGCTTTGCGGTTTTTTGGAATATAACCGCTTTCCATGATAACGATGGAGCTGACACTCCTCTGTCAAAAAGCAGTGCCGTATCAGTCACATCAAGGAACTCTGATAAAACTACCCGGTAATAAGAAATTTCTGCCGGGTCGCCCTCTATTCGCGGAACCATAAAAGTGTCCCTTAAGGTCATCTTGTTGGCACAACCGACCAGCGCCCACATAACCGCGATCGCCGAAAGGGCGATCAAAACTTTTTCTTTTCTCATGTTCCTCTCCCCCTTTCAGGCCGTAGCCTTTTTATTTGTTGGTCTGATGATTTTATCAGCAAGCAATTTGTCAATCTGCTCGCCGTACTTGTCGGTTTGCCTCCAGCACTTTTGGGCCGATCTTCGTGCATCTCCCTCGGATTTAGCCCATATCCGTTCTTTTTCCCCTTCCAAATGATGAAAGGGGATATACCAACGGCTAGTCGCCGGGTCAAACTCAATATCGGTCTCATAAAGACCATTTTTTCCGAGCTCAATCGTAACCTTATTACCGACCGCTTGCGATTGCGTTTTCACTTTGCCCGTTCGCGTTCGCACAAGCAACACGATCAGCAATACTAATGAAACAACGGCTAAAGCGATTCCGGCGCATAAAGCCAATAGCGATAACACCTGATTTGCCTTGGATGTTCCCTGCTCCTTAGCGCGAACTTGAGATATGGTGTCCTCAACCACCTTTTTAATCTCTTGTTCGGATAACTGCGCATTCACACTAAGGCGGTCAGGCAGATAATAGACAATTTCTTGCCCGATTTTTACCTGCGTCCCCAGACTAGGATTCCAGGAGTACAGCTTTTCAATTTCAATACCCTGGACTTTCCATGCATACATCAACTCGCCCAAGGTATCGCCACGTTTTACAGTGTAAACGACCTTGTCTGCCGCCATCGCCATAGATATAAAACAAACGACGACAGCTACTACAACCGCTAATGCAACAAAATGCTTCTTCATTATCATACTCCTTTCTTTATCGTCCCACTACTGGACGTTATTTAGGATGTCCACCGACACCCATTGTCAAAGTTCCATCTTTTAGTCAAAAATTTGCCAATCGCGATTTACTTAAACCGCAACCGCCGGCACTCGCCGAAACGCCCTGTTAAATAAAATTTAACGGGACAAGCAAATTCAGACCACCAAAACTGAATAGATGTTTATCTGTTCAAATTTGATTGCCCAAATACATTTTTGATATCGCCATTGCCAATAATATCTTCTTCTGCTGATTTGGCAAAATAATCTTTATCTGCATCAGCAAATAAATCTATTTCAGCTTTTTCCGGCTCAAAAGCACTGCTTAAATCATCTGGTTCTTGCTCCATATTTATTT
>Ga0210017_1005363_pt1 | contig 10290 bp, 10 predicted proteins | sample CryGeyCG2014_020_FD_183966 | JGI IMG/M metagenome (GOLD analysis project Ga0210017, IMG submission 183966) | Groundwater microbial communities from aquifer - Crystal Geyser CG08_land_8/20/14_0.20 (SPAdes) (version 2) | ecosystem: Environmental > Aquatic > Deep subsurface > Groundwater | place... | reverse complement strand
GCTCAACATCGGGAGATATTAAAATAAACCATCGCAACCATGTTATGCGTGCTAATATCCCCTGCATAAAATGCCATCCCGGCGCTGCACACCCGCATGTGGGGAAAATCGGTGATACGCTGCCACCGCGAAAGATGTGCAAAACCTGCCATACCGCACAAATGAGCGACTGCTCGTTCTGCCATGTGAAGCGAAACCAGCGTATCGAGGGGTTCAAGCACCAGTAAGAGGATGTCTCGCATCGGACTCTCTTCAACAGCATACCGTCTACACGTAAAAATCCTTGCATAAGAGATGTAGCAACTGTTGCAACTGCTCATGCGGTGGCACATAATAACACTAGTAGTTGAACTATGTTTTATTTGTAGTGAAGGTATGTAATGACTGAAACCGGTGGCGAGCAAACCCACGAAGAACCAGCGATTGCACCGAAGAGCACAAAAACCCGCCTCTTATTGGCAATAGTAGGCGTCATAGTAGTGGTCTTTCTTGGTATCCCATATATCTACACATCAAACCCCGAGTCCTGCACTAGATGCCACAGCATGCAAAAGTACTACGATTCCTGGAAGAAGTCTTCGCATGCAACCGCAGCGGGAAATTGCTTTGATTGCCACGTAAAACAAGGCACGGTTAGCCTCTGGATCTATCGCATCAGCTTCTATCGTGAGATTTACGCCAGTATCGTAGGGGCGAATTTAAAACCCGTTGGGGCGACATTGCCGGGGGTAGGCTCATGTCAAAGGGGCGGCTGTCATAGTTTGAATAGGATAAGCTCAACATCGGGAGATATTAAAATAAACCATCGCAACCATGTTATGCGTGCTAATATCCCCTGCATAAAATGCCATCCCGGCGCTGCACACCCGCATGTGGGGAAAATCGGTGATACGCTGCCAAAACGCAAGCTCTGCATGCAGTGTCATACGGCTATGCAGAATAATTGCCCTTTCTGTCATACCAAGAGATTTGCTATGTCCACACAATTCACTCATTAGCGGTATGTTAGCATGGACAACTCTTTACAAGGACAACTCTTTAGCTTGTTAAGACACCTATCTAATGTTACAATCGAGCAAAATGCGTAAGTTTAATTTCCGGAATACAAAATCAAGAATCCGGGTCCCGCGCCTTAGCCTGCCGGACTTGCATGGCCCACGCTCGAGGCTCCTACTAATAATCGCCGGGGTTGTAGGGTTCGCAATAATTGCTGCCGCAGGCTATGGTTTTTGGTATACTTCGCAACCTGAGTATTGCAAGTCATGCCATGAGCTTTCACCTGCTATTCAGTCCTGGCAAAAACAATCGTTGCACGCAGAGGTTGATTGCGGTGTCTGCCATTACACCGGCCCCTTGGGCTTTCTCAAACAAAAAACGGACCTTGCGGTCGAAATCTACCGTCATTACACCAATTCCTATCAGCAACCCATTAATGTAGACAGCGCGCTCAGCAAGAAAATCGACAACGACGGCTGCTTGCAGTGCCATACCCCCAAGCGAATCGTTACGCCGACCAAAGGCCTGAAGATGAACCATAACATCCACCTCAAGAAGGGAATCAACTGTACGACGTGCCACAACCGTGCCGGACATCCGGGCCTTCCCGAGTACCGGACCTTCCTCACTATGGACGGCTGCTTCCGCTGCCACGGGCTCTCGAAATCAGCGCTGGCGCCGGGAAGCTGCTTTACCTGCCATCCGCAGAAAGGGTTTGACCTGGTTCCATCCGATGGGTATTTAAATCACAAAACGGGAACCTGGCGCATACCGGATCACGGTAAAACCGCCTTGAAAAACATCGAGCCATGCTTGATGTGTCACCAGAAAACCTTCTGCCGGGGCTGTCACGGTGTGGGGGTTCCCCACACCGATAAGTTCATCAAGCAAGACCACGGCGGTATCGGCAGCCAAAACCCGCAGATATGCAAGAAATGCCACCGCCAACAGGATTTCTGTAACTCGTGCCACCACAAGGGCTTTATCGGCCCGCCGGGCTCCTGGATACCCATGCATAGATATGTTGTCGCCAAGCAAGGACCGGCGTACTGCTTTAACTGTCACGGTCCGACATTTTGCGCCTGGTGCCATGTGCGTGGACAGAAGCAACCGAACAGCGAGCGCCTAAAGCCCGACCCGGCATTTCAGACATCGCAGCAATAAAAACCTTGCCATTAAGTATCATCACAGTAGATATTAGATACAGTTGGTGAAAAAGTAATTTGAGCGAGCGAACCAATGACATCGAACCGTTATCCGTAGGTGCACGTTTAGAAAGATGGCTCTACCTCGGCCTTTTAGCGCTCGTAATCGCCCTGCCACTCGTAATGACCCCATACCTTTCGGCGGACACGTTTGATATCGCAAAGCTTGTGGCTTTGCGCCTTATCAGCTTGGGGCTTGTTGGCATCTGGGCATTTCGCGTCGCCATCAAAAAGGAGCGCCGGGTCCGCTGGAGCAAACTTGACGCACTGTTACTCCTTTTTATAATGCTCGTTACTGTATCGACGATATTCTCACTTCAGCCCTCTCTATCAATCCTTGGAAAATACCGGCGTTTTGAAGGTCTGTTGACCTTTATCAACTACGCGGCCATCTACTTCCTCGCCCTGCAAAGCTTTGCCTCATTTGAAAGAATCAAGGTGCTTGGCAGGTTGCTTTCACTGGTAGGCGGGGTCGTTTCGATCTACGGGCTCGCCCAGTTTACGGGCTTTGACCCTATCTCCTGGCCGGGACAGCAGTTTGAGCTATGGCGAAGCTTTTCCACGTTTGGTAACCCGGATATGTTAGGTGGCTTCTTAGCACTTGCGTTTCCCACGGCACTGGCTTCATACCTCGATGCAGAGGGCGCGAAAGACAGCACGCTCTACGGAATCGCATTTACCCTGATTACAGCATGCCTTCTGACAAGCTACACCCGGGGCGCCTGGCTGGGTGCGGTTGCAGGCATACTTGTGTTTGCCCTGTTGGTCGGCAGGTTTGTCCTTTTGAGCCCACGAAAGCTCGCCGTCATCGCGGCTGTTTTTGTCATCACCTTTGGAAGCATAGCTTTCTATTCAGGTACGCGAGCGCACAACACAAACCTGCTTGAGCGAATCTCCTCGACATCCCAAATTAGCGAAGGAAGCGCCGGCAGCAGGCTAGAGATATGGAAGGCCGCTCTACGCGCAACCGAGGAACGCCCCCTGTTAGGGTTCGGGCCGGATACGTTTAATCTCCTCTCACAACGGTATGAGACCGTGCGCTACGTGAAAATCGTTCAGGGCAACTCAACCGCAGATAACGCTCACAACTATTTTTTGCAGCTTGCCGCGACAGTTGGGATTCCCGCCGCGATATGTTTTATCGTCTTCATATGCGCAGCGCTTTTCTTTGCACGAAATTCAATCCGCTACTATGATGCGAACACAAAGCGTGTCTATGCCGGCCTTATCGCAGCGGCGGCCGGCTACATCGTCTACCTTGCCTTTGGGCTCAGCATCATCGGCAGCACACCCCTGCTATGGTTGATAATCGGGGCGATCCTTTCGCAGGCCTACTTCGTACACACCAACAAGGTTAAGGCCGTACCCGCAATCATCGCGGCATCGGCGACCACACTCACCTTCCTTATAGCTGCCTATCTTGCCGTGACTATGTATGCTGCCGATGTTCACTTTAACCGGGCGATGACGCTTGAGAATTCGGGTAACCCCGATCAGGCAATTGCAAGCTTTGACACCGCAATGCGCCTCTATAAAAACGGTCTCTACTTCGATCTCTACGGACGATACCTGCAAGATATTGGCCTCGCTAAGCATGATACGTCACTGCTCGTCAAGGCTAAAGATATCGCAGAGACGGCCGCCGACCTCGAGCCGAACGACTCGGATCACTGGATTTATCTTGCAAACGCATACGCCACTCTAACACAAGGACCGGGGACCGGGTATTTTGATTCGGCCGAAGAAGCTCTCAATAAGGCGCTCGCGATACGGCCATACTCGCCGCTTGCCCAACTGCTTTTGGCGAACGCTTATGAGGCGGAAGGCCGTTATGACGACGTCCTGAGGCTGCTTGAATTCGTCCGCGATGTAAACCCGACCTCAAAAGAAGCCTACTTGCTGACTGCTGAGGCGTATAAAAACCTCGGGAATAAAGAGCTTGCCGTAACGTACTATAAGAAGTACCAGTCCCTTAACCCGCGTGATACCAAGGTAGGCCAGATTATTCAGGGTCTGCAAGCCATACAACGTGCGCCAAAATAGCCAACGATGGAAACTTAAATAGGCGCTTTAGTACCATCCGCCTGCTATCCTAACAACAGATGCTCTGTTTATTTACTAAAGAAACCGAGTTATACTATTATCAAAACATTGTTTTTTTATTAATAAAACGCTATTTTTTGACTAAGTATATTGAAGAGCAGATGCTTTTTGGTTATAGTAGAGACAAGCTGGTGGTATATATTACCAGTTAATGCAAGTTTTATGGTTTAGTTTATGGAGTGGTTATGAGGTATCTTACTGCGATGTTAACGGTAGTCGCACTTCTCTTAATTGTTGTGGCGGGGTGTGCGACCGAACCCAGTTACCTGGCTGCACCTACGGACCTACCAAAAACCGATGCCTCCAACAACTACATGCAAATCGTTGTTTACTATCCGGATAAGGATGCGCTGGCCAAAGAGGTCCGTGAGGTACCCAGAGAAACGGATAAAGTAAAAGCGGCACTCGACATTCTTTTTGAGGGTAAGCCGAATAACGGCAATATCATGCCCGTTATGCCTGAAAACGTCAAAGTCCTCGGCACAAGGATCGACAACAACACGGTAACTATCAACTTCAACAGAAACATCCTCAACTTTAGCGGAAACAAGTCGTCTCAAGACTTGCTTCTCATGGCAATAATTTCAACAGCCCAGCAATCAAACAGCTTAAAGCAGTTCAAATTCCAGGTCGAGGGCAAGGAAAAAGGTCGGATTGACGGCAAGGATGTTGAAAAGTTTTGGGGTGGTGTAACCCTTAAAGATCAACCGTGGAAAATCTAGTTCGTTACTGCCTTGCTGAGAGATTATCCTGCACGCAAACAGTACGTTCTTTCAGCAAGTATTCCCTTCTTAAGCGGTTGAGTGATATCTTACTAGATTTAAACGCAATGAAGCAGTATGACCGGTATACGCCAAAAACAATCGGAAAGGTTGGTATGAATGAACGTTTATGCTCGCTTATTCTTTAGGGCAATAATCCTGGCTCTCATGATCGGTATTGTCGTTGTCTTGGGATTGCTGGCTAAAACTGCGGTAGTGCACCAGGCACCGGCGGTTCCAAGAACATATGTCGAGAGAGCCTACATGGATGCAGAACAAGCTGTGAAAGCCGACCCAAGAAACGCAAAAGCCAGGATTGCGCTGGCCAAGGCATATATAGCTGTTGGCAGGTTTAACAATGCGATCGAGCAAGCCTCGGTTGCGACCAGACTCGATCGCAAGAGTATGGATGCGTACATGACATTAGGTATCGCCTACAACAGGACAAACCAGCACGACGCTGCAATCTCAACGCTTAAAAAAGCGCTGATGGTGGAGCAAGGGACGGCAGAATTACAAAGCCAAGTGTACGATAACTTAGGCCAGGCCTATGAAGCAACAGGAAATATCCCTGATGCGATTAAGGCGTATGGGGCAGCATATGATTCATCCGGGCAAGACATAAACATAGGCTACTCCTATGCGAGCATGTTGGAGAAGGCCGGCAAATCACAAGAAGCCCTCACCATCTACAAGGATATAGTCGCATTCGTGCCGGATGAGAAGAAGGCACAAGACGAGCTGGTGCGGCTTAGCGCAAAGCTTCAGTCAAGCAAAAAAGGGTCGGCGCCTAAAGCTGCAACACCACCGTCGACCGCGGCGAAACGATAATGTTTGGAGGTTATGAGTTTGTCAACGGATAATTTTTACGTCCAGGACCGTTCAGCACTAAAACGATATCTCGCAATTGTCGGCTTTTTAGGCTTGGTCCTCCTTGGGATGTTGTTTCTTTACAACCTGCTGAACAAACCGCCGGAAGTTAAGGGCGATGACAACCCAAAGGGGCTTACCAGCCTGTTCTCGATCTATGGGTTTGAGGGAGATCGCCTTAATCGGCCCACCGGGGTTACCACCGATGCAAATGGCAACATCTACGTAGCCGATAGCGAAAAACACAGGATACTTATCTTTGATAGCAACGGCACCTTCATCGACCAGTTTGGCGACGCGGGGCAGAAAAAATACGAACTCTGGTACCCGAACGCGGTAGCGGTAGCGGATAACGGCCAGGTCTTCGTAGCCTGCAAGCAGTCAAACAGAATCGTTATATTTAACGCAGATCACAAGCCGATCTGGCAGATCAACGTGCCGGCTCCGCTTGCGCTCACCATCAAGAACAACCGGGTTTATTCGACTACAATGCGTGGCGTAATGATCGGTGATGTTAAAGGCAACCTCATTAACAATTTTGGCACACGCGGTCCTCGGGTAGGGCAAGTTGATTTCCCAACCGGTATTGCGGTTGATGATAAGGGAACTATTTACGTTGCGGACAGCTTGAACTACCGGATTCAGGCATTTACGCCAGAGGGCAAGAGTCTCTGGACATTCGGCAAACCAATCGACAAGAAAAACCCGCTCACGGACAGATTCCGTACATTCGGTCTTCCCGTAAGCCTGACAATCGATAAAGACAATATCCTCTACGTCGTAGATGGCCTGGGCGGAGAGATAACTGTTTTAGATACCAAGGGTAAGCAACTCGACAAGGTTGGCGATTGGGGCCATAACGAAGGCCAGTTTTATTACCCGGAAGGTATCGCGTATACCGGCAATGAAACCTTTGTTGTAGCGGACAAGTTTAATGACCGCGTACAGGTACTAAGGATCCCGAGTCCGGTTATTACGCCAATCCAGCGGGCCTCAGGGTATGGTCTGCCAATACTGGCCCTTATCCCACTACTCGCACTTATCCTATGGATGCTGCGTAGGCGTTCGTTCCGGTACGTGTTTGATGAGAGTTTCATAGAAGAGGCCCTCAGCAAAGGCTATGCCGCCTCAATTATTAGCGAGCTCGGCAAGGTATACGTAACGGGGTCGATATATGAAAAGTATAAAGACGTTGAGGAAAATGGCGTAAAGCTCGGTGCGCTGCTAAAAACAAGGCCGTTCTCGCCCGATGTGGCGAAGAAGATCACAGTGGAGCACGGTTGTACCGAAGAAGAAGCCGCCTCGATTTCCTTATCAAAAGAGCTTAAAGGGCGCATCGCGATGCTTACTGAGAACGGTAGAGTAGCGCAGATCGCAGCCGCCTACGGCATTACTGCAAAGCGGCATGACGATCTTGTGGATTCGCAATCCATGCATACGGCACATTCCCCCGCATAAGGAAGCCTATAAGGATGGGCGCTTTTTTATGCTTGCTGCACTGGCAATGGAGAAGCAATAAATGCCGGCGCATGTTAGTAATATTACGTAACTATGTAATTTGCACTACAAATTATTGTAAATCTATTTACTAATGCGTTTTCGTATGCTATGTTTACCTTAGCAATTACTCGTTTGGTTGAAAACCAAATAAACACAAGAAACAGGCACAGAACTTAGCACAAACAGATTAACAAACAAAAAGCAGACAGTATTTGAGTAAGCCCTGTAAAGCACTACTGCAATCCACTACCCAATTTTTCTCTCGACTTCAAACGAGTTGCTCAAGAACAACGGTCGAACATGGCTAGTATTTATTTAAGCGCTATTCAATACAGTGCGTCCGCAAGGATTAAGCCGGAGCCTAACGCCAACGCCGTGCACAACCGGGCAATGGAGTAAGCTTTGCGGTCCATTCGATGAAATCCTTTACTCCAACTGAAAGGAGGTGAAATTGAATGAAAAAGGCTTTGATTATCTTAATGGCTATGGCTTTCGTGCTTGGTATGTCAAGTATCGCCTTTGCAGCGCCACCGGCTGTTGTCACTACCACTCCGGTAGCTACGCCTACGGCTGGCGCATTCTATGGCAATCCCGCCACCGATACGACGTATAACAGCATCGATGGTCAGTCGAACTGGGCGTATAAAGATAACTACGATACAACCTTCCCTAACGGCAACGCCTCCAAATATGAGGGTTCATATTTGAAGTTCCAACATACTGATGGCCCCGTTACAACGGCCGACGGCAGTACGCAGACTGGTGCAGGGTATTATCAGGGTTTTGCCGACGAAGGTACAACAACCAGTACAGGCACGATGAGAGGCCCACACGGTGACTATGCCACGACTTCGAATAAGTGTAAAACTTGCCACGGAGTCCACCGTGCCGACGGTATCTACGAGTTATTGCGGTCGGATGACCCCGACAGCGCGTGCGATTACTGCCATGTAGGGTCCGCGATCCATAGCATTAGAGCAGCGTACTATCGCTCAACCTCTGGCAAATACACCAGCAACGGTCACACGATCGGTTCCGGCCCAGAGATTCCTGACAGCTCAGTTTGGCAATGGCAAGAAGTAAGAACTATCGCAAGCGCCAATGGCTCCTCGATTCAGATTAAAGCTCGTGCCTATAACCCGGCAGAGAACAAGATCTTTAAGACAGGCGGTCATGGCGGATTAAAGCGTGTAGGCCCATACCTGCTGCAGTGCCAGACCTGCCACTCCGTACACAACGGCAGCCAGTTGACCTGGAAGCCGGGTTCGGATACCAGCGGCTATATGCTCCTGAGAAACTCTCCATCGGGTTCATGCGACAGCTATACGGCTATGACCCAGTACAAGGGAGTGACCTTTACGAGCCATGGTGCTACAACGCCAAATCTCGCGCAAGTTCTTGTCCCAGAGACAACGATGACTTCCGGCAACACCGGTGGCCTAACGACTTCGACGGGCAAGGAGGGTACTAGCACGGTATTTACCCTCTGGACGCAATGGCAGGGCCCCGATACCGGCGTTAACGATGGCGCGCACCTCGCTGTATGGTGTGCCGACTGCCATAACCTCAACATCGGTTATCCGGTTAAAGATCTCGGTCAGGGTGCTAACAACACATTGTTTGGTAAGTACTCACACGTCGATCGTACCCACCCGGTACCTTACATGCAGGCGGGAACAGGCGCCAACAACGCTCCGGATTGCTACAGCTGCCACGTCACGGATATGTATCCGGCGACTGCCAGCAGGTGCGGTAACAAGTGCCATATCACGCCGAATGGCTACAAGGGTATGCGCGCGAAATCTGACTTCCCGCACTCCGGTGATGAGGGTTCGACCAAACTGCTCGGCGATATGCCGGCAGGCGCAGGTATTGCATCTTACGTAATGCCTGACGGTACCACTACGGACACACCGTTCACGTATGGTACTGACGAGTCCGGCAACCCGATTACCAGCGCGTACGACAAAACCACGGAGCAAATCGACAGTGTTTGCTTGAGGTGTCACGCAGAGGATGTCGGTGTTACCCAGTAACACGAGAAATGCACTCAATAAAGGCGCTGGCAAACACCAGCGCCTTTATTACTTTAGAGCTGCTAGCTTGACCATTTAACAAGCAGACGGTGAAGTTTTAAGAACGAGCGAGAGGTTTATTGAAAATGCAAAGTCCGGCAGCCAGGCACAAAATATCGGCAGACCACATCGTTATAGGGATTGTCTCCGCGGCAATCGTGCTCTCTCTTTTCACGGCGATATTCTACGCTGTCGGGGAGTCATCAGCGATGAGCGTCTATACGAAGGACGCATTAGAACAGCACCACTCGCCTGGTTCCATGCAGCAAAGTAGAGCTGAGAAGCCAAAACCGACTATCGAACCGCTTACCCTTGTCCCATCTAATATAAAGGATTTCAATACCAACGCGCATCACGAGACTCCGGGCGGCGACGGCCGGGCGGCGGAAGCGATTTACCAGCCCCAAGGAGACCAGTTCACGCAGATCATGCCGCTCAACAGCTACGTGTTGATCTCATATCAGGGCAGCGATGGGCAAGCCGCCCAAGAGATTAGGAAAACCCTTGATGGAAGGTTTCCTAAAGACCGCAAGGACATCCAAATCGAGACGCAACGCGCATCATCGGGATTCTCAAACGATGGCGGAAGTTATTTTACCGGTTGGGTCTACCAGGGATTTTCCGTCAAGATAATAACGACATACGTAAATGCTATTCCGGCTAACCCGGAAATAGGCCTGCAAAAAGTCGGCGACATTCTTTCACAAAGAATCAACGTATACATAAGCAATCCAAAATATAGGAAAGGTGATCAGACAAATTAGTGTGATCGCTGATATG
>Ga0210017_1005360_pt1 | contig 10299 bp, 7 predicted proteins | sample CryGeyCG2014_020_FD_183966 | JGI IMG/M metagenome (GOLD analysis project Ga0210017, IMG submission 183966) | Groundwater microbial communities from aquifer - Crystal Geyser CG08_land_8/20/14_0.20 (SPAdes) (version 2) | ecosystem: Environmental > Aquatic > Deep subsurface > Groundwater | place... | reverse complement strand
TTTTTTCATTTTTTCTAATAATTCTAAATCTATATTATCCACCCGACTACTGCATGTCCATCTAATCTTTAAATTCCTTTTTAAAATTTCGTCAGCAACACTCAATGCAAAGTTTTTTTGGAGTGTTAACGATTCTGTCCAAAAATGAAAATCCTCCACCTTAAAATTAGTTTTAGCCCATTCTATTTCATCTGCAACTTTTCTAGGTGAACGCAATCTTATTTTGTCTCCGTAATATGTTTTGGCATTACAAAAAATACATTTATAAGGGCAACCCTTTGATGGCACAATTAATAAGAATGGGCTATTTGTAAATGGTATCTTATAATTATTTATATCTATCAAATCCCAGGCCGGAAAAGGAAGAGAATCTAAATCTTTAATCAATTCTCTTGAGGAATTATGAAAAATCTGCCCATTTATTCGATAAGAAATCCCTTCTACTTTTGATAAAGGTTGATTATTATCTAAAGCTAAAGCTAAATCTCTAATCGTAAATTCTGGTTCTCCTCTTATAATATAATCGAGACTTTTTGAAATTCCGAAAGTTTCATTTGGTAAGGAGGAAGGGTGAATACCTATTACTCCTACTTTTATTATTGGATCAATCTTTTTAATACTATCGGCTACTTTAATATCACTAACAATGGAAGGGGTAGCTGTATTTAAAATAACAAGATCAGGATTATATTTTTTAATTTCCTCGCTCAAAATAGAGAAATTAATTCCCTCTGCGATGCAATCAGTGATTTTAACCCCAAATCCTCTTTCTCTTAAAACTGCCACGCAACTAGCTAAAGAAATAGGAGGAAACGTGAAAGTCCAAGCTGATTTTCTAATCATACATCGTCCTTCTCTATTTATTTGTATTGTTGCCGGTGGATTAATAAAATATACTTTCATATTCGATTGTTGAATCTACGATTCAATTCCTTTTTTATTGTCTTTTGATTATGTCCTGTAAGATTGCCACTGTTGAGATAACTATATTTTGTGGCTAATTTCTCTATTTCTTTACCTCCAAATAAATTGAGATAGTCTGCCCAGATACCAGCACATTGTTTTGAAAAAATGCAGTTTTGGCATATTTTTATCTTCCGTTGATGAATATTATTTGAATCATCATCAATCGGATTCATAAGTGATTTTTTTTGATTATATCTTAATGGTTTTTCTACATCCAACTTTTGCTGAGCAGTAATTAATGTAACCCTTTTATCATACAATACATCAGAAGGAATAACACAAGGAGAAAAAGCAAAAAAAACTATAGACTGAAAATCATCTAATAGGGGTTTCAGGGTGTGCAAAACGTCTGAAAGTTCAGTTCTCTTGACGTATAAAGTTTCATAATTTTTTTTGGCTCGTCCCTCGGGAAGTAAATCTGTTATATCCCAGCAAGAAACACCTAAGGAATGAATGAATTTTCCTATTTGAAAAATATACTTATAATTTGGTCTAAAAATCACCGTGACTACACTGACTAATAAATCTTTATAAGTTACTGTATTTTTAATTCCGCTTACTGTTTTATTAAAAGCACCCGGGGTACACGAAATAACTTCATGCAGTGTTTTATTGTGAGCATGTAAAGAAAAAGTAATGTTAGTTAAACCTGCCTTTACTAATCTATCACAAAATTTTTTATCACTTAATAATATCCCATTAGTACTAATTCCTATATTGGTATAACCTAATTCTTTAGCTTTTTGAATTAATATAATGATATCTTTTCTAACAGTAGGCTCTCCTCCTGTAAATTCCATTCTTTCATAGCCTTCTTGTCTTCCTTTGATTAAATCTTTAATAACTTGTTCTGTAGTGCCTTCGGCAGAATCCTTTTTCTTAGAATCTACAGAACACATAATACAATTGCTATTACAAGAAAGTCCGATTACTGGTAAAAAAATTTGTTTATTAGAAATCATTTCGATATTTTTTTAGGAAAAGGTTTAATAAAAGATTCTCCATAAAGATCGATGTAGGGAATCCAAACTCCCCCACATTCGTTATTGTAAACGCATTGTTTACATTTTCTACTTCTTATTTTATGAATATCATAATAAACATTACTTTTTTCCTCAAAGCGCTTTGGTTTATAACCGACTTGATTTATTATTTCTGTTCTTCCTTTAGCAGCCAAAATATTACAATTTTTTTTACTTAATATAGCAGGAGAAATAAGGCAAAAAGGGAAATCAAAAATATTCACTACTTGAAATTTATTAAGAATAGGCTCTATTTCTTTAAAAGTGTTTCTTAATTGTTTGGGATTAACAGCAAATTTATCATATTGCTCAAACGCATAACCATCTGGAATAAGATCAAGCAAGGTCCAATACTTTACTCCTAAAGAAACAAGAAATTCTCCTGTTTTTTTTAAATTTTTAGCCGTTAAACTAAAAACAACAGTATTTACAGTGGTAGTTATGCCTAAATTAAGAGAATTTTTAATTCCTTGAACAGTTTGTTGGAAACTGCCTGACGTCCTCGTTACCATTTCATGAGTTTTAGAATTATATCCGTACAAAGTGGTAGTTATTCTGTTAATCCCTCCTTTTTTCAAAGATTTTAAAAAATCTAAAGAACTTAATGTCCGAGCATTTGTACCCAAGGCTATCTCTTTATAACCTAATTGCTTTGCTTTTATTATTAATGCTAATAGATCGACTCTTACTGTTGGTTCTCCGCCAGTAAATTCAATTCTTTCATATTGTAATTTTCTACCTCTTTCCATATCCACTATAATTTCTTCTGTTTCTCTTGGCTTATAATGCAATCCTTTCGGTTTCACACTGCACATTATACAATCATTATTGCAGATAAAACCAGTCATAATTAAAAAGACCTGTCCGGGTAAAACTTTTTTATTTTTCATGCTTTGTCCAACTACCATGTTTATTTTCGATATATTTAACGTAAAATATATTATATACCAAATTTAATCTAAGATAAATTCAGAACTTCCATCAAATAAGGGCTCATAAAATTCATCATCTTTTAAAATAAATAATTGAATTTTGCTATCCCCACCCTTAATATATATTTCTTTAAGCATTTTTTTTGACTCTTTTTGGGCTCTATTACAAAAAGTCATAAAGAAATTCCAGTCTTCGCAAACAGGAGATTTAATAAAATATACTTTATTTCTAAAATTCAAAATTTCAGACGAAAAAAAATAATTAATAGTTTCTTTATAATTAATTGCTGCATCGTTACTATTGATATAGTCATTAAAACTCTTTGTTTGATAACCCAGTAGCCGTAAAATATGTTTACTATTATTATCTAATGTAATAAAGATTGCTGATTGATTAGAAATATCTTTCATCAACTTCTTATAAAAATAATATGATTGATATTCATAGGGAAACATCTTGATATCATCTTGAAGATTTTTTAAGTCTCGGAGACAAATAACTAATTGAGTACTGAGCAAAAAAATTAACACAGAATAAGTAAGAATTTTCCCTGTTTTAATTAGATTAGTTTTGCTTAAAAGCCACCAAAGACAATACCCAGAAAAAATAGTTAGAAGGCCATAAGTAGATATGGCGTGACGAGCTTCATACCAACCACAATCAAGTAAATAACCTATAGTTAAACTAAGAAAAAAAAGTATAGGAAAACAAAGAAAAAGTTTTTTGCGCGAATGCTTTTTAAAAGCTAAGCAAACTCCGATGATAGATATTATCATCGGTAAAATAAGAGTTGGCTGACTCCAAAATTTCAAAAAATGCGACAAATCACCTACTAAATAACTTAATTTAATTCGTCTATTCACTAAATCTTGTAGGAAATTATCTATCTTCGTAATTATAGCCCCATAAGAATAATTCTCGATTGTCTGCGCTCCAACACCACACCAACCAGGATTAGCTAAATATGAAATTTTAAAAAGAGCGCTCTTTAAAACCGCGGGAATAAGGCAAACAAAGGCTATTACCATAAACACAACAATTTCTTTCTTTTTGAATCTTTTATATTCCTTAATAATAAAAAAAACAATAAGATAGATAAGATAATATGGGAAATATTCTAATTTTGTTTGATTAAGAACTAATAAAGAAGTTAAAGATAAAATATGCAAATAAAGCTTGTGATATTTAAAAGCTAAAAGTATTGCTAAAAGACTTAAGAGCGATAAAAAATGTACTAAGGTTGGTAGACCAAATAAGATGCCAGTGTAACGATAAGTCCAGGGCGTAAGAACATAAACAAAGACGCTTAAAAGAGATGCTTTTTCGTTGTCAAAAATTAGATAAGCGCATTCAAAAATAAGAAAAAGACTTATAGTACCTAAAAAAATATTAAATATCCGGATTAAAGGAATGTAAAAATGGCTTATCTTTAATAAACCTGCTACTAAGAGCGGAAAAACTATACCAGAATTATCCTGAACATAAACTCTTTTATTACCATCGAGCATTGTCTTGGCCCTATATATAGAAGCCCATTCCTCATCAGCAGCCCTAAAAGAATTAAAATTCAAATTAACAATCAAAAATAAAAACATAAAAACACCCAAAATTAACCATGCCCTTTTTGTAATTTTTTGATTAAAACCCAGTGGTTTTTTAAAAATCAGCAAAAAGCAACCAATAAAAACCCCTGCCATGGCAATAATTATCCACCATTGCAAAATAAAAGGAAAAACATTGTTTAAACAGAAAGGGTGACTATTAGAAGAACACAACAGCCATTTATTTACGAAGCTCAAAAACATAAATTATTTCATTTTATTTTATTACTGGTTTAAGATTGCCAATGCCGAACCTTTCTATATCGTTCACAAAAAAACCATCGCAGTAATTAAAAGCTTTACATTTTTTACACATAGTAACTTTTTTCTTAATTCTATAAGACGGAATATCTGGTATAGAGGTTCTTACCGGAGGTGGCGGTTGATTATATTTACCCAAATTCGGTGGTAAGATAGTATTATTTATATGTTTTGTATCCAATTTTCCAAAAACACAAAAAGGTATTTCAAAAAATTTTATCCTATCATTAGTTCTTAAAACGTATTCGTAAAGTTTTTTAACATAGGGATTAAGATTTTTTAAAGGAATATAAAAAGATAAATCTCCTTCGTTTATACAAGGAATTGAAAAATAAAAATCTTCCACACTTAATTCATTAGTAACAAAATCCGCTATATTTACAAGATCATTTTTATTTTGATCAACTATCAAACAACTCATTTGGATATCTATACTATTATTTTTTTTTCTTAATAACTTAAATCCTTTTACCAAATGTTGAAAACTCCCTAGTGTTTGCGTAACAGAATCATGAATTTTCGTATTAGAACCATAAATGGGAATTCTAAGTTTATCTAACCCTGAAGATATTAATTTATTTAAAAAAGAAGGATTTGCTAATCTGGTACCATGAGTAGATAATTGGACAAATTCAAAACCCTCTTCTTTGAGATATCTGATTAACTCTATTATTTTATTGTATTCTATGGGGTCAGATCCTGAAATTTCAATTTTATTAATTCCTATTTTTTTAAAATATAGTATGTTTCTATATATTTCTATCTCTTGCTTTCTTAATTCCATCCCTCTAATTCTTGGCTTGGGACCCCTACAAAAAAGACATTTCTGACTACAACCAGTATTCAAAATAATTCCGCCAAACTCTTTTTTTATATCATTTTTAAACATTATTTTATTATTGGTTTGAATTCCGACCAACCGAAAATTTCTGGATATTCTCGCCAAGGACCCTCGCAAATTTTATAATATTTACATTCTTTACATTGAGGACCTTTCGCTTTGCCTTTGGTTTTTCTATAAGCACCGTAATCAGCTAATTCTATTTTATCGTCAATAATACTTGTAAAGGGTATATATTGTTCGGAAATATATTTTTCATAACCTTTCATAAAGCAATAGGGAACAGCCTCTACCATCACTTTTATCCCTGCTTTTACTCCAATATCGATTCCTTTTTTTATATAAGGCACAGCTTCTTTATAGCGTGGCACTATCTTATCAATTAATTTTTTATTATGACCAATAATTTGATTAATGTGCATAAAAGCAAATTGAAATTGGTCAACTTTTAAATCTACCAGTAACTGTGCTAAATTTGGTAAATCTTTATAATTCATTCTGCTGATAACACTATTGGTAAGAATATATTGTCCTAATTCTCTTAAATTTTTAATACCCTGGACTGTCTGCTTAAAACTCCCTGGTACCTGGGTTAAAGAATCGTGAATTTTGGCATTAGATCCATGAAGAGCTGGTGAAAATTCATTGGCTCCTGCTTTAATTAAAACTCTGCAATAATCTTTATAAGAAAGCATACGACCATTGGTTTGAATTTGAATAAATTCATAACCCAGTTTTTTGGCATATTTTATCCAAGCTATCAATTCCGGCCTAACTGTTGGTTCTCCACCAGTAAAAACAATGCCATCATGATTTTTTTTCATTCTTTCTAATATTTTTCTTACCTCTTTATCAGATTTATTAGGACAACTATATCTTTTATCTCCCTGAATACAAAAAAGACAGCGATTATTGCATTGAAAACCTACCTTTAAATCTAATCTTTCCATATATCTTACGGAGTCTTATTTGATTGGTTTGAATTTAAAACCCTTTAATTTATAATATTCTTTCCACACTCCCGGGCATTTAGAGTAGTATTTACATCTTTTGCATCTTGGCGATTTATAGCGTTCGTTAGCTAATTCATCAAATTCATTAATATCATTGCGTATATGAAACTCAACTGCATAATTAATATAATAGCTGTCAAGAAGACAAAAAGGGAAAAAGGTCAGGGCAACATTTATATCTTTAGAATTAGCGTAATCAATGGCTTCTTTTACAAATAGAATGGTATCTTCTATGTTAGGGATCAGTAATGGATTGTTAAGAGCATTGCCCCGTAACGCTATAAATAGAAAGGTTGTCTTTTTTATTTCTGTTTTTTTTAATAAATCAATGTATTCTTTTAAATATAGAAAATTCAAACTGCATATTACTATGTTAGAAGTCAGATCGCCTTGTGATTTAATTATATTATTAATAGCTTTTAAAGTAGTATTGAAGCTACCATTTGCTTGAGTTAATTTATCATGAATAATTTTATTGGGGCCATGAAGAGATAAATCTATTTTAATAATATTTTCATTCCCTTCTAAGATGGTTTTAGCAAATTTATAATCACTAAATCCTCTGCCATTAGTTTTTATCGCGATTTTCTTAAATCCCAAGGCAATGCTTTTTTTGATTAATTTTCCAAAATAAGGTAACGATGTCGGTTCTCCTCCATCTATACTTAAAAAAGCGGCTCCTTGATTACGAGCTTTCTTAAGTCGCGAAACAACATCTTTATAAGATAAATTAATTTCAGGACCTCCTTTTATTAAACAGAATAAACAATCTTGATTGCATTTAGTAGCAGGTGTTAAGTGGTAATAATTCATGGAAATGATGTTATTTGACTGTTAAATCTTTCTCGTCTATTATATTATATATGATTGGAAGAATCAATTTTAATTATTAATTTATTATGAAACTAAAACAAAAAGTGTTCAAACGCTCAATAAGGCTTATTGTAGTTTCAATAATAGGTTTAGCAATAGGTGGGATACTTTTTTTTATCAGCAATCGTTCTAACATTGAGCTATTTCATCTACCGACTACAACTACGGCTTATCATCCAGCCACTTCTACTATTGAAACATATCTTGACAAAGGAGAATTTTTAAATACCTATAATGAAACTCTCAAATATAGCGAAGAACATCCTAATAATTCCACTGCCTATGAGTATTTAGGAATAACACTTTTTCACATTGGTAAATATACTGAATCGACACGAAATTTTGAATTAGCTCTTCAGGATGAAACCTTAGCAACTTCCACTCAAGCAGAAATTTATTATTATATAGGAAGAAACTATAGTCACTTAAAAGAGTACGAGAAAGCATTATCCTATAGCCAAAAAGCAATTCAATTTAACCCCAATTATAGCCCTCCTTATGATGCTATAGGAATGTTCATGATAAAACAAAAAAACTATCAAGAGGCAATACCCTTTTTTGAAAAAGAATTATCCTTAATCCCAAATTCACAAAATAATCCCCTCTCCTCGTACCCCTACTATTATTTAGCTAAAGCTTATTTCAACACCAATAATTACCCTAAAGCACGGCAGATGATAGAAATGGCCGAAAAATTAGCTCAAGGATTAACAAAACCTAAACCAAGCTTATTTCTTCAAGACATAGAAACGCTCAAATCAGAGATAGATAAAAAATCTCGATAGATTTCGTCTCGATCTTCATATTCACTAAATTTTCTACTCCCAATTTTATCTTTTGAGAAATACACTTTATCGTTTGCTACTCGATATAATTCTAAGCACTCTTTATAAATTTTTGGTAATTCAAATTCTGAACATAGGTCTTCGTATCTCACCCCCCATATAGCCTTTGAAAGGGGTTCTGTGACTCTAAAATATACTTTATTTTTCTTTAAACTTTGTAAAAATTTTTCTATTTGTTTACCTGCTCCCACATTAATATCTTTAGTTCTTATTGAAAAGTTAAACAAAAATACTGTTAATTCTTCTCTGCTGTTTTTATACTTAATAATTTTGTTAGCTAGTCCAGATAGAACATCCGCTTTATCTATCAAAATATAAGGATTTTTATCTAAATGCTGGCTATTCTTTGTTAATCTTAATTCAAAATCAATATATAGAAGAGAATAAAAAAGTTTATTATTTTTGAATTCCAAGCAGGGTTTTTTATTAATCAAATAACGTTGGCTAAAATAACTAAAAGTCAGAGTGGGAGACATTTGTTCAGTCCTGCCACAAGTAGGAATAGAAGGATCAAGAACGCCAGTTTTTACTCCTAATTGATATAAACAGATGGTGGAACAAGCACTGAGTAAAGGACATTGTTGGCATTTGTTTATTTCTAATTGATGATCTATTTTTTGTTTTAAATCGTCTAATTTTTTAAGATTTATTTTGAATTTTTTTGCCTCAAAATCATAATGACCGATAATAAAATCCTTCATAAAAGGAAATTCCTTAAAATCATTGGAATCATTATGCCTATCGCAAGCTGAGACATAGCCATGAGGGTCAACCACAAAAATAGATTTGGTATAGATACCGCAAGTTACAGTACTACCCAATAAACTAAAATTTAATGTTCTAATTTTAATATGCAATTCATTTTGTAATTCTATTAATTTTCGAAATTCTTTAAATAGAGTCAATAAATTATCAAAAGCAGTAGCTTTATTTTTATAACTAGTTTGATTTAGTTGCTTAGCCGCACCAATAATTTCTAAAGGTCCAAAAAGTAATTTCTTAATTCCTAATTGCCAAAAATAATTAATTATTTTTAATTCGTTGCCATAAAAATCAGGTGTCATTGTTACTCGTACTAGAAAATGCTTATTTTTTTTAACAAAATACTTCATTGTTTTTTCAACAAACTTGCTACTTCCTTTACCATTAGCTAAAGGTCTATATCTATCTTGAAGGAAAGCAGGCCCATCACAAGAAATCTGAATATTTTCAACATTTTTTATTAACCAATCCGCTATTTTTTTAGAAAAGACTCCATTAGTAGAAATGGGATTAATAGCTACCTTGGAAACTTTCTTTTTGGCATAATTAACAATTTTTTTAAGCAAATCAAATTGAGTGGTAGATTCCCCCTCGCCGATAAATCCTAAATTTAATTCATCGCCACAATATTTTGACACAAAATCTATAGCAGCTTGAGCTATTTTGAAAGGCATTATTTGTTTTTCTCCCCGTCTTCCTGAATTAGCATAACAATATTGACATCGCAAATTACAATTAGGAGTTAAATTGAGCTGGAGGTTTCTAAAATAATAATCAGGCTGCGGAACTCTTAAAGTATTAGTTTTAGGGACAATGATATTTAAATCTAGTAAAAGTTTGGGAATAAGTAATTTTTGGGAAAAATGTTGGAGATATTTATTATAATTGTCTAATGACATCCTAAATATCTTAGCCAAAAGAAAAGAAAAAAGAATAATCTTTTTTTTAAAAGTAAATAAAACTATCAAGCTATTATTAACTTGATAGTGAGAGAATGTTGATGATTCTACTAAAATCTCGTCATTCAATCTTTGCACTTCATGTTTATTTCGCTTTAAATCAATAATCTCTATGACCATAAAAATTCTAAGGAACAACAAAACTATATCCTGTTGTTCCGCAGCAGCAAGAAATATGAGAGGCATGAGAACTGTGAGAGCTATGGGAACCATGGGAACCATG
>Ga0210017_1005355_pt1 | contig 10300 bp, 9 predicted proteins | sample CryGeyCG2014_020_FD_183966 | JGI IMG/M metagenome (GOLD analysis project Ga0210017, IMG submission 183966) | Groundwater microbial communities from aquifer - Crystal Geyser CG08_land_8/20/14_0.20 (SPAdes) (version 2) | ecosystem: Environmental > Aquatic > Deep subsurface > Groundwater | place... | reverse complement strand
GAACAGGTTTAGCTATTTTTTCTTAATCTTTCCCCTCAAATTTGTCATCCCTATAGGATTTTTGGTTAATCCTGTCGTTTGGGCTAGAAATCTGGGGCAATATAGCCCCCTACTGTCTGAATCACAGTGGAAGCAGAGCAATATAGGGGACAAGCACAATGGTGATTGACCAATAGAATGCAGTAGCAAAGAATACGCCCCAGATAAAATTTAGCCAGTGGATACCTCGGATAGGTGGCATCCAGAAGAGAATGAAAATAATTGCCATTGGTAGAGAGCCAAAGATAATGAATGGTCTTCGGCGTCCTAATCTACTTCTTGTTAGATCACTCCAGTATCCAATAATCGGGTCAGAAACCGCATCAAAAAATCGCCCCACTATCATCATCGCGGTAGCCATTCCCAATCCAACAAAAATTGTTCTTTCTGCTCCCCTTGGTGGACTATAGAAGAATGCCGCCCACTCAGCTATCATTACTGTTGTAAGCTGGATGCCAATAGCCCCAAACATATAGGCAAATCCTTCTTTAATGGTGAACTCAGGCTTTAAACCTGATAATGACTTTTCCTTTACCATCCCTACAAGCTCCTTAGGCAAGTTGTATAATGTCATTGCGACCCCTGATTAAATCAGGGGGAAGCAATCCTCTCAAGTTGTTGCCCGGCGGATGCTTTGCCTGGTCAAGATTTGCAATCCCCATATATCATTATATCACTATTTAGTCAAATGGGCAAACAAGCGGATTGTCCCTACCTTTCTGCTTGTCCCTCTGCGGGGGGAAGAGTCTGGTAGGAGTGCCTTCAGGCACGATTATATTAGGGCCAGAAGAAATATGGAGCGCAACAACCATGTTGTTGCAAACAGGTAGGAGTGCCTTCAGGCACGATTATATTAGGGCCAGAAGTTAAAGAACTTGAAAATTCAAAAAACTCTGGTATAATAATATCCAATGTCAAATATCAAAATCCAAATGTCAAATAAGACCTAACATCTAACACCTAAAACCTGCAGTTTTTGGCATTCCTGAACCTGTCAGGAACAGGTTTGGAATTTAAAAGGGGAGGTATATGGAATTATTTATTATAAGGCATGGAAATACTTTCTCGGATTTTTTTAACCCTCCGGACCCACCACTTAGCCAGGCCGGAGAAAGGCAGGCAGAATTTACCGGGAAAAGAATATCCAGGGAAAAGATAGACTTTTTTTATGCAAGTCCCCTCAGAAGGACACTAAAAACAGCAGTAATAATAAACAGATATCTTCATCTTCCGATATATGCTTGGTCAGACCTTGCAGAGCAGAATGAACACCGGGGAGGTAATTTTCTTTCCCTCAGGGAGATTAAAGAGAAATTTGAGGAAATAGAGGTAGATAAAAGGTTGATAAAAGATAATTGGTGGAAAGGGATTAAAAATGATGAGAATGAATCATATCTAAGGGCCGGAAAGGTTGAAAAATTCCTAAGGGAGACGTTCGAAGAAAAAGATGTAAGTATTCTCCTTGTCAGTCACGGAACATTTGGAGGTATCCTGATAAGTAAATTTCTCAACCTCCCTCCCTGTGGATATGCCAGATTTAGTGAGAAGAACTGCTCTATAAGTTGCCTGGAGATAACCCCGGGAAGAGTAAAACTAAGATATCTTAACCGGACAGGGCATATTCCTGATGAGCTTATAACTTAAATCACCCCTGAACTCAAACAACTCAATTTATCGTGCCTGAAGGCACTCCTACCGGCATTCTCAATGGAACATTGTTTTTCCATGATTTCATATTATGCTGGTAGGAGGGCATTTATGCCCGATATAATCGATAATATAATCGCGCCTGAAGGCATTCCTACTGGAGTTTGAGCTTTAAAATGATTGATATTCATACTCATTTCGGAAGGATAATGCTTGATAAGAAGCCCTTAAAACCCTATCAGTTGCTCCAGATGATGGATAGGGAAGGGATAGAAAAAGCAGTCGTCTTGCCCATAGAAAATCCTGAGGAGGCTTACTTCTATGTGACAACTGAAGAGGTTTTAAAAGGATGCAAGAGGCATCCTGAGCGGTTAATCCCCTTTTGTAATGTTGACCCCCGTAGAGGTGCTTCAGATACTACTACCAAATTTTATGAAGTAATTAAGGAGTATGTAGATAGAGGCTGTCGGGGATTTGGCGAGGCATTATCCGGGTTATGGATAGATGACCCCAGACTGCAAGAAATTTATTCTGCTTGTAGCAATTTAAAGATTCCTATACTTATTCATCTTGATAACTTGAGGAATTTGGATGAGCTGGGTATGCCCCGATTTGAGGAGATGATTAAGAAATTCCTCCAGCTTACATTTATTGGTCATGGTCCTCATTTCTGGGCTGAGATTTCATCCCGGGTGACTAAAGATGAGATTGGTGCTTATCCAAAAGGAGAAATAAAGAAAGGGGGAGCATTAGGGAAATTATTAAAGAAGTATCCTAACCTCTATGGAGACTTATCGGCTGGCTCTGGCTACAATGCTTTAGCCCGAGATAAAGAATTTGCTTATAAGTTTTTGGAAGACTATCAAGATAAATTACTTTATGGTTCAGATTATCTCTACTCAGATCAGCCAATCCCTCAGCTTGAATTTTTAAGAGAAGCAAAAAGAGAAAGAAAGATAAGTAAGACTGCCTTTAAGAAGATTACTTATGAGAATGCAAGGAGGATATTATTGATATAGTCCCGATGCTTAAAAGGGAGTCAAATGGATAAGAGTGTTAAAATTAAGTCTTATGCTAAGGTCAATTTAACCTTAGAGATAATAAACAAGAGAGAAGATGGTTATCATAATTTAGAAACTATCATCCAGTCAATTGACATATCCGACTTAATTATTATTAGGGAGAGAAAAGCTCAGACTCAAAAGCAGATAAAGATAGTTTGCTCCCATCCCCAGGTTCCTAAAGGCAAAAAAAATTTAGCCGAGCAGGCGGCAAGGTTAATGATTGAGGAGACAGGAATTGATAAAAAGATAGAGATTAAGATTGAGAAAAATATTCCCCTAACTTCTGGTCTGGCTGGAGGAAGTAGTAACGCGGCGGCTGTGCTTTTAGGCTTGAATAAATTATGGAACTTAAATTTAAGCTCTAAAAGACTAAGAGAGTTAGGAATAGGGCTGGGAGCAGATATTCCCTTTTGTTTAAAGGGAGGGACTATTTTAGTTAAAGGGAAAGGAGAGAGATTAATGCCTTTGTCTCCAGCCCCTTTATTTTTTTTAGTCTTAATCAAGCCTGATTTCTCCCTTTCTACTTCCTGGGTTTATAAGAATTTGGATTTAAAAAGAGAAAAAAAGACACCCTCACTCTTGCCTTATTCTCAAGCAATGCTCTCGGCAATAAGAGAAGGAGATGTAGAAAGAATAGCAAGTAATTTAAGTAACAGGTTAGAGAGTGTAGCTATTGCCAAGTATCCAGTTATTGCTAAACTAAAGCAAAGACTTAAAGCCGCGGGAGCCTTAGGGTCTTTAATGTCCGGTAGTGGTCCAACTGTCTTTGGAGTTTTCCCATCTTGGGTAGAAGCTAAAAAAGCAGGAAGGAGGTTAAACAAAGCAGGCCAGGTCTTTGTGGTTAAGACAGTAGATAGGGGAGTAGAGGCTTGTCCCTACGAAAGTAGGGATGCTCAGAAGAACTTAAAACCTATACCCAAGAGAGACCCGACTGGTATCTCCTAACTTATGCTCATTGTAAGAATAATCAATTTGCCAGTTGTTTAAGCTAACCCCAACTCCCGCCGCTAACTTATCCTCATCTACCCCCACTCTTAAAGCAATATTTTCATTTACTAAATATTCCATACCAAGATGATAAATTACATCTCTATCCTTTTGTTTATCCATATCCACGGCTAAGGTTAAATTCTTTCCTCTGACATCTTTTTTCTGACCTCCGACTTCTATCTTATAAGCCACTCCTACTTTCATATTAAGGGGAATCTTATCCTCTGCCCCTTCACTTCCTGAGACCTTAGATGAAGTATCCCACTTTATCTTTGTCCCAGTTATATCCTGTAGATTTAAGCCCAGACTTAAGTTATCATTAAGATTACATAATATCCCTAAATCCATCCCCCAGCCTTTACCAGAGGTATCATAAAGTTTTTGATGAATATACTTCAGGCTAACTCCCACCATCACCTTTTCTCTTATCTCTCTTCCGCAAGAGATAGTAAAGGCATCAGCAGTATATTTGAAAGTTCCACTCGAGGGTTGGGTAGGGTCATCTCCATAGACCTCCATACCGCCAACATCAGCTCTTAAAAAGCTTATTCCTATTCCCCCACCCATAAAAGGCTGGGCATAAACAATATTAGTATAATCAACCTCAAACTGTTTTGTAGTCATTGAGGTAATCTGTCTTCCTTCTAATAAACCTAACCCCGCTGGATTCCAGTAAAGAGCATTTGCATCATCACAAACAGCAACATAAGCCATCCCCATCCCCAGTGCTCTTGCCCCCACTCCTTTTTCCAAAAATTCTCCCCCACCTACACCCGAGACCGAAGCTAAGAGAGTAGAATTAGAAAACAATATTCCCATAATTATAAACAGAAGAATCTTCAATTTCAGCCTCATCCTCATCCTCCACTCACTTCTCACTTCTGTTAGCGGGTAGGTTTCTGCCTCTGCTTCAACCAGATGAGAGCAGAGGCTCTCATCTACCCTTCTCACTTCTCAAAACGCACCGTTCAAAACGGTGAGCTATGAGCCATCAGCCATGAGCCATCAAGTCCCCCTTCTCACTCCCTAAAAGGTGGACTTGGAGGCTCACTACTTAGCTCTAAAATTGCTTCCACTGAAGTTGTTTGACCTTCTTCTATCTCTACCACCTCATTCTCCCAAGACTTATAATCATCTTTTGTGAGCTTTACGGCGTGTATGCCTACCTCCACACTCTCAATAAGGGAAGGGGTCTCCTTCCCGGCATCCTGATCATCAATATAAATCTTTGCCCCTAAAGGGATGGAAGAGATGTCAATTTTACCAGTGGGAGTAGCTTTGCCTTTCTTTCCACCAGAAAGAAGAAAAGCCAGCAAGCTAGCTCCAAAAACTCCATAGACCAAGGTCTCATTAAATCCCTTCTTCTTTTTACTCCGGGTCAACTCCATTACTTCCTCTTTCTGGTTTCCCGCCTTATCCTTAGCAACTATTGTTATCTTATTCTTACCCTCGGAAAGTTTTACTTTTGTGGCAAATTCATTTCTTTCGTTTACCTTTGCTGGCAAACCATTTACCAAAACATCAGCTCCCTCCTCAACTTTCCCCTTAATCTCAATCTCCTCTTGGGAGGTTATTATCCCCTGAACCATAGTGGTAATTATAAGTATTGGTGGCACTGTATCAGTAGTAATATCCTTTTTGGGGGGAGTAGTCTTTATTGTTGGCTCTTTAGTCGTTACTTCCTTTTTTACTTCCTTTTTGGGAAGATTGACCACTTCATCCCCTATCTCAATCCTCATCCCCACCTCTAAGGAGACTGCCTCAACTTCAGAAGAATATTCAGAAGCTCTTCTTACCTTAATAACCCCAATTACTCTTCCTTCCCTCTTTAACTGAAGCTCCATCCCATCTTTTAAGCCCTGAGTGGTGCCCAAATCTATCCAGGCTCTATCCTTTCCAATGCCGACCACTTCTCCTTTAATCTTGTTGGCTCCATTCTCCTGAATGGAGCTACTCCCCTGCGCTTCCTCTAAATTGGTAGCCGCACCCTTCAGGGTGCGTTCTTCCTCCTTGGCATAAACTGTAGGTATTGAAGAAAAGATTAAACCTATTACCATGAGATATGCTAAACCCAGACAAAACTTAGACTTTAAAAACCTACTCAACATAACTTTTTCTCCTAACTATTTCTACAAGGCTTTAGCCTATTCAAATGTAGGGGCGACAAATATTTCGCCCGTCAATTGCGGGTTTGATACGACCCAAACCCTTCGGGTTTGTGTGCCCGACCCCTACAATATAGGGTTAAAACCCTTGAACCCCCTCGACTAAAGTCGGGTAGAAAGGCTTTAGCCTATGGTATGGAGTGCATTGACCATGTCAATGCAGGCAACAACAGCTTTGTGCACTCCATATCAGCTAGAGCTGGGTAGAATCCGTTCCTATTTGACACTCAACCACTCAACTACTTAATCACTGCCATCTTCTTCGTCACTCTCTTTTCGTTCCCAGCGTTATCTCTTATCTTTACCACATAGATATACACTCCATTTGCTACTCTTTCCCCTCTATCTGTTATTCCATTCCATACAGCCTCATAAACTTGGTTACCACTTTGAATACCTTTATCTCCAAACATTGGAATTGTCTTTATCTTCTCTCCCGAAATTGTATAAATTTCAGCAGATACTGTTGCAGTGTTATCAAGCTCAACCCTAATAGTTGTATCCCCACTAAATGGATTGGGATAATTAAATACCTTCTGCACATTTGCTAACAGTGATTTATCTTTCACTCTTATCTGGAAATGTTTTTCTTCTCCCTCTTGAGAATTATATCTATAGGAATTACTTAAGCTCATGGCAATCTCCTTATCCTTCTCAATATCATAAAGAACAAACTTATATCCCTGGGGGACACTACTTAAATCCCAGGAGAGAGTAATCTCTTTATCCGAAAGTGCAGTCTCAACGGCAAAATCCCAGGCTTTTGCCTCCGAAGGCTGGCGGTAGGAAAAAGCATACCTCTCCTTCCCTTCCAAGAAATATAAGGAGATACTCGGCAAAATGGGAGGGGGGGGCTCTCCAATCCTTATCTTATTTGCTGATACACCCAGGAAGTTGAAGGTATCCCTTACTCCTTCTACTTCAGCAATAAGCTGAAGCCTCCAGTTATTCTCTGATATTTCCTCTAAGGGAGCTTCCTTCTTTGCTTTAGCCTGGGTAGAGGGAACGATTAACTTGCATCCAATATTAGCCTTTACCCAGTATCCTGCCCAGGGTTCCAGATTGGACAAAGCATCAGGAATGTCCGGATGGACTAATTGATAACCATCGGCTGTATAAGCCCAGGCATAGATACAGACCCAATCCTCAATTGCGGCATCATGAAGGGACTTCTTCACTCCGGTAGTAGTATTTTCTACTTTTATCTCATTATCGTCCCAGGCTATACTAAAGTTAAATGGATTCCCAATCTGATTCCAGCCCGCAAGGAGAGAGATTTGTAGCTCAGTTGCTTGTAAAATTCCATTAACACTTACTGTCTTACCGGCAGTCAATTTCAACCAGAAACCTTCACCTAACTCAATCTCTTTAACAAAATCATCAGGATAATAACAGTATTTAGATTCATCTGGCTTCCAGCGGGCAAGATTACCCTCAAGCTCCTCAGCAGAGATACCAAACATATCTTTAGGGTCTTTACCCCCTGCATTTATCGGCACTGAGACGACCGATGTCCCCGAAGGCAATAGTGTTGTAACCGTAGTGCCTGACTTCGTCGGACCAGCATCAGTTATATCAGTCTTATTTTCGTTACCCACAGTATCAACTGCAGTTACTGCTACATAATAATCTACACCATCTGTTATCGCCACTCCACTAATAGTGGTAATAGTTGTAGTTGTTGTTGATTGATTAGATATTGTCTTCTCAGCAGTCATTGCTGTTACATCAGTTATGGCAGTAGTAGATATATAGATATTATAATGGTCAAAGTCTGAATCAGCATTAGCATCCCAGCCTACAGTTAGACTTCCTCCATTATCTGATGGTGTATCTGCTAAGGTAACATTAGTAATTGCACCAGGTGAAGTTACATCTAATTGAATCCGTCCCCAACCATACCCATTGTCTTTTCCTGCGACCCCTAACTCAATTGCATGATTTTCAATATAAGTTTGGATTTGAGATGGTGTCCAAGATGGAAATTTTTGTTTTACCAGTGCCGAAATTCCTGCTACATGAGGTGTTGACGAGGAAGTGCCTTCAAATCCAGTCCCAGCAGTACCGCAATCTCTTGGCTCATAAGTAACTGTTGAAACCCCAGTTGGTGCAGATACATCGGGTTTTATTCTTTCATCATGTGTCGGTCCTTGTGATGAATAAGAGGCAAGAACATCATTATCACAAGCAGGAGTTACAGTTGTTCCACCTACAGCACCAACTGTAAAGGCAAAAGGAGAATCTGATGGTAAAGCTAGACTTCTTGATTTTGTATAATACCCGTCTGTTAAACTATAACCACCGACAATTATTAAATCAAAATCAACATTAACATCAGCATCGTATTTTTCAATTGCTATGTAGTAATTTCCACTAGATGATGGAGTATAAAAAATTCCTTCAAGTGGTGGTTGAGTGCCATCTTGAGTGACGATGGAGAGAGCAACAAGCTCTAATGATGCATCAAAAAGAAGCAAATCATAATCTTGGTCTGAGTAGGGCCAATCATTCCATCTAAGAATGATTAATATTGGTACTCCTGCAACTAAATAAACAGTGTTTAATTCATCTGTCCCTGACCACTCATGCATGTCATCCCCATCATCATCTTTAAACACACCACCCCAATGCCTTTCACCTTCATTCCCGGAGGCATTTATATACAAAATTTCGTTCTCTCTTGCTTTCTTTACCGCAGCACAAGTTACATCTCCACCACCTTCAGCATCGCAAGGCTCACCAGAGTTACCAAAACCAATAGATGCATTTATAACATTTACACCTTGTGAAATTAAATAGTCTATAGCATTACCAAAATCTATCTTTGTTGCAATGCAGGTCAAATAAAAACTTGCCTGTGGTGCAATATCATAAATTATTTCTGCAACTGCTGTTCCGTGGTTACTACTTCCTTCAATAGGTGGACTACATCCAAAATCCTGTGTTGTAACATTTGCAGGTAATTCTGTTCCAAGTAACGAAGTATATCCTTGGAAACTATCTAAAACACCAACTTTTACTCCTGTTCCATTTAAACCTTTATTGTGCCATACATCAGCACCAATAACATTTACTCCTTCACTTATAACTACTTTAGGCTGAGCGTAAGCAGGAATACTTATAAAATTTATCTCTTCAATCTTTTCTATTTCAGGAATTAAACTAATTGGAGTTTCTATCTGAACAAGATGCATATAGTAGCCAGTTACTCTTACACCAATATTTTTTAATTTTTGAATAGCAATATCAGTTAATCCTTCCTTTGTATATATTTCTAACTCCAAACCACCTTCTTTAAACTTTGCCCCTTTCTGTATAGCAAGACTCTCACCTGTTACTTTTCCTTTTACCTTAGTAGTCTCTAATATTCTTGAAACTCTGCTCTCTAATTTTTTGTGTATCTTTTGTTTTACAATTCTTTTAATGTTTGCTGACGGAAAATCTGGCTTACCATTCTGCGCATAGATTAAGTTTGTAAATCCTAAAACTAAACTAAAAACTAATCCTAACAAAATTACTTTTTTAACCTTTTTCATCTTTTGTCACCTTTATGACAAAAATAAGCACATAACTCAGATGACTAAGAAACTGAAAACTAACCTGTTCTTTGTCTTCTTTTTTCTGACCTCTGCTTTAATATACCATATCTTTGCAATTCTGTCGAGGTTTTTTAAAAAATCTTTTGCCTGAAATACAATCGTGCCTACGAGGCACTCCTACCTTCGAGCATAAATACTTTCTTACTGGTTTGATTCTACGACAAGCATTAAGAATCTTATATCATTTTAAGAAATTCATCCAACTGCTTTTTGAACTCGCTGAAGAGATTTTCTGCATCTTCTGCCAGAGGTTTCAGTTGTTCCCATTTCAATTTGAATCCATAACCATGTATAAAGAAATGATGTTTAAAAATTTCTTGAATGTTTTCAACTTCAATTGAAATTTCTGATAGGAGTTCATTCTTCATAAAGTGTAACTCCTTTTTCTTGAATCATTCTTGTGAAGCGACCCGGCTCCGATAAATCAACAAGATCAATTCTATAAGGAATTTCCAACATCAATCGCCCTAAAACACTGAAAAATCTCGAATCCTCAATCCCTTCACATGCTACATCAATATCTGATACCTTGTCTTCGGAAGGTTCTATACTTGAACCAAATAGAATAATTTTCTTCGCTCCTTCTTCTTTAAGAATGTCTACTATTTTCTTTACTTCATCTTTTATTTGACTTGTTTCTCTACCCATCATCTTCATCCTTATTGCCTTTTCTTTCATCTTACTTTTGACACTACCAATACCTTTCTAAATAACTCTTCTTAAATGAACTAACCTTGTATTTACTTAGCCACAAATTATCACTAATTACCACGAATAATGAGAAAACGGGTATAGA
>Ga0210017_1005351_pt1 | contig 10304 bp, 11 predicted proteins | sample CryGeyCG2014_020_FD_183966 | JGI IMG/M metagenome (GOLD analysis project Ga0210017, IMG submission 183966) | Groundwater microbial communities from aquifer - Crystal Geyser CG08_land_8/20/14_0.20 (SPAdes) (version 2) | ecosystem: Environmental > Aquatic > Deep subsurface > Groundwater | place... | reverse complement strand
CGGCGGGGTCGGGACGGTGCTTGCGTGGCGCGGCGTGTGGCACACGGCCGACTTTATTTCTGCGCGGTATATCCATAACGGCGTTGTGCTCGGCACGATTGATTACCCGTTCTTCTGGGATGGTTTCGTGTCGCTGGTTCTGGGCATCAGTATCCTTCTAATGACCGGCCTGTTCGTCGCGAGTTTCATAGGAGACCACATCATTATTTCCGGGATTAAACACGAAAAGAAGGTTGCCGAGAAAACCGAGGCAGAAGTGGAGGAGGAGGAAGATATTGTGAAGAAAGTGCACGAGGAACTCCACGCCTTCTCTAGGCGTCTGGAAGAAATTGAGAAAAAGCTTGATATAAAACCCTAGAGCAGATAAGCTTTTTGTGCTTACCGTAAGCGGGGTGTCGTATAGTGGTAGTACGCGGGGTTCGGGACTCCGTAGTCTGGGTTCGATTCCCAGCACCCCGACCAGACGAGACAAGCAAAATTTATTCCAGTACCCTTGGTATACTATAATACTGATCAGTATTATAGTATACTTGGCTGACCGGCCAGATATCCGTGTAGTTAAATCTTAATCTCCGCGAGTCGCTTGTATTTTGCCAAACGGTAAGGAGTTCTAGGCGCACCTATTTTGATGCCGAAGGCGCCGAGGCCCACCGCTACGTCGCAAATCCAATCGTCTTTCGTTTCGCCGCTACGGTGGCTTGCGATAATCTTGAAACCAAATTTGTGCGCGAGCTTCGCCGCCTCGATTGTTTCGGTAAGCGTTCCGATCTGATTCGGTTTTATAATCACACCGTTTATGGACTTGGCCGCGTGCGCTCGTTTTATCCGCGCGGGGTTGGTGACGGTAAGGTCATCGCCGACAATTATTGTGTTTACTGCATCGCGCAGCTTTGCGAAGGATCTGAAATCTTCTTCTTCAAACGGGTCCTCGATTGAAATAATATCAAAGCCCGTGGCTATAGCGCTGTAAATTTTTGTAAGCTCATTCGTATCCACAAGCCCGCTGTTTAATCTGTATTTACCGTTCTTGTAGAAAGAACTTGCGGCGACATCGATGGCATAATTAACCTTCCCGCGCAAACGGAGCCTGTCTTTAATGTAGTCAAAGATGAGGAACGGCAGACTATCATCTTTGCTCTTTAGCATGTAGCCGCCCTCATCACCCACGCCGGCCAAAACTTTATTTTTCCGGAGCAGCCTACCTAGCTCGCGATAGAAACTGTTTATTATTTTTATATCGGATTTCGTATTGTTCGAAACGGGCACGACAATATATTCTTGGAAAGCCGGCCCGGTCTTGGCGTGCAAGCCCGCGTTTATCAGGTTTGCGTATATACGCGGCTTCCTCGGTTTTATGCCGGAGAGTCTGGAAATATATTTATAGAGCGGCACGCCATTTTTCTTCGCGTTTAGGCGAGCGAAGCCGAGACTTAAAGCGAGAGTTGAATTCGCGCCTAAGTTGCTTTTGTCTTTGGTGCCGTCCAGTTGGATTAGGAATTTATCAAAATCTTTCTGGCTTTTGAAGTCCAGTTTTGAAATTAACGGTGCAGCCGATTTTATTTTACGTATGGCCTGCTTAGCGGGCAGTGATACCGCCTCGAATTTGCCCGTGCTCTTGCCGGAGGGGATAGAGGCCTTGGCCGCGAATCGCCTGGAGGCCACCGCAACTTCAATCGTTTTCTCCCCGCGCGAATCACGGATTATTCGCGCCGCGATTTTAGTAAGCCGCATTACTTGTTTTCTTCCTCTGCTATCTTCAGGGTGGTTTTCACCACCGTGTCGGGATTGAGCGAGATACTCTCGATTCCCAAATCTACCAAAAACTTTGCGAATTCCGGATAGTCCGACGGCGCCTGCCCGCAGATGCCTATATATTTACCGCGTTCTTTCGCTTTTTTCACCACGGTTTCGACAAGCCGCTTTACCGCCGCGTTGCGCTCGTCGGCGATGTGCTTCAATTCTTCATTATCGCGGTCAATCCCGACTGTAAGTTGGGTTAAGTCATTGGAGCCGATTGAGAGCCCGTCGAAAATATCCAGAAACTCATCGGCTAAGATGACGTTCGAGGGTATTTCACACATCATATAAACTTTCAAATCGCCCTTGCGTCTTTCAAGGCCAAATTCTTTCATTGTTTCCAAAACTTTGCGGCCCTCTTCCGGCGTGCGGCAGAAGGGGATCATCGGGATTAGATTCACAAGACCGAATTCATCGCGCACTTTTTTTAGAGCGGCGCATTCCAAACCAAAAGCTTCCTTAAAACGCGGATCGTAGTAGCGTGAAGCGCCCCGCCAGCCGATCATCGGGTTTTCCTCCCTCGGTTCAAAACCCTCGCCGCCCAAGAGTTTAGCGTATTCGTTCGTCTTGAAGTCCGAGAACCTGATGATAACCGGTCTCGGGTAAAATCCGGCGGCGATTTTGGCGATGCCATAGGCAAGTTTATTCAAGTAATACTCTTCGGGCTTCAGTAGGCCGATTATCTTTTTAATCTGTGCGCGCGTCTTTGCGGGCAGCTTATTCAAATTCAGAAGCGCCAAAGGATGTATTTTTATTTCCGAGGCAATGATGAATTCTTCGCGTGCGAGACCCACGCCGTCCGTCGGCAGAAAACTGTACTTAAAAGCTTCTTCCGGCGTGCCGATATTCACCATCACTTTCGTTTTCGTCTTCGGAAAATTCTCCGGCGAGAAAACATTCCTGACAAATTCCAGTTTGCCCCCGTAAACGGTGCCGTCCTCTCCCGATGAACAATCCAGGGTGATCTCCGTGCCGGTTTTCAAAACTTTGGTTGCGTTCTCGGTACCCACGATACAAGGGATACCCAACTCGCGGGAGACAATCGCGGCGTGGCTTGTCCGCCCGCCGGAATCCGTCACGATGCCGGAGGCGATTTTCATAATCGGTTCCCAATCCGGGTCGGTGATGGTTGTAACCAATATCTCGCCCGGTTTGAACTCGCCGATTTTCTTTGGGTTCAGGATAAGTCGCGCGCGGCCGGAGGTTACCTTGCTCCCGATTGCGATACCTTTTATGATAACCTCACCTTTTTCCTTCAAACGGTATTCCTCAATCTCAACTTTGGTCTTGGATGAAAAAATCGTTTCCGGACGAGCCTGCACCAGGAATAATTTATTTAACTTGCCGTCTTTGGCCCACTCTAAATCCATCGGCTGCCATTTCCCTTTGATGGCGGAGTAATGTTTTTCAACTTCGTAAGCCCATTTCGCGAGGGTGAGAATCTCATCGTCGGTTAAGATGAAGTTTTGTTTCTCCTTCGGGCTAGTTTTAACCAATTTGGTTTTATTCGCTCCGAAGTAGATGAGTTTTTTATTTTTATTGCCCAGAGTTTTTGAAATAACCGCTTTGTACCCTTTATCCAGAGTATCCTTAAAAACGATAAACTCGTCCGGCACAACCTCGCCCTGCACTACAAGCTCGCCCAATCCCCACGAACCGTTCACCACTATTACCTTCCCGAAACCGGAGTCGGGGTGAAGAGTGAAAATGACACCAGAGGAAGCAAGATCGGAGCGCACCATCTTCTGCACGCCGACCGAGAGATAAACCGTGAGCTGATCGAATCCCTTGTCGGCGCGATAGGAGATCGCGCGCGGCTTGAAAAGTGAGGCGAAACACTTTTTGATGGCGGTTAGAAGTTCATCAGGTTTGGAGATATTCAGATAAGTTTCATGCTGGCCGGCGAAACTCGCGCCGGGTAAATCCTCGGCGGTCGCGGAGGACCGGACCGCAACGTCCGTCCCAGCCTCACTGTAATTCTTGGATAGTTCCGCGTAGGCTGCGCGGATACCATCTTCCAGGTCTTTGGGGAAATCACCCTTCACTATCGCGTTCTGGATGTCGCGAGCGGTTTGATTCAGCGATTTAATATTTTTGGTGTTAAGTTTAGAAACTTTTTGCGATATAAGCGTGTCCAAGTCGTTGTGTTTTAGGAAATACCGATAAGCCGCCGCGGTAATCGCAAAACCGTTCGGGATCAAAATGTTTTTTGAGGAGAGCGTCCGGTACATCTCACCCAGGCTGGCATTTTTGCCGCCGACCAAACCCGTGTCCGCAATGCCGATTTCTTTAAACCAAAGGATGTTCGCTGTATTTTTGTTCATTATTTCCCTTTTAACGCGACCATCAAATCCGAAACGTTTGCCCCGGTCGGATCGGTCAAAATTAAGCCGCCGGTTTTTTTGAAGAAGTTATATGAATCGTTATCATCCAAATACTTCTTAGCGTTCAACTTCATTTTCCTAGCTTTCGCCAAAGTATTCAAATCAGCTATCGCGCCGCCCGCGCCTTTTGCAAAGTCTTTCCCGTCGGAGGCTATAGAAACAATAACTTCTTTTTCCTTCAACCGCGGCAAACTTCCCAAAACAAGCTCCTGGTTCCGCCCGCCCCTGCCGGAGCCTTTAACTTTTACGGTTGTCTCGCCGGCCGCAAGGACCACCGTGCCGGCCTTGAGTTTCGCGAGCAATTTCTTCCCGGCGTAGCGCGCCTCGCCGCGGAGGCGATTACTGTAGACGATCGGCCTAAAACCCAGCTTCTTCGCTTTTGCCCGCATCGCTTTAAGCGCAGTTAGGTTATCGCAAACCAAAACGTTGCTTACATTTTTAAAGTATTTTTTGTCCTTCGGTGTTTCAACGAACGGTTGCTTTCCTAGACCGTACTTTTTAGCAATCCGTCGTGCGTCCTTTACGGTTGTACTGTCCCTAAAGGTCGGGCCGGATGCGATTACGCTTAAGTCCGATGTCGGGACGTCGGAATACAACAGGGCAATCGTTTTAGCCGGATAAACATATTTGGCGAAATACCCGCCGTGAATCAGCGAAAGATGTTTACGGATGATGTTTATCTCTTTTATATCCGCGCCTCTTTTAAGCAATGCGCTTACCACCACGCCTAGTTTAGTGTGGGTTAGTTGATGCGGACGGCAGAGGAGCACCGATGCGCCGCCCGAAATTACTGTAAGCACTATGTCCTTCTCGGTGAATTTGCCGAAGCTTTCCAACATTTTCACGAGTTCGCGGCCGGCTTTGATATTTCGTTCGGTAGGTAACGGATGGTCGGCAGCAAAAACTTTTAACCGTTTTGATTTATAGGTTTTTACATCAATTACCACCCCGCCCGCGATGCGGTCGCCCAGGATTTTTTCCAGCGCATGCGCGGAATCCGCCGCGGCCTTGCCGAAAGCGAAGATAAAAAGACGCCTGTAATTTTTAAGATCAAACTGTCTGTTCTTTATCCGGAGTAAGTCTCCTTTTACGGAAACACTGTCTCTTATTATATTTTTCGGCAGCACCGCTTTTATTCCCGCCTCTGCGATTGAGAGCGCGGATTTCCTAAGAGAAGTCGAACCAAGCTTACGGAGATTTTTTATGATCATAATCAGCTTGATTTTAACATAGTTCGGCGGGCTTACTATTATGAGCGAAGCCGAATACCAACTAGTATACTATAATACTGATCAGTATTATAGTATACTAGTTGGCTGGTACTACAGAATTCGTTTGATGCTTCGGCTTTACTCAGCATCAATAAAGCTATAAATTCATTTATATAGCCGTTGCCGTAGGGCCCATAGTAAAACGGCATTACGCGGCATTCGCATTGCCGAGGTCCGGGTTCAATTCCCGGTGGGTCCACATATAGGAAAGTTCTTTAAAAGTCGAATAAATTAGTTAATCGCTCGAAGCCTCATTATGTGAGTGGGTTCTTCGGCCAAAATTTATGCGTGATACTTTGTTTGCACATCCCCTCGAAGAGAGGATGGCAAACATCCTCGACCGAGAGCATATTCCATGGGAATATGCAGTTTCTTTTAAGATTTGTTCCAAAGGTGGATCAAAATCTCGGGAAGTCGATTTCGTTCTACTGCATCCGGTGTACGTACAGTCTGTCCCGGAATCGGTTGAAGCTAAAATTTATGGCCCCTCGCTAGATAGACCGGTGAAGTATTTGGAGGTTAAGACCAGAATGTTGGATAGCGACGGACGGGTGAATGGTGACGCGCTTAAACAACAGAAGGAATTGTATAAAAGGGGCATCCGGACACTCATAATAACGGGATCGATGATCGAGTTCTTCGAGAAGAACGGTTTCGAGCGGAAATGGTAGGCCCGCGGGATCGGGCCAAAACGCTCCGATGTATGTCGGACCGCTTTTTTATTGACAATAATTTATCTTTGTGGCTTTAATGCAGTAAATAAAGGTCGATCTGCTATAGCAGTCCTTAGCCAAATTGAGCGAGGGACTAGCCTTACCGGCGGATCCCCTCGTTCGTTAAGAATATGAAGAACTTTACTCAGCTCGAAGCTCTGCTGCTGGTTGTGTCGGTTATCCTCCTGGGTTTCGTGATTATGCTCATGACTTATCGAGGCCCTATGGTGGTTCTGAGAGCGGACGGGAACTCCCTCTCTCGTTACATCGAGAGCGGTCCAGTTGGGATGAAATGTGAGAATGAAAAGGGTGATGTGGTTATTGCCCAATCTCATTTCTTCGGACCTGCGTGGATGCTCTATGTCTCCGATATGAGAGCGTATCCGCACTCCTACCTCTTCGGCATCACCTGCAAGACCAATTATGGATTAGCGCCGACCGTTACAGCTGCCTATACGAGTCCGTTCTAGTTTTGAGTTATGAAGTCCGTTCCGATGGCCATCGGAACGGACTTTTTTATTATGTAGATGCGGCACTTAGTATACTAAAACACTGATCAGTATTATAGTATACTAAGGGGAAGCTTGAAGTCTGACAAAAGAGGGATTGGTGAAGTACAATCTATCATGCGAAAGCTGTTGTTATAACTATGAAAATTAATGAAACGATTAGAAAAGACGGCTTGCGAATAATTTCTTGCAGGCTTCCTCACCGGAAAAGGGTATGGATTGATCTTATTGCCCGCGTCGGTTCGGCATACGATCCCGTGGATAAGACAGGTTTTTTCCATTGTTTTGAGCATATGGCGTTCAAAGGTACAAAAAAGCGGAGTATAAAAGATATTCAATCGTTTGCCCGTAAGAATCTTTTATTATTTAACGCTCACACGGATAAACTCCTCACCGTCTATGAAGTATCGGCGATAGATCGGAAACTCCCGCAAGTATGCGAATATCTATGCGATATATATTTCAATTCGATATTCCCAGCAGGGGAGTTACAGAAAGAAAAACGGGCTATTCATCTTGAGATAGCCCGCAACAACGATAATGATGCAGTCACTGCGTACGAGGCCCTATACGAACACCTATACAAAAGTAATCCCGTCCGTCGCCATGGCGGGGGAACAATTGAGGGTATAGACCGCATAAGACGCAGCGATCTTATAGCAAAAAAATCAACGTGGTACGTACCGTCAAACACGATCGCGCTCGCTATCGGCGGCGTTAATCATGTGGACTTTGTTAAGGAAATAAATAGGCATATCCCCCTAAATAACGCCGTGGCTCCTAGGAAGTATTGGCGAGACGAGGCGAGCGAGCCACCGCTTAAACGTGAGTTTACAGTGGTGAGGCCGAAACGCGAGAAGACCATATTGATATTGGGCTGCAAAATCCCGCTAGATATCGATATGAGAACCACAGAGACATTCTCAATGTTCTCAAAAATGATCGGCGGATCTAATACCTCGCGGCTGTGGAATGAAGTACGGGAAAAACGAGGCTTGGCCTACACGATCGGTAGTTCTTACTTCATAGTTGCGGGTCTGGCAGACCAGTTCTCTGCATATGCAGAGATTCATCCCTCGAAAGATAGGGAAGTCGAACGGATTATATGGAAAGCTCTTACTAAACCTATCTTCGAGAGTCGCGAGTTCGACGAGCTGCGAGAAAAAACCTTCGACTCTTTTGAGATTAGGGCTTTCGAGCAGTCTAATGTGGAGGGATATGAAAATTTGATCTTAGATAAGATCGCTGAAGAGAAACCGGTGATGGAAGTAGAGACAGAGGACAAACGCCGGCTCGAGATAATCAAATCGTTATCGCTCAAAGATCTTAACGCGGTTCAAAGACAATTTATCCGTCCGGAACGGTTTTTGAAGGTTGTTTTGCGGCCGGAGCAATAACCCCCTCGATTTAATTTGACAACCCCACGCCTTATATGGCATAAGATAGGCACACAAAGTTCCTTAACAATTTGAGATGCTTGGGGCGTCTTAATTTTTCTTGTTAAGGAAACTTTGATTCAAAGGTCGAAGCGTAGAGTCGTGAGGGTTTACGGCTCTAGTCTTCGATGGAGCTGAGCCGTTATTCCTTAACAAATCAAATCAATATGAGAAAATTTTTCTACGGGTTGTGGTTAGTAATAGCAGCCTGGTTAATCCTATTCTTACTGGCTGCTGTCGCGGTTTCGATCGTGGCGCTGGTCTCTCTGATCAGTCCAACTATTGGCTCCGCCCTCGATGTCGTGACCTGGCTTGTAATTCCGATTGCGGTCGCTGTTTGGGTTGTTAATGATGCCCAATATTTTAGGGAGCAGGGCATAGACACTTCGCCAGCGGCGTGGGGTTGGGGAGTATTTCTTCTTACGATCGTTTTCTTCCCCCTCTATATCATTCGCCGCAAGATTACCTGGCCGCGTAAGCTGTCGTACCCAGATTGGAAGTAGTTCATCCTCAAATAGTCCGCCCCAAGCGGACTATTTTGTTTGACAACTAACCTAAACTATGTTTCTCTTTGTTATTAAGGTCGAATTATAAGTGGTTTAACTAAGAACGCAAACCGCTTATAACCGCGGCAAAGCGTTCTTTAAAATAATTATGAAAAGGGTTTTGCCTTTTGCGATACTTGGTGGAGCCGCCTTAATCTCATTGATAATAGTCTCTATCGTGCGCGTTTCCGGTGCGAGTATGCAACCTAATGTCCACGACGGATATTACTTAATGGATAAGATAAGTTATGTTCTACGGAGACCAGCGCGCGGGGAGATAGTTATCTTCCACTCACCCGTTAACGATAAATTCTTTGGGAAGCGCATTATCGGTCTGCCGAATGAAAAAGTAATCACAAGCGGCGGTGAGATTGTTATATATAACAATTCTTATCCTCAAGGATTCCGGCTTAACGAATCGTATTTGCCTTGCTCTTGGATCGGTGATCCGATTTGCAGAGTTTATGACTTGGATAATCAAGATTATCTGGTGCTGGGAGATAATCGCGGAGTTAGTTTCGATTCGCGAGCGTTCGGTCCTATAAATGGGGATGATATTGTAGCAAGGCTTCTTACTTGGTGATAAGCGACCTAAACACCACGTTAGGTCGCTTTTTGATGGGTATTGGTTAACAACACCAAGTAATTGTTGCGACAATTGAGTTAATTTAGTGTTCCTTAATAAGTGATCCGCCAGTCGGCGGAAGACGCAACGGGCGCCTTGCTTGCCCGCCTATGGTGGGGTTATTCGCACGTTAAGGACCTAAGAAAAACAAAAAGGTCGAAATAGTCGAAATTAACCAAGCTGCCTGCGAAGTCTCGAGTTGGGACGAGCACAAGCTTACTACTATGGGTTGGCTAAGTGATTTGTTTGGCTCCGGTGTTGGCAGTGGTGAATATACAGAGAAAGACGCAGCGAAAGATACTGGTAGTACAGTCAAGGAAGTGAAAGCAGCCTACCATGAGGCGCATACTGACTCTGGAGTTAGAGAAGGCAGGGATAAGGAATTCTTCGGAGAGAAATCTACTGTCCCTACGTCACCAGGGCACAGCTGGAAAGATGCGCATCCGGATAAGGTCCTCAAGAACAAATAGATGTAGCGGAGTGCTAGCGCCACGAAAAGTAGACTGTCTTGACAGTCTACTTTTGTCTGCGGGTTTGCAGAATGATAGACTTTAAATGAGATGGCTAAATCTAAAATTCCGGTTTGCGCATTGCTATGGCGCGATGCGTCGTATGTTTATACGAAGGAGCTCCCTAAATCTCCTCCGTCGCTCCAACTCACAATCGGTTTCATAATCGAAGCCAACGATGAATTTACTAATATTGCGATGAACGTCAATTATAATCCTAAAACCAAGAAATTCTGGCCGCTTGACGGTTTTATTGTCCCCAAAAAAGCGACTGTTGAATTTAAAGTGATTAAGTTCATCAATGGCTAAGAACAAAGAGCAAAAATCGGTAAGAGTCTATTGGGACGACGCGGTACTCTATAAAAAAGAGCATGGCGAGCCGTTTCCGAGGCCGACTAAGATGTTAACTTACGGTGAGCTGGTGAAGGAAACAAAAGATTATCTAATAATATCCCATCCGCTTGCCGAACAATATGATAAAAAGCTGGGAGAATTTGTGCCGAGGCCCTTTTCTC
>Ga0210017_1005348_pt1 | contig 10309 bp, 13 predicted proteins | sample CryGeyCG2014_020_FD_183966 | JGI IMG/M metagenome (GOLD analysis project Ga0210017, IMG submission 183966) | Groundwater microbial communities from aquifer - Crystal Geyser CG08_land_8/20/14_0.20 (SPAdes) (version 2) | ecosystem: Environmental > Aquatic > Deep subsurface > Groundwater | place... | reverse complement strand
GGCACAGAGGCACAGAGGCACAAAGTTTACCCCGTAAGAAACCGAAGGTCTTATAGGATTTATTTATTTTCCTTTGTGCCTTACAGATGTGCCTTTGTCACTTTGTGCCTTACAGATGTGCCTTTGCCACTTTGTGCCTTACTTTCACAACGCACTTCAGTGAGTATTTACTTTATTATTAAAGCTATTTACAAAGTCATTTACAAAGTCGTTTGTTAAATTTATAATTTGCAACTTTCAATCTTCAATTTACAATTCGCTATTCGCAGAATAGCGCCGAATCTCTTCTAACATCTTTTTATCTTCTTCACTTAAACTTGCCTTTTTAAGAAGGTCTGGTCGCCGAGTGTAGGTATCTTCAAGAGATTTTTCTCTTCTCCACTTCCTTATCTTCTGATGGTCCCCAGAGAGGAGAACCGGAGGAACTTTTAGTCCCTCGTATTCTCTTGGTCGGGTATATTGGGGATGCTCCAAAAGATAATCATAAAAAGAATCACCTTTAACTGCTTCTTCTTTCTTTAAAACCCCGGGGATTAAGCGAACAAGGGCATCAATTATTACCATTGCTGGCAGCTCTCCACCAGTTAGGACATAATCACCAATGGAGAGCTCTTCATCTATTAAACCTTCTCTTATTCGTTCATCTACCCCCTCATAATGTCCACAAATAAGGATTATCCTCTCTTCTCTAACTAATTCTTTAGCCTTTTCCTGGGTAAAAGTCTGCCCGCGGGGAGATAATAAGATAACCTTACCTTTTTCCTTGTTCTTAATCTTCCTTACCGCCTCAAAGACAGGCTCTACTTTCAAGACCATCCCTACTCCCCCCCCGTAAGGATAATCATCTACTATCTTATGCTTATCGTGAGTAAAATCACGCAGGTTATGGATGTTAATAGTTACCAGATGTTTTTCCTTGGCCAGATTGATAATACTCTCCTCAAATACTCCCCTAAACATCTCCGGGAATAAGGTTATCACCTCAATTTGCATAAAGTCTCTCCCTAAGGTAAAATTTCTACAATTATTCTCTTTCCTTCTTTAATGGCTGCCGCTTTGATTATTATTCGCAGAGCATTGGCTATTCGCCCCTGTTTCCCAATCACCTTCCCTATATCTTCCTGAGCTACCTTTAGCTCCAGAATAACTGATCTTTCACCTTGGACCTCACTTACCTTCACTGCATCGGGATTGTCAACTAAAGATTTTGCTAAGAGTTCCAACAATTCCTTCTCTTTCATCCTATCCACCTCCAGTAATTTAGGTCTTTAGACTTTTCAGCTCATCCATCTTCATTCCCGCAGCCTTAAACAACCTCTTTACCGTCTGGGAAGCCTGGGCTCCTTTTTGAAGCCATGCTTTTGCCTTCTTCTGGTCAACCTCAACCTTAGGGGGAGAAGTCTTAGGGTCATAATAACCTATTCTCTCAATAAATCGCCCATCCTGAGGAGAACGAGAATCACTTACTACTATTCGATAGAAGGGGAGCTTTTTGGTCCCCATTCTTCGCAATCTAATCCTTACTGCCAATCAATCACCTCCTTCCCCATTACCTGCTTTCGCAGGCACAAGCTTCTTCGTCTCTTAAACCTCATCCCTACACTAATTCTAGGTAAAGTCTTGCCTGTTTTAATTGTAGCAGGCTATTAAACTTTTGTCAATAGTGGGCGTCAAATCATCTATTAGGTGGGATAGTCCCTGCGAAAGCAGGGTGCACTGGGCAAGCACATATTATACCACTCATTCCCAATAAAAACATCCTTATTATAATGCAAATATTATTTTGTTGACAATGCACTATACTTTTTATCAAAGAATCTCATCATCTCTTTCATTTGAAGGAAGTTTTTTAATAAGAGATTTACTTCCCGAACCTCTCTTCCACTACCTTGGGCTATTCTTCTCTTTCTGCTCCCGTTAAGAATCCGGGGATTCCTTCTTTCTTCTCTGGTCATAGAGCTAATAATTGCGGCTATCCCTTTGAGTTCCCCATCTTCAATATTTAATCCTTGAGCTCTCTTTATCTTACTAAAACCAGGGACTAACTCTAACAATTGACTAATTGGTCCCATCTTTCTTATCTGCTGGAGTTGTTCCTTGAAATCCTCAAGGTCAAAGTCACCCCTTTTAATCTTCTTAATCTTCTCCGAAGTTTTCTTTTTGTCAAGGGCAGCCTCCGCCTTCTCAATTAAACTGAAGACATCACCCATCCCTAAAATCTGAGAAGCCATTCTCTGGGGATAAAATCTCTCCAGAGCATTTAATTTTTCGCCCACTCCCACAAACTTAATTGGCTGGCCGGTAACTGCCTTCATTGAAAGAGCTGCTCCTCCCCGGGCGTCACCATCCAGCTTAGTTAAGATGATTCCATCTATCCCTAATTCCTCCTTAAAGTGGAGAGCTTGATTCACAGCGTCCTGACCAGTTAAGGCATCAGCTATCAGGAGTGTCTCCCGGGGATTGACTTCTCTTTTTATCTCTCTTAGCTCTTCCATCATTTTGCTATCAATATGCCTTGTTCCGGCTGTATCAAGAACAACTAAGTTAATATTGTTAGTCTGGGCATAATCTACTGCTTCTCTTACCATCCTTTTTGGCTCTGATAACTGGGAAGAGAAAAAATCAATTCCTAACTGTTTAGCTAAGGTCTCTAATTGTTTGCTCGCCGCTGGTCGATAAGGATCAGCGGCTACTAAAAGAATGTTTTTTTCTTCTTTTTGGAAGTGGCCAGCTAGTTTTGCCGCAGTAGTAGTCTTACCTGTCCCCTGCAAGCCAACAAGCATAATCACCACCGGGAAAGGAGGGGATAGGTCAATCTCAGCCGCATCACTTCCTAAGAGAAGGGTCAACTCTTCTTGGACGATTTTGATTACCTGTTGACTGGGAGTTAAACTCTCCCGCACCTTCTCTCCTTTTGCCCTTTCTTTAATCTTGGTGATAAGATCTTTTACTGCCTTGAAATTTACATCTGCTTCCAGAAGGGCAACTCTTACCTCTCTTAAGGCAGACTCGATATCCTTACTTTCCAGTCTCCCTTTACTTCGCAAGGATTTAAAAGCAATCTCCAGTCTTTCTTTAAGATTTTCCAGCAAAGTAATATCTCCTTATTTTAACCACGAATGAACACGAATAGACACAAATTAACCATAGATTAACACAGAATCCAAATGAAATCCAAAATCCAAATACTACCAAATCCAAAATCCATCCTCCGTAGCAGTAGCCTGCTACTGCGGAGGACGGGCAAATCCAAAATCCCAATAACAACTAAGAACTAACCTGTTAACCACAGATGAACACAGATAAATGGAACCACGAATGAACACGAATTAAATAAATTTTAAATTGATATTCTTCACCTTGTAATAACATCCTCATTCAATCGGTCAAGGAAATATTCCTGCTTCTTCCAGACCTAAGGTTTCATCATTACCAAACATAATATTCATATTCTCTACTGCTTGCCCGGCGGCTCCTTTGACTAAGTTATCAATTGCGGTAACAATTACTAACCGGCCAACTCTCTTGTCTACGACTATCCCTAAATCAAGGTAGTTTCCGGCATAAACAAACTTCGTTGAGGGAAGCTCATCTTTCTTGAGGACCCGCACAAAAGGTGCATCCTGATAAAATTCTCTATATATTCTCAAGAGTTCTTTCACACTTATTCTTCTTTTTAAAGATAAATAAATTGTGCTTAAAATCCCTCTGCTTAGTGGTATGAGATGAGGAGTAAAGGAGACTTTAATCTTTTTTTGGGCTAACTTGCCTAATTCCTGCTCAATCTCCGGAGTATGGTCATGCAAGCCAATCTTGTAAGCCTTCATACTCTCATTACATTCCGGAAAATGAGTAACTGTTGATAAAGACCTTCCGGCTCCCGACACTCCTGATTTAGAATCAATTATGATATTACTTAAGTTAGCTATATCTTTATCCATCAGGGGAGCTAATCCTAAGATAGCCGAGGTGGCATAACAACCGGGGTTAGCAATTAAACTTGCCCTTCTTATCTTTTTCTTATAAATCTCGGGCAAGCCATAGACTGCTTTCTTTACAAGAGCTGGGTTTTTATGCTTTATCTTATACCACTCTTTATAAGTATCAACATTTTTGAGGCGAAAATCGCCGCTAAAATCAATAACCTTCTTACCCCTTTTTAGGATTTCCGGGGCTAAATTCATGGCCACTCCATCGGGTAGAGCTAAAAAGACTAAATCAGCAAGCTTACCTATCTTACTTAAATTCAATTCTTCAAACTTAAGATTAGTCTTTGCTTTTAAATTAGGATAAACCTCGTCTATCCTCTTTCCCTGGTATACTTTTCTTTCCGCTAAGTAAGTAACCTCAACCCGGGGATGTCTTAAGAGAATCCTAAATAATTCTCCTCCGGTATAGCCAGCTGCTCCAACTATTGCTACCTTAAGCATCATCATTTCTCCTTTGCCTGTCTTCTTAATCTCAGGGTCAGGAGACCCCTCCCACAACTATTCAACCATCCGACTATTTTAGTCCATGGTCCATAGCTTCTCTGTCTTCTGACGTCTGTCTTCTGTTTTCTATGGACTATTGACCATCGACTATGGACTGTCTTCTGTCCTCTGACTTCTGTCTATTGTATCATATTTCTTACTTTTTATCAAATTGCTCTAATATCCTTCCTAATTTTCTCATATCTTCTCTCATTGCTTGCTTTAGGCTCGCACTGCTTTGGTGGAGGAGTGCGGCGGGGTGATACATAGGAAGATAAAGAATCTCGTTTTTCCTGAAGATTTTCCCGTGGGCTTTACTAATTGAGAGGTCTTTTCTTAAGAGGGTCTTTAAGGCAAAATTTCCCAGAGGACAAATTATTTTTGGCTTAATAATGGCAATTTGGGCAATCAGATAATCCTTACAAGTCTCTATCTCCGAGGGTAGAGGGTCTCGATTTAAGGGAGGACGACATTTTAAGACATTACCAATAAATACATCCGAGCGGGAAAGAAGAATTATGTTTAGCAATTGAGTTAAAAGTTTTCCAGCTTGTCCAACAAAAGGTCGTCCTTGAATATCCTCCTGCTCTCCCGGGGCTTCCCCCACAAAGAAGACTTTTGTCTTTTTATTCCCTTCTCCGGGGACTACATTGGTCCGGCTCCTGTAAAGTTCACATCTCTGACACTGCCGAATCTCTTGATGTAGTTCATCAAGCATTCCTTCTGTCCTCTGTGTTAGACGTTAGATGTTAGGTGTTAGGTGTTAGGTGGTAGGTGTTAGGTGTTAGTTGTTAGATGTTAGGTGGTAGGTGTTAGGTGTTAGGTGTTAGGTGTTAGATGTTAGGTGGTAGGGGCTTGATTTATTGTAGGGGCTTGATTTATCAAGCCCGCATCTATGTATAATTCATAATAAATTGAATAAATGCCAAGTGTTGTTGGTGCTGTAAAGGTATAGTTGTAAGTAATAGAGGAACTAGGGGTTAGGGGATAGGGTATAGTTTCTTCTTTTACTATATTTCCTCCTCCATCCTTAATCTCAATCTTAATCTTATCACTATCTCTATCTGTTAAATTCTCAATCTTAATCTCAATCTTAATCTCTTCATTTGGCTTGCTTTCAGTAAAGTCCTTTGGGTTTTTACACCAAGTTATAATGTCTCTTATTAAACTTAATTCGTCTTCCGTAATTGAGCCTTGTGCGTAACTGTAGTCTGTATATAGCGTTGTGGCTATAACATAGCCCTCTCCATATTTATATAGAATCATCGCTGGCATATTATTCTTTGTTCTTCTTAAAAGAATCTTACTCCCCTCTGGCCATTGCGAGAAATACCCTGTACTGTGCAAACACATATTATACCACTCATTCTTAATAAAAACATCTCTATTATGTTGAATGTTCTATGATATTTTTACTAAAATTTCAGCTTCTTATTCTACGAAATATTTGACTTTCCAAAATTCTGCAATACTTTATATATGGTAAGGATGACATCTTTTGTGAGTTATATTTAGCGTTGTTATAAATTGTTTGAATTCTTCTGATATAAATTGAGGTCTTAACTTGTAAAGAATTACAGGGATTTCAGCAATAAACAAGAAGAGATTTGAAGGGAATATTTCTATGGTTTTTAATATAGTAACGGAATTTACTCGCATTTTTTACTCCTTGTGTGTAATGTGTCCTGCCAATCATTCTTTAGGACCAAAAGGTCTAAAAATCTGTTTCTGACAGCCCCTGCTCCCTGACTTGACCAGGGACCTCAGGAGTTCAGGAATTGGTTTACCCCATTAGATAGCAAGCATCTAACGGGGTTTACACTTTAGCTCACCGATTTAACCCGGCAGAGATTAACCTCCTCCCACCTTTTGTCAAGTTTTTCGGTGCAGGTGTTAATGTCAAATTCCCGTTGGCCTCATCCTTCTCTTCTTCTTCACTCTTTTCGGAGGGCTGATTATTAAGTAGTTCTGGTGAGGTTCTTTCCTGAGGAAAGGTAGGGAGGGAAAAAATAAAGAGAAAGAGCAAGGTTAAGGCGATTAAGATTAACTTGCTTTTTACTTTAGTAGACCTCCCTTTTCCTTGCCGACTTAATAAACCCATAGTAGTAAGCTAAAAATCAATTATTAATTTTCTCCTCTTTCCTAAGAGATGGAGATCAAATTTCCCAAAAAAATTTCTTCCTATTAAGGAATCTATGTTTAACCTCGGTGGAAGACTTAGTCCAGCAATTTCTATCTCTTTCTTGGCTCTACCAATAGTAATAATTCCTTGATAAAGAGGCGCCACCAAAGTACCACCAGGTATATTTAGCTCTATATCTTTAATCTTAGAAAAGGATAGTTTTTCACATATGTCCGAAGGAAGAGTGCAATAATCTGCTCCTGTATCAATTATACCAATAAGTTCAATTAGAGCCTTTTCTCCTACGAAAACAGGAACAATAGGTTTGTCATCTCGATAAGAAAATTCCATCTTGCACCCTACAAAATAGCTGCCGCTTTTTTAGCCGGAGCAATTCGGTGAATTAAAACAGGCTTCTTCCCTACTAACTTGGAAGATTTTTCCAAAACCTCCTTGTAACTATCCCCAGCAGCGATTACTTTCCCTTTATGCATAGCAATAACTTTATAAGCATATTTTTTTTCTAATTCCTTCTCCATTTTGATTAAAGATTTAAACTCTCCCATCTTCAATCCCTCCCTTCTAAAACCTCATCCCCACACTGTCCTGCCAATCATTTTTTAGGGCCAAAAGGTCCAAAAACCTGTTCCTGACAGAGCCTGCTCCTGACAGGCTCAGGAGTTCAGGAATTGGTTTACCCCGTTAGATAGCAAGCATCTAACGGGGTTTACACTTTAGCTCACAGATTCAACCCGGCAGAGATTAACCTCCTCTAATAATTCTACCACCTCCTTCCGCCTTCTGTCAAGTTTTTCGGTGCAGGTGTTAATGTCAAATTCCCGTTGGCCTCATCCTAATACTCTTCCTACTGGCAGGAGGCAGACCCACTCTCTACTTCCATCCTTCTTAAAAATTAACCTTTGCTTCAGTAGTGAAGAGATTTGCTGAATAATCTTTAGCCTGGATGGTGGAAAGTTTGGAGGTTATGGTTATCTTCTTATTGGGATTATAGTCAAAACCAAGGTGAATATTTAATTACGAAGGCGAAAATGCTGTACTGCGCAAACACATATTATACCACTCATTCTTAATAAAAACATCTTTATTATGTTGAATATTCTATGATATTTTTACTAAAATTTCAGCTTCTTATTCTACGAAATATTTGACTTTCCAAAATTCTGCAATACTTTATATATGGTAAGGATGACATCTTTTGTGAGTTATATTTAGCGTTATTATAAATTGTTTGAATTCTTCTGATATAATTGGCTGATGGCTGATAAGAGCGGGCTTGATGAATCAAGCCCCTACAATTTGCATTGAGTCTTAACTTGTAAAGAATTACAGGGATTTCAGCAATAAGCAAGAAGAGATTTGAAAGGGATATTTCTATGGTTTTTAATATAGCAATGGAATTTACTCGCAATTTATCCACTTCTTTTAGATGCCTCTAATATAGTTATTCCCACGAGCTCCTCTCCTATATACCTGAGCAGGATACCATTATCCAGCATTTCTGAATCTGTAGCCTTCTGTGGTCTTTTGAAACTTATATAAAGGACATCTGCTTCCTGGTCATAGTCTATCCACATTTTGCCAACAGGAAATTTCAAAAGATGAGGCGTTGCTTTAAAAATTTCTTCTATTATCTCTTCCTGCACTATTTCTTTTGCCATAATATCATCTCCTTTTCCAGCTTTATTTTGCTTGTAAAATAGGCAGTTATAATAAATCCATCTTCCTTGCTTACCTCTTTAAACACCACTGCTAAAAACTTATATTCCTTAATCTCTTTCAATGCGATTAATGCCTTTTCATAACCTTCTATGATATAATCAGGTTCTTCAATTGCTCCAAGGACGTCATCATAATGACCTGCTAAATCATCATGGTTTTCAACTATATGAATCCATCTTTCTACTGTCAGTCTAATGGGAACACCATTTTTTGACACTACAATGTCCAACCTTTATCCTCCAAATCTCTCAATATTTAATTTAATCCTATCTTAAGGAGTAGTCAATTTCCATACTTTTTGTCAAAGAATCTCATCATCTCTTTCATTTGAAAGAAGTTTTTTAATAAGAGATTTACTTCCTGAACCCCTCTTCCACTACCCTTTCAGTCAGTAGGTCAAGGAAATATTCCTGCTTCTTCCAGACCTAAGGTTTCATCATTACCAAACATAATATTCATATTCTCTACTGCTTGCCCGGCGGCTCCTTTGACTAAGTTATCAATTGCGGTAACAATTACTAACCGGCCAACTCTCTTGTCTACGACTATCCCTAAATCAAGGTAGTTTCCGGCATAAACAAACTTCGTTGAGGGAAGCTCATCTTTCTTGAGGACCCGCACAAAAGGTGCATCCTGATAAAATTCTCTATATATTCTCAAGAGTTCTTTCACACTTATTCTTCTTTTTAAAGATAAATAAATTGTGCTTAAAATCCCTCTGCTTAGTGGTATGAGATGAGGAGTAAAGGAGACTTTAATCTTTTTTTGGGCTAACTTGCCTAATTCCTGCTCAATCTCCGGAGTATGGTCATGCAAGCCAATCTTGTAAGCCTTCATACTCTCATTACATTCCGGAAAATGAGTAACTGTTGATAAAGACCTTCCGGCTCCCGACACTCCTGATTTAGAATCAATTATGATATTACTTAAGTTAGCTATATCTTTATCCATCAGGGGAGCTAATCCTAAGATAGCCGAGGTGGCATAACAACCGGGGTTAGCAATTAAACTTGCCCTTCTTATCTTTTTCTTATAAATCTCGGGCAAGCCATAGACTGCTTTCTTTACAAGAGCTGGGTTTTTATGCTTTATCTTATACCACTCTTTATAAGTATCAACATTTTTGAGGCGAAAATCGCCGCTAAAATCAATAACCTTCTTACCCCTTTTTAGGATTTCCGGGGCTAAATTCATGGCCACTCCATCGGGTAGAGCTAAAAAGACTAAATCAGCAAGCTTACCTATCTTACTTAAATTCAATTCTTCAAACTTAAGATTAGTCTTTGCTTTTAAATTAGGATAAACCTCGTCTATCCTCTTTCCCTGGTATACTTTTCTTTCCGCTAAGTAAGTAACCTCAACCCGGGGATGTCTTAAGAGAATCCTAAATAATTCTCCTCCGGCATAGCCAGCCGCTCCAACTATTGCTACCTTAAGCATCATCATTTCTCCTTTGCCTGTCTTCTTAATCTCGGGGTCAGGAGACCCCTCCCACAACTATTCAACCATGTAAAGCTTTCGCTTTACACTCCTTCCAACCATTCAACCTTTCTCCTTTTCACTTTGCTGTTTTTTCTTCTTACTTTTCTCAATAAACCTGAGTTTGCGTACATTTTTAATTAAAGCTATCCGCACAATGTGATTTAAGAGAGAGAACAAATCCTGAAAAGTAGAGATGATTACCCCTTTAACACTTACTCTCTCTTTAAGTTCTCCAATGACTTCTACATTTTCAACCATCTTCTCAATATTTTTATTAAGACCCCCGATATTACTATTTAATGCCTCCATAATCTTAAGCATCTTCCCGGTGGTATTAATCAGTTTTTCAAATTCCTCAAAGAAGTTATGTTCACTTAAATACTTAAATTCATCCCTAAGCCCATCAAGGTTACTTCCTAACTCCTTTAAGGTTTGAACATCTTTAAAAAATCCCATCAGACCTCTCCTATTTAGTCCATGGTCCACCCGGTAG
>Ga0210017_1005347_pt1 | contig 10309 bp, 10 predicted proteins | sample CryGeyCG2014_020_FD_183966 | JGI IMG/M metagenome (GOLD analysis project Ga0210017, IMG submission 183966) | Groundwater microbial communities from aquifer - Crystal Geyser CG08_land_8/20/14_0.20 (SPAdes) (version 2) | ecosystem: Environmental > Aquatic > Deep subsurface > Groundwater | place... | reverse complement strand
AGTGGTAATGCCGTCCGCCATGCTGAGAGAACCTGAAAAATCAAAGAATTTAATTTTAGACAAACCATATTGGGTGGTTATGCAAAGAGCGAATTCACAAAATCCCTATTTTATTTTAGGGGTGAATAATACGGAACTGATGGAAAAATAAAATTTTAAAAATAAACTACCTCGTAGCAAGCGGAAGAGGTATTAACGGAAGCTGATTTTTCTTAGTAGATTGCGAGATTTTTATTAATTCCTCCCAAAGCAAATCTTCGGAGAAAATTTAACTCATTTTAATAATAAAAAATGCACATAATTTCCGCCATAAAAATTTCTTACAAAAACCTGATGGCGGCCAAGTTCCGCTCTTTTTTGACAATACTGGGCATTATTATCGGTGTGGCTTCGCTCATAATAATTATGGCGATTGGTCAATCGGCGCAAGCTTTGATTTTGGATCAAGTTACGGGAATTGGATCTGATCTCATTGGTGTTTTGCCGGGAGCCTCCGATGAAAAAGGTCCGCCGGCGACAGCATTGGGAATTTCCATTACTTCTTTGAAATATGAAGATTTAAATGCGTTAAGAGACAAAAAAAATGTTCCAGAAGTTTTGTCCGGAGCGGGATATGTGTTGGGAACAAATGCAGTTTCATATAAAGGGAATAATTTGAATGCTTCTTTTGAAGGAACTACCGCCAGTTATTTGGAAGTTGAAAACGCCGAATTAAGTTCAGGAAGATTTTTTAGCAAAGATGAAGAGTCAGATATGTCGCGAGTAGCGGTATTGGGATCAAAAATTGTCAAGGATATTTTTTTAGAAGAAGATCCTTTGGGGAAAGTTATCAAATTAAAAGATCAAAATTTTGTGGTTATTGGAATTTTCAAAGAGAGAGGTTCTACCGGTTTTGGAGTTACCAGTCAAGACGAGGCTGTTTTTGTTCCGATTAAAACCGCTCAAAAATTGCTTTTGGGAATTGATCATCTGGGGTTTATCGTCTTAAAGCCAAAGATACTCAACTTATTCCTCAGGCTAAAACAAGTATAAAGATGACACTCAGAGAAAGACACGATATTGATGATTCGGCTAATGATGATTTTTCTGTGCGGGATTTGGCGTCAGCTGTTGAAATTATCACTCAAATAACTGATGTACTAAGATATTTTCTTTTGGCAATTGGGGGGATTTCCTTGATTGTCGGCGGGGTGGGAATTATGAATATTATGCTTTTGTCGGTCAGTCAGAGAATTCGCGAAGTTGGATTGTGAAAAGCGGTGGGAGCTAAAAAATCCGATGTGGAAATCCAGTTTTTGGTTGAATCGGTTTTTTTTCATTTTTAGGCGGAGTAGGGGGAGTTATCATTGGTATTTTGATTTCTTTTGTTGTGGCAGTGATTATTCAAAGTCTTCAATATACTTGGCCATTTATCATTTCTTGGCAATCGGTGATAGTGGCAACTTTGGTGAGTATTATTATTGGAATTGCTTTTGGTATTTATCCAGCGAGAAAAGCTTCTAAAATAAGTCCAATGGAAGCTTTACGATATGAATGAGATAAAAAAAGAGAAAGGGGTTCAGATTAATTTTTTCAAGAAAAAAACATAAGTCCTAAAAAAATGAAACATTTTATAATTCCTATTAAATTGGCTTTTAGAAGTTTGGGCAATAATTTGGGGCGAACGATGTTGTCTCTTTTAGGAGTTGTTATCGGAGTGGCTTCTGTTATTTTAGTTTTATCTTTTGGCTTGGGAGTAAAAAGTTTTTTAGTTGATCAAATATCTTCTTTCGGTTCGGATATCATTGAAGTGGAAGTCAAAATTCCCAAAGTAAAAAAAACTTCTTCTCAAAATGCCGGCGGGCTTTCAGGAGGCACCCAAGTTACCACTTTTAAACTTGAAGACGCTGAAAAAGTGGCCAAAATTGAAAATATCGGAGACTGGTATGCTTCAATAATGAGCCAACAAATAGTCAGTTTTGGCAATGAAAATAAGCAGACCTTTATTATGGGAACAACCTCCGGAGTGATAAAAACCGATAAAAAAGTAGAGATTGATCAAGGCATAATGTTTAGCGATGATGATGACAAGAGTCTTCGCCAAGTGGCGGTTTTGGGAAGCGAGATAAAAAATGATTTTTTTGGCGAGGAAAAAGCGTTAGGAAAAAATATAAAAATAAAAGGACAAAATTATAAGATTATTGGAGTTCTGAAAGAAAGAGGTGCTACCGGTTTTTTTAATTTTGACAATACAATTTATGTTCCTCTTCAAACTACACAAAAGAAATTGGCGGGAATTGATTATTTGCAATTCGCTATATTTAAGGTAAAAGATATGAAAAAATTGGATGCCACGATTTTGGATGTTACCGATGCTATAAGAGACCGACATAATATTGTAAATCCCGACGACGACGATTTCGCGGTGAATTCCATTGTAGAAGTTTTAGATATTTTGGATAAAGTTTTTTTCTCGGTTAATCTTTTGCTTTTAGCTTTGGTTTCTATTTCTTTAGTTGTTGGCGGGGTGGGGATTATGAATGTGATGTATGTAACGGTAACTGAAAGAACTTTTGAAATTGGGCTTAAAAAATCAGTGGGAGCCAAAAATTGGCATATCCTTTTTCAATTTCTTTTTGAAGCTATTTTTTTGACTTTTTTGGGAGGTATAGGGGGTATTTTTATCGGAATGGGAATTTCAAAAGCCGGAGAAATTTTAGCTTCTCACTTTGGTTTTTTTCTTGATTTTCCTATTACTTGGTGGTCTTTGGCGATTGGATTGGGTTTTTCCAGTTTTACAGGAATCGCTTTTGGGTATTTTCCAGCGCGAAAAGCTTCTCAGCTAAGTCCTATGGAAGCTCTTCACAAAGAATGAACAAAATTTTAAAATTTTATTAAACAACATTTTTAAAAACCCGCAATATTGCGGGTTTTTTTTGTTTGTGATAGGTTTTACTTAGTTGTTCGGCGATAATAAGATAATAAAAAGACAAAGAATTCTACTTTTAATAATTTTTTTTAAAAAAATATGGAAGACAAACGAAAAAATGAATCAGATGAAACATATAACGAGGATAATTTCAAGGAAAGTGAATCTGATTTCAGCGAGAAAATAAGTCAAGAAACAATAAAACAAAAAAAAAGAAGAGATTTTTTGATAGAGTTATTTTTGTTTTTTATTTTGGGTGTTTTGGTTGGAGTGGCTTTTAAAACTGAAGCTAATAAAAAAATCGCTATTGGATTTAATGATTATAAAATGAAAATTCAAAATCAAGATTATAATATCGGTAAACTGCAAAAAGATTTAATTACCAAACAAATTCAAGAGGAAGAAGAAAGTCAAAAAAATTCCACTCCGCAACAAGACCTGCAACAAGAAATACCATAACCGAACAATAATTAAAAAGTTTTTCAAAAAAGATCAAAAAAAGAAAATAGACTTGTTGCTTAATAAATTTAGTTACGCAATTTATTAAGCAACAAGTCTAATATATAAAATGTAATTATTTTTTTAATCAACTTTTAAAAGCAAAATCTATGAATGATGAAAAAAAAGGGGGAAATGAGAATCAAGATGAATTTGAAGTGGAAGAAGTCAACTCTGAAATTGAAGAAATCTCAAACGAGGATTCTTCAAAAGAAGAAAAAAGAAGGAAAGATTTGAAGGAAAAAGAAAAAAACAAAAAAATGAAAAATTTAATGTCTTTGACCATTCTTTTGGCGGGTCTTTTTTTAGGAAGTCTTTTTGTGGATCTTAGTCAAGTGATAAAAGGTGGGGGATATTCAACCAAAAAACTTAATGAAGCGGAAATTTTTGAATCTGGTGGAAAAACTTGGGTAGCTTTTGAAGAACCGGCAGTTGGAGTAAATGTTATTTCTGATGATAGTTGTGAAAAATGCGATCCAGCCGAAGTTTTGGTTTGGTTGAGAAGAATTTTGCCCACAGTAAGCGCAAATAAAGTTAGCTATGATTCCGAAGAAGGGAGAAAAATGATTGATAAGTTCAGAATAACAACTTTACCGGCTTTTGTTTTTGAAAAAGACTTGGAAAAAACTGATTTTTACACTCAAGCGCAAGTTCTCTTTACCTTAAATGATGAAAATTATGTTTTAAATTCTCAAAAGTTAGGAGTGCCTGCGGGAAGATATCTGAGTCTTCCCCAAATCAAGGAAGATGACGCAAAATTAGGGAAAGAAGACACCAAGGTAAAAATTATTGTTTTTTCCGATTTTCAATGTCCTTATTGCAATGTTTTTTACAATAATCTTAGAGAAACAATGAAAGAATATCAAGATAAAGTGTTAGTAGCTTTTAAAGATTTACCTTTGGAAATTCATCCTCAAGCGCAAGAATCTTCTTTGGCGGGAGCATGCGCTTTGGAACAAGGAAAATTTTGGGAATATGCCGATAATCTCTATAATAAACAAGCCGAGTGGGGAAATGACAAAACTAACGCAAAGTTAAAGAGTTACGCTGTCAAATTAGGATTGAATGCGGGACAATTTAATAAATGTTTGGATGAGAAAAAATATCAATCTAAAATTGAAGCAAGCCAAAAAGAAGCGGAAGAATTTGGAATTTCTGGAACTCCGACAACTTTTATCAATGAAGATATGCAAAGTGGAGTCCTTTCCGTGGAGCAATTAAAAGAAAAAATTGAAGCGGAATTGAAAAAATAATGTGTTATTTGTTTATGATGAATGAATATTTTATTTAATTAGTTGCTTAGATTGTGAAAGAGGCGTTTTAATTGACGCCTTTTTCTTTTTATTTTTTTGTGATATAATTTAGGAGAAGTTTTGAGATACTATTGCATAATAAAAATAATTTTAAAATTCAAATCAAGTGAAATATCATAAAGAAATTTTTGAGGTGATTTTTTTCGCACGCGGGGGTCAAGGGGCTAAAACGGCGGCGGAAATTTTGGCGCAGTCTGCGGTGAGAGAAAATAAATATGTTCAAGCTTTTCCCAATTTTGGTCCAGAAAGATCCGGCGCGCCCACTAAAACATATTTACGTATTTCTCAAAAACCGATTTTGACTCACGAACCGATAGTGGATCCAGATGTAGTGGTTGTTTTGGACGATACTTTGCTAAACAGTCAAGATGTTTCCAAAAATGTAGAAAAAAATGAAGCTTTAATAGTCAATACTCAGTTATCCAAAGACGATATCCAACAAACTATTTCTGAAAAAGGAAAAAAATTTGAAGGGAAAATATATCCTGTAAATGCGGATGGAATTTCTCTTGAAATTGTCGGACAACCTCGTCCCAATACTGTGATTTTGGGAAAATTTGTTCAAGTGACTGAAGCGGTAAAATTGGAAAGCGTGATAGCGGAATTCAAAGAGATATTTGAGAAAAAAATCGGTAAAGAGATAACTCAAAAAAATGTGAACGCTATTGAAAAAGCTTACGACACTATTTGATGATTTTTAATTTGAAAAAATAATTGCAAAAAAAAATAATATGGAACATGGAGCCATAATAAAACATAATCCAAAAAAAGCCTCCTTCACTGGAGACTGGCGATATATGCATCCCGAGGTGGATAAAGAAAAATGTATTGGTTGCGGGAATTGCGTTCCTTTTTGTCCGGAAGCTTCCATTGAATTGAAAGAATATAAAAAAGGAGAAAAACCCAAAGCGGATATTGATTATGACTATTGCAAAGGATGCGGAGTTTGTTCGACGGTTTGTCCGGTTAAAGCGATCATAATGAGAAAAAAATAAATATTATGAGGAGAAATTTTTTGAGGAAAAAAACAATTTTGTCTTTTTTGATTTTCGTTTTGTTCGGAATTATTTTTTTTGTTGATATTTTTGGAGTTAACGCGGATGAAATTTCTTCTCTTAAAAAAGAAATAGATCAACAACAAGAAAAAAAAGAAAAAACCGAGCAAGAACTTAACACTGCTCAAACAATGCTTCAAAAAAATCAATATCAACTGAATATAACAAAAGATCTTTTGGTAAAAACGGAAAACGATATAAAAAGAAGAAAAAAAGAGATTGAAGAATTGGAAAATCAAATAGAAATTAACAGGAAAATTCTGGAAAGTTATATTCGTGAAATGTATTTTGGCGATCAACAAGTTTTGGAAAATTTTTTGGCAAGCGAGAGTGATTTGAGTTTGAATTCTGATAATTTTTTTCAATTTTTGAGCGTCAAAGAGAAAATTTTGAGTGTTATGGATGAAATTGACAAAGCCAAAGATCAAGAGGAAAAAGCCAAAAAAGATATGGAAGAAAAAAAGGATGATCACGAAAAACTTTTATCCATTCAAAGTGGTCAGCAGTATCAAATAAAATCGGACATAACTAGAAATAAAGCCACTCTTTCTCAGATAAACTCCAAGATAAACAAACTACGTGCCGAACTTACCAATATCTTGGGAAGCTCCGTTAGTTTTAACGATGTTATAAGCGCTTCCAAATATGCTTCAAAAGTTACCGGTATTCGCAAAGATTATCTCTTGGGAGTTTTGGTGGTGGAATCAAATTTAGGAAGATATACTGGAGGATGCGATTATAAAGAAAGCAGAATGAGTGATTATAGAAAAGGAATTTTTAGGGATATCTGCAAAGGGTTGAAGTATAATTATAAAAAAATGAAAGTTTCTTGTCCGCCTTCTGGCTATTCCGGAACAGGGGGCGCGATGGGAGTAGCTCAATTTATGCCGGATACATGGATAGGTTATCAAAGTTCTATAACAGCGGTAACCGGACATAATCCTCCCGATCCTTGGAGTCTGACTGACGGAGTGGTGACAATGGCCTTGAAATTGACTAAAGTTAACGGAGTAACCAATCACAAAGAAAGCGCGGAAGCTAAAGCCTATTGTGTGTATTTGGCGGGGAATAATTGGGCAAGTTATTGTGATAACAACGGAACCAATTATGGCGATTTGGTTCTCTATTGGGCGGATAACTATGAAAAACTTTTAGGAGATTAGATTGAATTTGGAGAAAAATGGATAGATGTTTGATAGGCAGACAAATGAATAAGGAAAAAATTGGCAGTTTGAAAATGACACAAAAAATTTTTTTGTTTGATATCTTTTTATTTAAGTGTTATAATGGGCACAGTCATATAATTAATCAGTAATGAAAAACTCTCTTAAAATAGACTTGTTGCTTAATAAGAAATTTGCTATATATAGTATGGTTTAGAAAAATTTCTATACTACATATTGTGGAAAATTTTATAAATCTTTATTAAGCAACAGGTCTAATAATTATACTAGAAATTTGTTTTTAGAATTTTTTCAAAGACAAGCTTCGGAGGGTTTTAAAAAAAAATGAAAATAAACGAAATAATGACCAAAGATGTGATTTGTGTTAAAGAAGACACCCCTATTTTGGAAATTGCCGAGATAGTTTCTGAGAAAAAAATTCATGGGGTCCCGGTGGTTGATGAAAACGACAAAGTGGTGGGGATTATCACGGAAACGGATTTTTTTACCAAAGATTCTTCCAATATGGTTTATATGCCTTCTATGATTGATTTTATAAAAAAAGGAAAGATGAATTATCCTGAAGGAGAGGAAGAAAAAGAAGCGTTGGGAGAAATTATTCACGCGAAAGCTAGAGATATAATGACTCCCAAATGCGAAACGGTTTCTCCTGATTTGGAGGTGGAAGATTTTATCAAAATTATCAAAGAAAAAAGTTTCAATTCTTATCCAGTGGTGGATGAAAATGGAGTTTTATTGGGAATTATAACAGTGGCCGACGCTATCAAACTTTTATAACCGAAAATTGAACAAATTTTTTTCGTAAAGAAAGAAGACTCTTTGAGTCTTTTTTCTTTTTTAAAAATTTAGAACTAAAATAATTTGGAAAATGTCAAAAATTACCCGTTTTTTGAAAAAAACAATTAACGGTAAAATTTATAAAACACATTATTTTTATTTAATCCGGAAAAGTTAACTTAATCTCAAAATTTGTGTCTTATTTTTTTTAATAAAATAAAATTCGTCGGTTTCACCTAAAAAAATGTTAATTTTTTGTTGAATAAAAATTATTAAGAGAATTTTTCCAACGTTGAATCATTGGATCGGAAGAATTTTGAAATTCAACACTCAAAAGAGAGGAATAATTTTTCAAAAATTCAATGCGAGTCTCCTCTTTTTTGGAAGATTTTTTATTCTTTTCTTCTTTTTTAGGATGGGACATGCGAAAAGATTTTTTTCTTTCAGAGAGCAATAAGTTTTCTTTTTGGTGATCATAGTCGGCAAATTTTTCATTTTCATATCTTTCCAAAACTTGAAACATAAAATTTCGCCAGATAGGAGCAGCGATAGAAATTCCATTGGCGCCGGAATGCATAGGACGATTGTCATTATTTCCCGCCCAAACTCCGACAGCGATACTGGGAGTGTAACCGATTGTCCATGCGTCTCTGAATTTTTGCGAAGTCCCGGTTTTGGCGGCTACATTTTTTCCTGAAATATGAAGGCTATTATTGATTCCGAAAATCGGCGCGCGCGACTGATTGTCTGAAAGAATGGAATTTATTTTTCGCGCTATTTGAGGATCTAAAACAACCTCGTTTTTTGATTCGGATTGAAAAATGGTTTTTCCATCAACATTTTCAATTTTCAAAATAGCGGTTACTGGATTTTTTTTACCATCATTGGCAAAAACGGAAAAACCTGCAGTTTCATCCAAAAGACTTACTTCGCCTCCGCCTAAAACTAAAGAAAGCCCATAATAATTTTTTTTGTTGAGGGTGGTTATCCCTAGCCTATGAGCTAATTCAATAGTGTCATTTACACCTGCCAGATAAAGAGTTTTTACCGCTGGAACATTAAGTGACATTGCCAATGCTTGTCGCATCGTAACGAGACCATGAAATTTTTCATCATAATTTCTAGGAATATAATTTTTTCCAGAACCGTCCGGACCGAAATCGGTAGGAGAGTCTATAATGAGTGTTTCCGGTTCATATCCTTTTTCAAAAGCTTTGGCATAAGCAAAAGGTTTGAAGGAAGATCCAGGTTGACGAGCACGAATGGCGACATTGACTTGACCATCAATTTTTTCATCAAAAAAATTGCGACTGCCAATCATAGTCAAAATTTGTCCATTTTTAGGGTCTAAGGAAACTAAGGCGGCATTTTCAGCGTTAAATTTTTGGTTATTTCTGACGCCTTCCGAAACAATTTTTTCGCCGGTTTTTTGAAGATCATAATCAAGAGTGGTATAAATTTTTAGTCCGCCTTTTTCCACTAAATCGCTTCCATAAGTTTCTTCCAATTTTTCTTTGACATAAAAAACAAAATGGGGGCAATCTATGGTTTCATGAAAGGGAACGATCTTGGAAAAAGTAATTGTTTTTTTAGCTTCTTGGATTTTTTCCGAATCAATCAATTTTAGTTTTTCAATACGATCTAAGACTTTTTGTTGTTTTGATACAAGTTCGTCAATATGGTTTCCAAAAGGCGAGTAATAAGTGGGTGCGTTAGGCAAAGTGGCTAAAAGAGCCGCTTCGTCAAGGGTAAGATCTTTCGCTTTTTTGGAAAAAAAAGTTTCAGAAGCGATAGCGATTCCATAAGCGTTGGAGCCGTAAGGAACTTCATTTAGATACATATCCAAAATATCTTCTTTAGAATAATGTTTTTCTATTTTTATTGCCATAATAATTTCCAAAATTTTTCGTCGCCAAGTTTTTTTGCGATCCAAAAATGCGTTTCTAGCAAGTTGTTGAGTTATGGTGGAGCCGCCTTGTTGAACGCTTTTGGATTCAATGTTGGTTTTAGCCGATCTTATTATGGAAATTAAATCTATTCCATGGTGAGAATAAAAATTGTTGTCTTCGGCGACAATAGTGGCAATCCTGACGAATTCCGGAATTTCTTTATGGGAAATTATTTTCCGGTTTTCTTCATTATAAATTTTATAAAGAATATGTTCCCCGGAGCGATCATAAATGTATGAAGTTTGATATAAATTTCGCGAATGCAGATCTTCCGGCAATTCTGTTTTTTGATAAGCGTAAAAAAAACCGATTGAAGCAAGTGTTAAGAACATAATAAAAACATCCAACATTATAAGAGAAATGTTTTTCAAAATAAATCCAAAAGTTATTTTGGCGTGTTTTTTATGTTTCATATTTCATAATGTAACGGGAATATCAAAATAAAACAAATTTTCTTTTTCTAAGCCTTGTTTTAGCTTAATTTTTTGTTTTAGGCAAGGGGGCAAAATTTTTGTAAGGCTCTAGACCATCAGAAACTATGTTAAAATAGTAGTATGATGCTCAAGAAAGCCAAATTAACGAGTTACCAAATTAAAAAAATTATTGAGTGTTTTTCACTTGATCT
>Ga0210017_1005340_pt1 | contig 10319 bp, 7 predicted proteins | sample CryGeyCG2014_020_FD_183966 | JGI IMG/M metagenome (GOLD analysis project Ga0210017, IMG submission 183966) | Groundwater microbial communities from aquifer - Crystal Geyser CG08_land_8/20/14_0.20 (SPAdes) (version 2) | ecosystem: Environmental > Aquatic > Deep subsurface > Groundwater | place... | reverse complement strand
TGGGACGGAAATAATTTTGCAAAAAATTCACCTCTTTATAACAGAGATATAACATTTATTGATGAACAATTGTCTATAGAACATTTCGGAAAAGTAGATGAAAACAGAACATTGCTTTCAAGAGCTAGAGGAGTAATAACAAATTGTTTCTATACAATGTGTATCGATGAATACGGAATTAAAAGAGACAAGTGGATTGATTTACCAATTAAAAAAGACGAAGATGAACCATTCATAATAAGATTCTACCGTTCTTATGAAGGCGGAGATGTATTGCATATTGAAACAAACGAGCAGACAACATGCAGATACCAGATTGATGACAGAAGAGGATGTAAATGGAAATTTGACGAGCACGAGATTATGGTTCCAGAGGAACTAAGCAAGTTCCACGCAGCTGAATGGAGTGAAGAAGTTGTTTATTACATCAAATGCAAAGACAGATTTGGAAATGGCGGTGATGACAATGACTGCACAGCAACGATACATCCTTATGAAGTTCCTTTCTTCTCTGAACTGGGTGTTGGAACAGAATAATTTCTCATAAAAAACTATTTAAATAAAATTTTTCTTTATCTAAGATGAAAAAGAGGATGAAAAGCAAAACTTTTCTTGCGAACAAGAAAGGACAGGATTCTTTCAATCTAAGTTTCGGAATGATTTTTTCCATAATATTAATTATAGTTTTTTTAGTTGCTGCTGTTTTCGCGATAAAAATGATTATGAACAGAAGCTGCCAGGCGAATGTGAATTTAGCTTTCAGCGATTTTAATTATTATATAAATGATGTCAATAACGAATTAGAAGCGCAGAAATATTACAATCTTGCTGTTCCGAACCAGATAAAATATATCTGTTTTGTCGGGCAAGGTGTTAATGAAAATATACCTCGAGTTTACGGAGATGTTTATGACAGCGATGGAGAGCAACGAAATAAAGACCTGAAGTTTTATATGAGCAGAGATAAGACAAGAGTTTACAAACAAAATAATGCTGCAACAGATTTCAACTACAATATTTATTTCTGGCCTTTTGACAAGACATGCGATGCTCCATCAATGGCATTTTTGCACTGCGGAGAAAAAACGCCAGTAAACTGCGTAAGATTTGGAGTTGATGATAATAAAAACGGAAATTTAGAAGCTCAGGAAATGTTATCCAATGATGAAATAAGCAAGGATAATTGGATTTACTGCATAAAAAATAAAGATTCCAATAAAATAAAATTAATTAAGAATTTCGGCGATTCAAAAGTTTATGTTAATATAAAAGAATCAACATCCTAATTGAAATTTCAAATTTTCATTTTAAAGGACTAAAATGAAACTAAGAAAATTAAATATTAAAAAAAACAAGAAAGCAGAGATTCCGGCATTCGGCTGGATTTTTGCCATGATTATAGGAGCTGTGATACTATTCATTGCAATTTTTGTCGTGGTGAGAGTAACAAGCACACAAAAATATAAGACAAATACCGAGTTGGCTGCCAAGTTAGATTCTGTTTTAAATCCATTTGCTTCTGTCGGTTCAATCGGAGCGATTTTTACAGATACAATAACACTGCCTTCAAAGACCCAAATTAATTTGGTTTGCGAGCCGTCATTTTTAGCAGATGATGATTCAACGAATGATCTAGGTGCTATATCGCTGATTATATCTTCGGAGGATGAATTGTTAAACAGCATTGTAAAAGAAGCTGAAGCAGGCCAGCATAAATCTTACAACAAATATATTTTCGGGAATAGCTCGATGGTTGGAAAGGAATTAGCAATAATGTCCCGTCCTCTGGAATTGCCGTTCAGGGTTGATGATGTAATTTATATCACGACAAAAAAATATTGTTTTGAGAATACACCTGATGTTATAAAGCAAGACATAAGTTTGGAGATTAACGAACAAAGAAATCCGATTTTTGACAATATAAAATTTTATGATATAGACAAACCAGAAACAAAATGTTCTACTGATGAAATAAGAGTTTGTTTTGGGAGTTGTTCTATGAAATCTGGAAATATTCTTGTAAAAGATAATAGTAATGGAAATTATGATATTGGAACAGTTACAATTCAAGGTCAAAGTCAAAATCAGGGAAAACCTTTTGTAACTTTGCCTTTGATGTATGCTGCAATATTTTCAGATGATATGAATTATTACTGCAATTTGAAAAGATTAATGTCAAAAACAGCAATCCTGGCAGATATTTATGTTAAAAAATCTGACATCTTGTCAGGTCAAAGAAGTTGCGCTGTCCAGAGCGTAAGAACAAATTTGCTGACATTGAAAAGCCAGGCAGAAAAAATAGCATCAAATACCGGAGTAGATTGCAGTGAAAAATTAAAAAGCAAGGTTTATAATTGCAAGAAAGGGGATATAGATTTCAATTCATTTTTCCAGACTATTGAAGCTGTAAGAACAACAAATAAATATGCTTCATGCACTGTTTACTAAGCAAAATTTAAATAGATATATCTTTTAGTTTAAAGATGATGAAAATTATTATCACATGCATTATTGAAAAGATGCAATTTTCAGCATCCCAAAAAAAGAAAGGAGGCTTTTTTTGATATGAGAACATTTGTCAATGAGATAAAAGCAGGTAAAGATGTAGAATTACTTGGATGGGTGCATGAAATTCGCGACTTGGCAAAAATAAAATTTGTTTTGCTGAGAGATTATACTGGAATTGTGCAGTGTTTTACAAAAAATGAAAAATTATTCAAAAAAATTTCTGAACTTACCCTAGAATCTGTTGTAAAAATAAAAGGCACTTCAAAAAAAGCAGATGTAAAATATGAGGACGCAATTCATGACATTGAAATTGAGATTAAAGATATTGAATTGTTAAACAAAGCTGAAGATTTGCCAATTCAAGTTTTGGAAAAAGCAATTACAACAGGATTAAGCAAAAGGTTGGATTACAGATATTTGGATATAAGAAAGCCGAAGATAAAAGCGATATTTAAAATTCAGTCGGAAATAGCAAATTCTTTCAGGGAATTTTTCAGGAAAGAGAATTTTATTGAGATTCAGCCGCCATGCATTATAACAACTTCAACAGAAGGAGGTTCTGATTTATTCAAGGTAAAATATTTTGACAAGGATGCTTATTTAGCCCAAAGCCCGCAATTGTATAAACAATTGGTAGCAATTTCTCTGGAAAAAGTTTTTTTGGTTATGCCGATATGGAGAGCTGAAAAACATAATACAGTTAGACATCTTACAGAAATTCGTCAGATGGATATTGAAATGGCATTTGCAGACGATATGGATGTTATGAAGCTGTTGACAAAATCTATCCAGTATATTGTAAAAAGTGTAATTAAAAATTGTTCAGAGGAATTAAAAATTTTAAATCTGAAATTAAAAGTTCCCGAAGAAAAATATTTGTCTTATAAAGAAACTATTGAATTGCTGAAAAAAAACAAGATTGCGATTAAGGACGGAGAGGATTTAACTCCGGAAGCAGAAAAAAAATTATCTGAATTATTTCCAGACACAATTGTTTTTGTCCATTCATGGCCGCAAAGCCTGAAGCCATTTTATATATGGCCGAAGGAAAATGGTTTGTCCGGAGGTTTCGACGCCATTTACGGAGGAATGGAGTTGGCATCAGGAGGACAAAGAATTCATATTCCAAAAATTTTGATAAAAAACATAAAAGCAAAAGGGATGAATCCCGAGAATTTCAAATGGTATGTTGATGCTTTTCGTTATGGAGCGCCAAAACATTCTGGCTGGTCTTATGGGATAGAAAGGTTGACAATGATTTTATGCAAATTAGACAACATCCGCGAAGGAACTTTATTTCCAAGAGATCCTGACAGATTGAAGCCTTAACCTTTTATATCCTTGCATAATTCTTCCATTCTTTTTACAAAGTCCTTTGCTTTCTCATACAAATCATCAATGCGCTCGGCATCAAGATTTTTTATATTATCGTGCTCGTAATCCTTGTAATAATCCATTATCTCGGTGTAATAGGAAACATATTTTTTTGATAATTTTTTCTTTCTGACAAAAACATTTTCCAGCATTCCGGGAATTTCTCTCGGAATAAAAGAAAAGCAGTTTTCCATAATCAAGGGAGCTTCAGCAGCGTCCATGACAGCGTCATAAATACTTCCAAGAATTGTCAATTTTATATCATTTAATTTTCTCATTCCTCTTTTGACTTCAACCAAAAATTTGAATATTGATTCCTGAGTTCCCAAAATCTGGCCGTCTTCAACCAGTTTTTTTATCGGAGAAAAAAATCCGGAAGGATCGTAAATCGATACAGAATCGTTGATTTCAGCGAAAATATCCAGATTGTTTGACATCAGCAAATCAAAATATTCTCTTAGCTTATAAATTCCCGAATGAATCTTGAAGCCGAATTTCTTTTCAGATTCATTTTCAGCATTTAAAATTTTAGCTTTAATCTTTTTCTCGTCGATATTTTTGTTTTTCACATCATCAATCAAAATAATAAGATTCAGTTCATTTTCTTTTTTAATGGCATCTCGCGCATTTATAAGCCAGATAGCCTTGATCAATTCCTTGTCTTTTGTTATGCTATCCGTGAAAAATTTTATCTCTTCAAGTTTTTTTATCGAACTTTTTTTTATTTTCATTTTTTATTCATGATATCTTTTATTGCCAACTCCAAAGTTTTCAGATAAGTCCCCTTCAGATATTTTTCCTCAATTTTCTTTTTTGTCTTTTTTCTGTTTTTGTATTCATATAATTCATTTAAAGTGTAATAATGCGTCTTGTCGATCAGACCCTTGTCGACAAATTCCTTTTTGAACAATTCAATTTTTTTATAATCATCTTTCGGAATATTCTTGAATTTTTTCTTTAAAATCTCCTCGCAAATCTTCATGGTTTCATTGTAAGTTTTATTTAATGTCTCGCTAATTTTTGATTTTTCGAATTTCACCATCAAAGTTTCCATTCGCAAAACAAACAATTCAACTTTTGAAAACCATTTCTGAAAATCTTTTCCGTTAAACTCGCTTAATGTTCCTCTTTCAATTTTTCTGTTCAGGTCAACAAGCTCGTTGTAAAAATCTATATATTTAGTTTCCAGACCGTAATTTTCCAGTTCTTTAATAAGAATCATGCAATCCCGGGTTGAGGAAACAAAAATATCTTTCTGCATCAAAACTATCTGCAATGATTTTGTGACTATGCCTAATAATTCCGCCGGAACTTCAATAAGTAATTTTTCCCTTACATTTTTTAATTTTTCTTTCGCTCTTTCCAGCAACCTTTCTGATTTCTCCTCTCTACTGTATATTTTATTTTCATTAAGAAGATTTTTTATTAAAACAATCAAGTTTGAAGGGTCATATAAAACCATGGAGTTTTTTATCGAGCTTATCATCCACGGCTCTCCTTTTTTCAATAATCTCCAGAAACTTGACAAAGACCTCAACGGCTGAAAATGGAACTTCATATTTTTCTTTTCGCTCTCTTTTTCAATAAAGTCCTCGTTTAAAAGTATCTGCTTCAACTCCTCTTCTTTGAAATCCTCTCTTGTATCATCGTAAATTATTATTACATCAATATCATGCTTCAAGCTGAATTTTTCATTTTTCTTAATCTTCTCTACGGAAGAACCGTAAATCCAGAAAGATTTTACAATATCAATTTTTGATAATGGCTTTAAAAAATTCTTGATTTCTCTTACACTCTCTTTTTCCATGTCTAATATAACTATTAATAATTTATAAAGTTTTCATAACGAAAATCGCACTATTTCTCGGACTTTAATCCGAGGTTTTTCATTGTGTGGTTTTCGGAATTGAAAATCTACTCATCTGCGGACTAAACTCTATAGTTTTCGCATAGCAGATTTTCAATAAAAATATTTTTAAAATTCTAAATACAATTAAAAAGAAAGGTTTATAAATATTAAACAATTTATTTTTAATAGTTACTGAAAAAGAGAGGTGAAAAAGGTGAAGAAAAATTTAATGTTTTCCTTGATTGCAGGGATTTTAATAATTCTATCATTAATTTTTGTTTTAGCACTTCCAACAATAACTGTAGATGACCCAACACCAGCAAATAATACTAATCAAACTCAAAACTGGAGTTATTTCAATTTTACATCTGATGAAAATCTAGATATGACTTATTTATATTTACATAATAATACAGCTCCTGCAGCAGGTCCAAGAAATATGAGCAATGATTCTCAAACACATTGGTATTTAAATTTAACCTTAGATGAGTATGCTTATAATTGGACAGTTCAGATGGTTAACACATCTAATTTAACACATAGTACAAATTCAAGTATGTATTATTTTACAATTGACTACACAGCCCCGACTGCAGAATTGGGAGTTTATCCTGTTGACAACTACAATTCATCTTTGGCGAATGTATGGTTCTTATTAAGATGTAATGATAGCACAAGCACAATAAATCATTTGGATTTATGGTCAAACTTCAGCGGAACCTGGAAATACAACCAGACTAATATAACAGCAACAAATGCGATAGACTGGAATATAACTGTAGATGGAATTACAGACGGTTATTATCTATGGGGAGCTTATTGTAATGATTCAGTTGGAAATAATAATTATTCAATAGAAAACAGAACATTGCTTGTTGATTCAAACGCTTCAATAAGTTATGGTGCTGCAACAGAAGCTAACTTTTCAAACAAAACTCATAATTGGGTTTATATGAACCTTTCATTCTCAGATACATTAAACAGCATTATTAATTTAACTTATATTTTATCATATGAAAATGGAAGTGTAGTCAACACAACAATACTTAATAAAACAAACTTCGGTCCATCAAACTGGACATTAGGTGTTAACTGGACTTCTTTAGGAGAATATAATTATACTTACAATGCAACACTTGGAAGTGTTAATGGTTACAAAGCTAATACAAGTGGTGAAGGTGTTGGAAGATTAATTTCATTAGATGTGACAAATCCATTAATTACACATAGTTGTACACCAACATCTGTTATTTGTGGTGAAGAGATAGATTGCACATGTACAGCAGCAGATGGACATGATGCCAGTCCTACTGTAACTTATACAATACATCCATCCACATCATCTATAGGTTCATACTCAACAAGTTGTAATGTCACAGATTATTTTGGAAATGCTGCACAATCTAATGTAACTTATACTATAAATACACCTGCTGGAGGTTCATCTGGTGGTGGAGGTTCATCAACAGAATGGACAACTACATTTATTGCTGATGACAAAAATTTGGATGAAAAAGTTTCAATAACTAACCAGTTAGGAGAAAATCACAGAGTAAGAATAAAGATTGATGGTGAACAGCATTATATCGGTATCTTGGATTTGACATCAACAACAGCAAAAATCCAGGTTTCTTCAACTCCACAGGAAGCTACATTAAATCTTAAAGAAACAAAGAAATTTGATGTAACTGATGATGGTTATTATGATTTAAGTGTCACATTAAATTCAATTGCAAACAACAAAGCAGATTTAACAATCAAATCTATTGTCGATGAGAAAGTAGTAGAAGAGGAAAAAGTAACAACACCAACTGAAGAAGAGGTAACTGGTGAAGAGACAACACCAACAGAAAAGAAATCTTTAGTATGGTTGTGGATTGTTCTTGGTGTAATAGCAGCAATAATTGTTTTTTTGGTTTTGTTATTTGCATTAAAACCAAAGAAAAGAAGATATAGATAAAAACTATTTTTTAGAATATAAATTTATATAAATATGATTTCTCTTTTTTTGTAATGGATTATCAAAGTTCTGGAGTGAATATTGAGTTGGGAGATGATGCCTCAAAAATTCTTTATGAAGCAGCTAAATTCACTTGGGAAAATAGAAAAGGAAGGTTAGGAGCAGTTGTAGAAATGTTTGGAGGTTTTGATAGGGAGCCAAAAGCAGAAATTCATGGAGTAGTTCATGTAACTGGTGGAGGAATTCCAGGAAAACTTGGGAGAGTTTTAAAACCAAGTGGATTAGGTGCAGAGATAGACGATCCTTTTATTCCCCCTAAAATAATGTTGTATTGTCAGGAATTGGGAAACGTTAAAGATGTGGAAGCATATAAAACTTGGAATATGGGGCAGGGAATGATTGTAATCACACCAAATCCCGGTGATGTGATTAGAGTTGCAAAAAAACACGGAATTGAAAGCAAAGTTATTGGAGAGGTTAGTTCACAACAAGGAATTAGAATTAACAATAAAGGATTTTATTCTTCTCAAAAAATTTTAAAATTCTAAGTATTTGTAAAAAAACAAAAAAGAAAAAAAGAAAGAAAAACTTTCTTTTTTTACGTCAGTTCTTATTCAATAACAACTGCTTCTTCAGTAGCTGTATTTAACAAGACTTTTTCACCAGTTAACTCTAGTTTTGTAAGAGCTGTTGCAGCTCTCTTTGTATCTATACCTTCGTAACCAGCTATTAACATTGCGACTTTTCTTTCAGTATACGGATTGTCGAATAAAGCTATTATAGCTTGGTCAGGACCAATACCTGTTGTAGTAGTCCATGCTTCCTGACTACCGTATGTTGGATATGGTACGTTTAACAATTTTGCAGCGACTGTGTTTATAGCTGAACCTCCAATTACGATAAGGTTTCTTTCACTAACTTGGCCAACTTCATAGTCGAAGTATGCTATTGTTCCTAATTCACCGCCAGCAATACCTGTTCCGCCAGAACTTCTGCCGGTTACAGTTACTGATGGAGCTGCGACATAAACATCTGCATAACTCTCACCACCTGCGTAAACAAGATCTACGTAATCTTGTGTTCCTGAAGTGTAGTGTGTTGTTTTTGTAGGAACGTCTTTCCAAGCATAGGCTTCATAGTTGCTTGTATCACCAATTTCGTAACTAGATGTTGCAATTACTCCTGCTGTGTCCACTGCTGATGTATTTACATTTACAGTAGTAACTGTTGTTTTTGCTGGAGTTCCAGTATATCCTAAAGTAAAGTTCATCATATATTGTCCAAGTTTGCCATCTTTGTCTTCACCATACGTCATTAATGCATAGGTTATTGGAGAGGAACCGTTCTGCAAGTTAACTGCTCCAGCAATTGCATCAGTGGAGTTATATGGCAATTGGATTGCTAAACCTTCTTTAGTGTACATTCTCTTGAAACTACCACCATTGTTAAGTGTGAAAACAACCCATTTAGTAGATCCAGATTTGTAAACTTGTCCAACAGTCAAAACAGCATTACCTATAGTACAAGTATCAGTTTCTATAAGGTCTGTACATATAGTTTTTCCAGTTACCTTGTTTGTAATTGTTGTTCTGTTTGCACTGCTCTTTGTAAATACTGTTGCATCTAATAAGTAAGACTCTCCTTCTGTGGAAGAGTTCCATGAAGCAACGAAATACATGTCATTAGCTCCAGTATTGAATACTAGATGACTACTAGTGTCTTCCATTGCAAGTGCTGAACCAGATTCTTTACCAATACCTGTAAAGTGAGTTGTATTACCATACAAGAAGTTTACTGTTGCTGTTCCATCTTTTATTGGAACTTTCAGCTGGAAAGCATCAGAACCATCTGGCTCTAATTTTATTTCTTCAGCTGCTGGCATGTTGAAACTTCCCATACTTATTTTAACTGTATCAAATCCAGGCATTGTCAATGAACTGTTAGATGTTATAAATGCTTCATCATCTACTGCCCATGTTATTACAAACTTGTTGAATTTAGTTGTATTAACAATGTCTACTGTTAAGTCCTGTATTGTCTCATCATTTAACTCTACGTTTTGCACATCCTGTAAAACCAACTTTCCTTTACCTAAAGCGAATTCTACTTGACTTATACCAGTATCTTTTGCGACATACATAATGTCTTTGATACCAACATAAGTTCCATCGCTTAATTTGTATGTATTGGAAGTTGTTTCCTGCATATTGTTTGTTGCTTCTCCGTTAACAATAAGTCTTGTTTCTGGTGCTGAACCAACATATTTAATGGAAACTTCATATTTCTTTCCATCAAGTTCCAATGTTATTGTTTCACCTTCAGCTACTGTTCCTTTAACTGCGGAATCAAGCAAAGTTATTTTTGGAGTGTCATTGTCTGTTACATCTAAAACGTAGTATTCTCTACCCATTATTTTTAAGGTAGTTTGCTCCAAATCTGCATCATCCCAGTCAGGGTCTTTAGTGAAATCGTAAGTATAGTTCATTGTATACTTACCCGATTTTAAATGGAAACCGATTGTTGGTGTTTTGTCTTTGTAGTCAGAATCTGCAAAATGTTGTAATGTCCAGTTACCCAATTCCAACTTTTGTGTGAAATCGAACTGGTCATTGTTCTTATCAAAGTAAG
>Ga0210017_1005339_pt1 | contig 10319 bp, 10 predicted proteins | sample CryGeyCG2014_020_FD_183966 | JGI IMG/M metagenome (GOLD analysis project Ga0210017, IMG submission 183966) | Groundwater microbial communities from aquifer - Crystal Geyser CG08_land_8/20/14_0.20 (SPAdes) (version 2) | ecosystem: Environmental > Aquatic > Deep subsurface > Groundwater | place... | reverse complement strand
CCTTTTTCTTCAATAATCCTGCCGAAATAACCGACTAATTTAATATCTCTAGGAATGCCCAATTTTTCTCTGCATAAATCTTTATTTTTTACCTGAAAAACATTAAAATCCACGCCCCAAAAAATATGTCTCATCGGACATTTAGCGCCCATTTCCTTAATATTTTCCAATCCTTCGGTATTAGCGCCGGTAATGCCGCTAATATACTTTTTATTGTAATAAAAAATAAAAGAACGCAATGTCTTGTAAATTATTTTATGAAAAAATCTCCTTGAATTTTTCGCATATAACGGATCAGGAATAAAAGGGATATTGTGAAAAGAATAAGCTAAAACCGGAACTTTTTTGCCATATAAAATATTTCTAAAAAAAACAACCTGAGCAAGATAAATGCTTGAATATTCGTCTAATACATGAATCACTTCTGGTTTTGCTTTTTTAATCGCTCGAAATAACTGGAAAAATTTAAAACCCCATCCGTAATTGCTCGGCTCTCTCAAATCCACTGGCAAAAAATTATACCCTTTTTCGCTGTGTTTAGGGTTATAAGCAAGACAACCGGAAGAAGAAAAAACTTTATCAACCGCCAATTTAGACGGCGCGATAACCGTTAAATCAATTCCCTGTTTTACATATTCGCGATAAAATTTCTTCGCCTCCTCGCCCAGTCCGGCATGATAAACAATTAAAAGCTTCATTTTTTTAATTTTATTCTTTAAACCCTGCCGGGTTTTCTTCCAAAAGCCAAACTCGATACAGCTCCAGTATCTGTTAATTCAAAATTTGCCCGTTCATTCCATACTCGCAGACAGTCTGGATGTCTTGGCTCAACATCATGCATGGCAACGATCCCGCCAGGGACGACATGCTGATAGAATCGGTCAAAATCTGAAAGCACATCTTCATATTTATGCGACCCGTCAATAAAGAGAAGATCAATCGGTTTTGTCCAAGTATGACTAATATCACTTGAAAAGCCGACTAAGGGCGTGACATAATCTAATAACCCGTTTTTCTCAATATTACGTCTCCATTCGTTAAAAAAATTTTTCCTATTTATGACATCAAAATCGACTTTATTGCCATTGAAAGTATCTATTGTAAATATGTGTTTTTTCGTGCCAACGCAACCGAAAGCAAGGGCGCAAGTAGACCTACCTTTGTAGCCGCCTATTTCCACTATGGTAGCTGCGTCTGGCAAATCTTTTGCCGCCTTAAATAACCATTTATCCTGCCCCAATAACAACAAACCTTCTATTGCATATACTTTTTCTTCTATTTTTTCAAATCGAGCGCCTACCCAAGGCAATAAGCAGTATTTCTTAAGTATAAAGTGTTTAATTTCATACAACATCCTTATCATTCTGTAGCCAATAGAGCATACCAACTTTCTTTTTAAAGAAATTAAGGAATTCATATGTCTCTTAAAGCTTATGATGCCACTTAACAGTTAAATCAATGCCCTGCCGGGACATCTCCTTTTTTGGCCAAGGCCTCAACCTGACGACTAAAAACTTTGTCAAAAGAATAATCATTAGCAACTGCGGTTAAAATTGAAGTATTTGTAGTCAAGGCAATGGCGGGAAGGGCTTGACGTTCTTTTTTAAATCTTCCAACTAATTCTGCTGCGAAATGCTGAGCATCGGCTGCTGAACCTCCATTACCAGCAATCAAAAGTTTTCCTCCTTTTTGGAAGCTATTAATAATATTCTTGGCTGCTTTTTTGACTGACTGATTTTCTAACATTTTTTTAACTATAGAATATTGAAATAATTAAAGTTTTTTTATGTTCCATTTTAATTTATTTACTACACTTCCAAAATCAAAATTAGAACTCACATTGCTAAATTTTTCTACTTCAATGACTTCTAAAGGAATTCTAATATCGTCATAAACTACACATCCAGGAATTGCAGCAGCAATTCTAATGGTGTAATTATTTACATTTAAGAAAAGATTATTAATCCCAATAACTACTTCATACTGACCTGTTTTTCTGGTTTGAAGTAAACTCTCGTCGGCATCAACATCAGCTGAAAAAACTAAGCTTTTGTTATCATTATTAGAAATAATTTGTATAAAAATTATAGCATCAGACACTTCTTTATTAACATCATAACGAACCTTTACTTTAAAATTCTTGCCCAATTCTACCTGACTGTTTCTTTCGTTTTTTTCATTGATAACAAATGCTTGCCTAATAGTTATTTCTTCGTTTCTGTTCATTTTTCTAATTTGACTGGTATCAATGCCGCTTTTTAAATAATAACTAACCACTTCTTTTGTGTCTCCCATCATTTTAATTTCTCCACTTTCTAATAAGATGCATTTCTTGCATAATTTTTGAACTGCCCCCATATTATGACTGACAAAGAAAATTGTTCTTTTGCTGTCATGAGTAATTTTTTGCATCTCAGCCAAACTTTTTCGCTGAAAGGCAACATCGCCAACTGACAATATCTCGTCAACTAATAAAATATCAGTTTCTAAATGAGCCGCCACTGAAAAAGCTAAACGAACATACATTCCAGTAGAATAACGTTTGGCTGGCGTATCTAAAAATTTTGCTACGCCGGCGAATTCTACAATTTTATCAAATTTTCGATCAATCTCTTTTTTAGACATTCCCAAGATGGCGCCGTTAAGATAGATATTTTCTCGTCCAGTTAGTTCAGGATGAAAACCAGTGCCTACTTCTAACAAACTGCCAACTTTACCCCGGATTATTGCTTTTCCTTGAGTTGGCGGCATAATCCGGGTTAAGATTTTTAAAAGGGTGGTCTTACCTGCGCCATTGGGTCCAATCACTCCAAAGATTCCGCCCGGCTTAATTTTAAAATTAATATCTTTAAGAGCCCAAATTTCCTCTCTATTTTGCCTTTGTCCTCCTAACCAATAAAATGGCTTTTTAAAAACGCTGGCAAGCTCATCCCGTAGAGTATTATAATGTATCCCTATTTTTTGATGGCTGATTCTGTATTTTTTTGATAAATTGTAAACTTCAATAATTGACTCCATAAATAAATTAAATTATATCAGCAAAAGTTTTTTCAGTTTTAAGAAAATAAGCCAGACCTATAATCAAGAAAACAACGCTAGCAATAACTGAAATTCCTAAAATCATCCAATCTATTGGTCCTGTGCCCAAAAAACCGGCTTTAAATGTCTCTATCACTCCAGTCATCGGGTTTAAAGCCAAAAGCCACTGATAAGCTTTTGGAATAATACTCACAGGATAGATAACCGGAGTTACAAATATTAACAATTGAATGAAAAATGGTAAAGCATAACGGACATCGCGATATTTAACATTAACAGCGGCTAAAAACCATCCTAAACCCAAGCTGGCAAAAATAGTTATCAATAAAAGTAAAGGCAAGAATAATAATCCTTGAAAATGGGGCATAAAACCGTAATAAATAATAATGCCCCCAAAAATCAAACCAGCGAACAAAAAATCAACCAAAGCCACTATAACCGAGGCGGCCGGAATAATAATTTTCGGAAGATAAACTTTTTGAATAATATTAGCGCTGCTAATTAAACTCTGGCTGGCATTATTTAAAGAGTTGGAAAAGATATTCCAAAGCAAAAGTCCGGCATAAACAAAAATCGGATATGGAATATCGTCTGAAGGCATATTAGCTAATCTACCGAAAACTATAGAAAATACCACCATGGTTATAAAGGGCTGCATTATTGCCCAAGTAATTCCAAAAAATGTTTGTTTGTAGCGAAGTTTTATATCTCTCCAAGCAAAAAAATAGAAAAGCTCTCTATAGGACCACAGCTCTTTGAAATCTAAACTAGCTAATCCTTTTTTTGGTTTTATTATAATATCGCGCATTTGTTTTAATGTTTTCTATACCAATTAATTGTTAATTTAATCCCCTTCTCAATAAAATATTGGGGATTATAATCTAATAATTTTTCCGCCTTAGAAATATCAGCAATATATCCAATCACTTCTCCGGTCCGACTGGGTTTAATAATTATTTTACTTTTGTTTCCCAGTTCGTTTCTAATAAGTCTGGCAACATTAGTTAATTTTTCACCCCTGCCAGAGCCAATATTAATAGCATTATTTTTTATTTTCGGGAATCTCTCAATGCTTTTAATAATTCCTTCGATACAATCATCTATATAAGTAAAATCTAAAAGTTTGTTCTTTCCATAAATGCTTACGTTTTGGTTTTTTTGCATTTTTTTTATCATTAAAGGAACAAAGCGGTCGCTTCTGTCATACATTCCATAAACATTTGAAAAACGTAAAATAAGATAATCAATATTATAACATTTTGAAAAACTATAAATTAGTGTTTCGTTAGCAATTTTGCTGGCACTATAAGGACTCTCGCAAAGATGAATATCAACCTCTGTTTCTCTTGAAATTATTGAGGGTTTATTGCTGTAAATTTCTCTGCTGCTGGAAAAAATAAAATTCTTAATTTTATTCTTAAAAGCAAAATTCAAGATATTATAGGTTGTAATAATATTTTCTAATGCTAAATCAGGTTTTACAACCAAATCATAAACTCTGGCATTAGCAGCAAAATGAATTATTAAATCAAAATCATTTGGCAGCTTGCTTATCTCTCTTTTTTTCAATAAATCGCCTTTAATTGTTAAATTATCTAACATAGAATGCCACTCATTCAGCTTTTTATCAAAACCAATAACTTTATAACCCCGTTCCAAAAGTTTTTCAAAAAGCCGAGTACCAATAGTTCCGCTCGAACCAGTTAAAAGAATTTTATTAATTTTCATATTATTTAATTACGACCTATACAGGAATAATTAAAACCTAATTTGCGCATTTTTTTTGGGTCAAAAATATTCCTGCCGTCAATAATTTTTGGCGATTTCAGTAATTTTTTAATTTTTATTAAATCAATATTTTTAAATTCTTCCCAATCAGTCAAAATAAATAGAACATCAGAGTTTTTTGCGGCTTCATAAACGTTAGAGCAGTAAATAATTCTGTCTTTAAAAATTTCTCTGGCTTTTTCTTCCGCAACTGGATCATAAGCCTTTATCTCGGCTCCTTCTTTAATAAAGGCATTAATAATATCAACTGATGGAGCGCCGCGCATATCATCAGTACCGGGCTTAAAAGATAAGCCCAATATCCCCAGTTTTTTGTTTCTCAATCCCAAAATATTCTTTTTAGTTTTTTTAACAAAATTTTCTTTTTGTTTTTGATTAATCTTTCTAATTTCTTTTAAAAGTTTAAAATCGTAACCGCTTTCTGCGGCAGTCCTAATAAAAGCGCTTATGTCTTTTGGCAAACAACTTCCACCAAATCCTATGCCCGGCTTAAGGAAAAAACCACCTATTCTTTTATCAAGTCCCATAACTTTTGCAACTTCCTCCACATCAGCTCTATTTTTCTCGCAGATATTAGCGACCGCATTTATAAATGAAATTTTTGTGGCTAAAAAGGCATTACAAGCATGTTTTATGATTTCAGCACTTTCAATGTTAGTAAAAATAATCGGAGCTTTAATGATTTTATAAAGTTTTTTCATAATTTTCTTTGCCTTTTCGTTCTCTACGCCAACTACAATTCTATCGGGATATAAAAAATCTCTTATCGCTGAACCTTCTTTTAAAAATTCTGGATTTGACACTACATCAAATTTAATATTTTTAGGACAAAATCTACTAATTATTTCCTTTATTTTTTGGCCTGTTTTTACGGGCATTGTACTTTTACTAACTATAATTTTATATTCATTCATCGCTTCCGCTATCTCCTTGGAAACAGATTTTACATAACGGAGATCAGTCTCTCCGTTTTTCTTTGTGGGCGTCTGAACGGCAATAAAAATGATGTCAGAATTTTTAACTCCCTCTTTAATATCTGATGTAAAAAATAATCTTCCTCTTTTTTTATTTTTAATAATTAATTTATCAAGACCTGGCTCGTAAATCGGTGATATGCCTTTTTCAAGTTTCTCTACTTTTTCTTTATTATTATCTACACAAATAACCTTGTGCCCGATCTCGGCCAAACAAGTCCCCGAAACTAATCCTACATAACCAGTTCCAATAACGCAAATTTTTATTCTTTTTGATTTCATTTTAGTTTTTCTTAAAATATTTATAAGAAGGAGGGCCTAAAATTAATTTTCTTAATTTAAAAAGTATTGGGCGCAATCTTTGTCTAAATGGTAAGAAAGAATAAAAATAACTGGCCCAACAAAGCAAGAAAGCTTTTCCATAACCAGGGTAATGATTGCGATGTCTTCTTCTTAATTTTATATTAAGTCTCACTTTTCTCCGAAAACTATCATTACGCATATTGTGATCATTATCTTGCTCTTTCTCTAAATAATAAATAAAATATTCTTGGAAATTATAAAATTTAGATATTTTTCCTATTTTCAGCCATAAATCTATGTCTGCAGCATAGTCAAATAGCTTATTATAACCTCCGACTTTTTCCCAAACTTCTTTCCTAAAAAGGACTGTACTGTGAGCAAAAGCATTGTCAATTAAGATTGTTTTTCTAATTTCTTTATCATTTTCAGGAGATAAATATCTTATAATTTCTTTTCCATCTTCATCTATCTTAATTACTCCTCCACCAACTAACCCATAATTCTTATGTTCTTCTAAAAAGTTAACTTGCTTTTCTATTTTTTTGACGTCAAACCAGATGTCATCATCATCTAAATTGGCAATATAGGTTCCTTTAGATATTCTAATCCCTTTGTTCAAACTTCTATATGACCCAAGATTGGTTTTATTTTTTAAAATAACTATTCTGAGGTCTCGATTATTAAATTCAGAGATAATTTTATATGTCCCGTCGGTTGAGTTATCATCAATTATTATTATTTCTATATTTTTATAGGTTTGCGCTAAAACACTTTCAACCGCTCTTTTAATATATTTTGTCCTGTTATATGTAGTAATTACTACCGAAACTAACGGCTGTTTATTCATTTTATTATATTTATGGTTTTAAATATTTTTTTATAATCAAGCAAATTACTCGAAGTAATCAATATATCGTCTATTTGAAAGAAAACCAAATCTCTGAAAAACTTTATAAAATAAGAATAGAATAAAAAAGTAAATTAATATTCCTATAATTATCAAGCAAAGAATATTAATATTATAAATCAAGAGTTGACTAATGATAGCGGCCATTATTGTGCTGGAAAGAACGACTATAATTAAAATTTTAAACAATTGCCAATTAAAGGGGAGAATAAAGGTAAAACGTCTTGAAAATTCTATTGTTAAAAAAATTAAAATAATATAGGTAATCACTGCGGATATTGCCGCGCCATAGAGACTATAACGGGGAATTAAAATAAGATTCAAAGTTATATTTGTTAAAGCGCCAATTAAATGAACCCAAAGATATTTTTTTTGTTGACCAGAGACAATTAGTATTGAAACATAAGGATTGTAAATAAAGCTAATTCCGGCCATAAATATTAAAATCTGGAAAACAAGAATCGAAGGGTTAAAACCTGAACCGTAAATAAAATTAATAATTTGGGGAGCAAGAATTAATCCTCCTGTTGTTAGCGGCGCGGCGAGAATTATCATTAAGGCCATATAATAATTCCAAACTTTCTGAAATTTTTCTTTTGACTCTTTAAAAAGCTTACTCAAAACTGGAAAAAAACTCAAAAAAATCAATGTTGTAGGAATAATAATGATTGCTATAATTTTACGAGCAGCATTATACCAACCATTACTAATAAGTTGTCCCAAATAACCCATTATTACTGAATCTATGTTTACAAAAATCGCACCAAAAATAGCAGCCAATCCTAAGGGCCAAGAAATTCTAAAGAATTTCTTCCATATATTTATGCGAAGACTTAGTTTTAATGATTGTATTTGAAAATGAAAGAATAATAAAACTAAAATTAAAGCCAAAGAATTAGCAAACAAATATCCATAACTTATATTTTTAACAGAGGGGGCTTTAAAAAGAACAAAAAATACTATAACAAACATTATTAAAGACCTGATAATTTTCGCTCCAGCTTCATACTCCATTTTCTGGCGAGCTCGTAGAAAAGCATAAATAATGAAAAAGAAATAATTAAACAAAATAAAAATTGCCAAAATCCCAATTATTAAACGAATTAAAGGGTCATTGGTAACAAAGAAAGAGGCAAGCATAATTAAAACAAAAGTCCCAATACTTAAAATAACTTTTAAAGATAAAACTGCCGGATATTCTTTTTCCGTTTCTTTGTCACCAGAAATTTCCCGAGTAGTAATATCGGAAAGTCCGAAATCAGAAAGAATTGCGAACATCGAAACAAAAGCAAGAACAAAAGTAAATTTTCCGAATTCAAAAACCCCTAAAATCCGGGTTATATAAATAATTAGGACAAATTCTAAAAAACGAGAAAATATCTCGGCAAAGATCAGCCAAAAAGTATTTTTAAAAATAGTTTGTCTAATTCCAATATTTTCAAAAAGTATTTTTTTAAAATTCTTAAGAATCATCATAAAAAATTACCACTTTCCAATAATTTTTTTGGTCTTATCTTTAACGCGATAATATAATTTTTCGAACCTTGTTTCCTTGTTTGGAGAAACCAATCTCAAAAGCTCATTGCCCAAAATCTTATACCTCCCGCCAACTTTATTGGCCTGAATTATCCTTTTTTTAAGAAGTCGTTTAATGGTGCTATTACTAACCTTTAAATAGTTTTGAGCCTCTTCAGTGGAATAAATTTTGTTTGGTTTGATTTCCTTGTCCATTATTCTATAATATAGAAACCAAATAAACGTGTCAACCCCGTTAGAAACTTATTTCTAACGGGGTCAATAGAGGTCAATAGGGTTCAATTAACTGGCGAATAAACTCATAACTCCTTTCAATCCTATAAATCCTGCGGCAATAAATAAAATCAACGAAGGAATATTCAAAAAAATACTTAAAATAAGTAAAATAACCACTCCGATGTCAATAATACTGCCTATGTCAAACAAACAAATCAGGGCTTTAAAAAATAAAATAGCCGAAATAAAAAGCAACATTTCAAAAGGAATATCAGAATTAAAAGCCCTGGCTAATAATAGAGCCGTGGCAAGTAAATCCGCAATGCCTAAAATTTTCACCATAATTTAAATAAGGGAGAACTATTTCCAGTTTTTTAAAGCCTTAGAATACCTTTCCCAGGTGCCGCAATCTGTCCATTTTCCTTGAAATTGAAAACCAGCTAATTTTTTCTCTTGGGCTAATTTGGGAAAAAGATCAACTTCTGTCATCAAAAACTCAGGACTTGAAAGGCGCTCTAAAACTTCCGAATCAAGGAGGTAAAGGCCTGAATTAATATAACTTGAAGGAGGGTTTTCCGGTTTTTCAACAAAGTTTTCTACTTTTCCTTGGTCGCAGACAACAACTCCGTAATGCTGAGGATCCGGCACTTTGACCAATGCAATTGTCGCTGGCAGGCCTGTTTTTTGGTGAAAATCAGCCATTTTAACCAAATCAATTTCTTTTAATTCATCGCCATTGGTTAAAAAGAACGGCTTGTCCCCTAACCAATCTTTTAATAAAAAAAGACCGCCAAAAGTGCCTAAGGGCTCTGATTCTTCAACTAATTTAATATTATTTTTAGAAAAGTATCTTTTCTTCCACCATTGAAAATCTTCTTTAAAATCCCTGCTTATTAAAACAGCTATTTCCTTTATCCCCTGGTTTTGAAACAAATCAACTAAATAATTAATAATCGGTTTTTTTCCAACTGGCAACAGGGGTTTGGGAATTTCTTTAGTTATTGGATAAAGCCGCGTCCCCTTCCCACCGGCTAAAATTACTGCTTTTTTGGGAAAATTATTGCTCATTGTTTTATTTTATTATATCATAAAATAATATGAATAACAATCCTGAAGCTCAAAGTAAATATTATAAAATCTATTTATTTGGTTTTTTCTTGATTTTAGCCCTGCCCCTGCTTGCTGCCTCTCCCTGGTTTCATCCGGCTGCCTGGGGAAAAGCGATTATTTTTAGAATTATAATTTCCAGTTTTCTTTTTTTGATTATCTGGCAGCTTATTTCTAAAAAAACAAAGATAAATTTTAAGGAATTATTAGATAGAAAAAATAAGATTTTTTGGCCTTTTTGGCTTTTAGTTGCTCTTTGGGCAATTTTTCTCTTAGCAACAATCTTCTCTTTAGACCCTTATTATAGCTTCTGGGAGTCACCATACAGGGCGGGTGGATTTTTAAACTTTTCTTTTTATATAATTTTTGCTGTTTTGGCTTTTTTAATTATTAAAGAAAAGGGTTGGCAAAAAATCTGGGATTTTTCAATATTAATAGGCGTCCTGGTT
>Ga0210017_1005337_pt1 | contig 10326 bp, 9 predicted proteins | sample CryGeyCG2014_020_FD_183966 | JGI IMG/M metagenome (GOLD analysis project Ga0210017, IMG submission 183966) | Groundwater microbial communities from aquifer - Crystal Geyser CG08_land_8/20/14_0.20 (SPAdes) (version 2) | ecosystem: Environmental > Aquatic > Deep subsurface > Groundwater | place... | reverse complement strand
AAGGAATATCTTAAAGCCAAGGAAAATATTGCTAAATATCAGGGTAAGGAAGATTACTTAATTTTCAATTCTGAAGACAAAATTGTTAGGAAAATCGCTAAAAAATCAAAAGCCAAAAAAAACCCTTTTAATAGGAAATTAGAAAATTCTTTCAAAAATCTGTCTTCAAAAATCAATACTCAGAATATTGCCGCCGCTTTCTTAGTGGGAAAGCTCTTTAGAGTTTCTAAAGCGGAACTGAAAAAAGCAGTTAAAAAGTTTAAATCAATGCCTCATCGATTAGAACTTGTGGGAAATTATCAAAGTAGAGAATTTTATAATGATTCTGCCTCAACCATTCCCGAAAGCACAATTTTTGCCTTAGATATTTTGGGAAACAAAGTCCAGACTTTAATTTTAGGGGGTTCGGACAAGAAACTGGACTTTAAAAATTTAGCCCAAAAAATTATAAAAAGTAAAGTCAAAACTTTAATTTTATTTCCTCCAACCGGAAAAAAAATCTGGCAAGAAATTGAAAAAATAAGCAGGCTAAATCTTCCAAAGCCTTTTTTTGTAAACCCCGTTAGAAATCAAAAATCTTCTAACGGGGTAAATAATATGAAAGAGGTAGTTCGTTTAGCTTACCAATATACTCAGAAAAGGAAAATTTGTTTATTATCGCCGGCCTCTGCCAGTTTTGGGATTTTTAAAGATTATAAAGAAAGAGGAAATTTATTTAAAAAATTTGTAAAACTTTATGCCAAAAAATTTTCGGTCTGATTATATTTTAATAGCTGTTTTTGCTCTTTTAGTTTTCTGCGGAATTTTAATCTTGGCCAGTGTTTCAGCTTCAATTGCTCAAGTACAATATGGAAACCCTTCTTATTACCTTTTCCACCAGATACTTTTTGGCTTTCTGCCCGGAATCTTTTTAGCTTTCTTGGCTTTCAAAATTCCTTTGTCTTTCTTTAAAAAATGGTCATTAGTTTTTCTCTTGGTGGTTTTACTTTTTTGTTTTTTGGTCTTTTTACCCAAAATTGGAATTTCTCGGGGAGGAGCAAGCCGTTGGATAAATTTGGGGAAAATTACCTTCCAACCATCAGAATTTTTGAAATTAGCCTTTATTATTTACCTTTCGGCTTGGTTGAGCACAAGGGGAGAGATTTTTCAAAGAAAAAAGACAAAACTGAACTCCAAATTTAAAATCACCCTGCCCCAAACCCAAATTTTAATTCCCTTTTTGATAATAATTGGCTTGATTACTTTAGTTTTGATACTTCAGCGAGATATGAGTACAATGATAGTAATAGCCCTGGTGGGAGTTTTAATTTATTTTTTAGCCAAAACCCCTTTATGGCATACTATCTTGTTATTTTTAATCGGTGGAGGCTTGGTGGCTGTTTTAATAAAAATCGTTCCCTATAGGCTTCATCGCCTTTTGGTATTTTTAAATCCAGAAATAGATCCTTTGGGGATGGGTTATCAAATAAAACAGGCCTTAATTACTGTCGGTTCCGGAGGAATTAAAGGGGTGGGATTAAGTTTTGGGGTTCAAAAGTATGGTTTTTTACCCCAACCGATGTCAGATTCTATCTTTGCTGTTTTTGCCGAAGAGACAGGTTTTATTGGAGCCCTTTTATTAGTTGTCCTTTTTTTAATATTTTTCTGGCGAGGATTTGAAATTTCCAAAAGGAGTCCAGATAAATTTTCCCAATTAATGGCGGCTGGCATTAGTTTTTGGATTATCATCCAAGTTTTTGTCAATATCGGCTCAATGGTGGGAATTTTACCCTTGACCGGTATTCCTTTACCATTTATAAGTTACGGAGGGTCAGCTCTAATAGCCGAGCTAATCGGAGCAGGGATATTGTTAAATATTTCTAAAAATATATGAACCCCGTTAGAAACTCCAAAAACAAACAGGATTATAATAGTATGTCCCCACAAAAACAGAACAAGGTTTCTAACGGGGTGAAAATATTATTTACCGGTGGCGGCACCGGGGGTCATATTTTTCCAATTATTGCCATTGTTAGAGAGATAAAAAAAGGTTATCCCCGAGGAGAATTTCAGTTTTTTTTCCTTGGTCCAAAGGACAAATGGGCAACAAGTTTTTTAGAAAAAGAAGGCATAAAACCCAAATTTATTTTAGCTGGCAAAATCAGAAGATATTTTAGTATTTTGGCTTTTTTTCAAAACCTTGTTGATATTTTAATAAAGTTTCCCATAGGATTCTTTCAGGGTTTTTGGTATGTTTTCTTTCTTAATCCTGATATTATTTTTAGTAAAGGGGGCTACGGTTCCTTATCCGCTGTCATTTCTGGTAGAATTTTGCAAGTGCCGATTTTTTTACACGAATCTGATGTCTCTCCGGGTCTGGCCAATAGATTAATAAGCAGGTGGGCTTTGGAAATCTTTGTTTCTTTTCCAGTAGAAAAAACTGAATATTTTCCTAAAGAAAAGATGATTTCAGTTGGCAACCCCATTAGAAAAGAAATTCTGGGGGGCTCAAAAGAAAAAGCTCAAAAATTATTTCAATTAAGAGAAGGAAAACCAATAATTCTAATTTTGGGAGGTTCTCAGGGAGCAAAAAAAATAAATGATATTTTAATACTTATTTTAGCTCAACTTCTTAAAGACTTTGAATTAATTCATCAGACCGGTTGGAAAAATTACCGAGAAATATCTATTCAATCTAAAGCCCTTTTAGCTCAAGAGTTTTTGAGCTATTATCATTTACTTCCTTTTTTAAATGAAAAAGAGTTAGCTCAGGCCTTAGCTGCCTCTGATTTAGTGATTGGTCGGGCCGGTTCAGGGACTATTTTTGAGATTGCCGCCCTGGGAAAACCGGCTATTTTAATTCCTTTACCAGAAGCCGCCCAGAGCCACCAACTGAAAAATGCCTACTCATACAGTCAATCAGGAGCCGCTATTGTTATCGAGCAAGTCAACTTAACCCCTCGTTTTCTCTTGGGTCAAATCAAGAATCTATTTATTTTGCCAGAAATACTGAAAACAATGGCGAAAGCTGCCCAACAATTTTCTAGACCTGAAGCTAGCAAAATAATTGCCAATTATCTGGTTGAATATTTAACCCAATAGAGATAACCCTGTTAGAAATTTTTGTTTTTTGGCCAATATTCCTGTTGAAAAGTGATTTCTAACGGGGTAAACTTAAATTGAAATATGTTAGCCGATGAACTTCATTCATCTTCACCCTTCGCTAAAGCTCGGGTAGCCGAAGAAGAATTAAAATTGATGAGACCGGGAGAGGTAAGAGTGAGAATTGCTCCTTCACCAACTGGTTCTTTACACATCGGGACAACCAGGACAGCTTTATTTAATTATCTTTTTAGCCAAAAAAATCAAGGAAAATTTATTTTGAGAATTGAGGATACAGACCTTGAAAGGTCCGCCCCTCGTTTTGAAAAAGAAATTATTGAAAATTTAAAATGGCTGGGCATTGAATGGGACGAAGGCCCAGATATTGGTGGAGATTATGAACCATATAGGCAGAGCGAGAGATTGGATATTTATAGCAGATATTTAGAAAAACTTTTGAAAGAGGAGAAAGCTTATTATTGTTTTTGTTCAAAAGAAGAATTGGAAGCCGAGAAACAATATCAGATGTCGATTGGTCATCCACCCAGATATTCTGGAAAATGCCGTAACCTTTCCCGGAAAGAGGTAGAGAAAAATTTAGCTGAAAGGAAACCAGCTATTATTCGATTTAAAGTTCCTGAGAAAAAAGTAGTTTTTCAGGATTTGGTTCGAGGGAAAATTGAGTTTGACAGCTCTTTGTTGGGAGATATTGCTATTGCTAAAAACCTGAATACTCCTTTGTATAATTTTGCCTGCGTTATTGATGATTTTGAAATGAAAATTTCTCACGTTATCAGAGGAGAAGACCATATTCCTAACACTCCAAAGCAAATTTTAATTCAAGAAACCCTTGGTTTCCCTCAACCAAAATACGCTCATTTACCTTTAATTTTAGGTCCAGACAGAACAAAATTGTCAAAAAGACACGGAGCAACCTCAATTGAAGAGTATCGAAAAACGGGTTACCTGCCAGAAGCTTTAGTCAATTTTATGGCATTTTTGGGTTGGAATCCAGGAACCGAGAGGGAAATTTATTCTTTAGCTTCCTTAATTAAAGAATTTTCTTTAGAAAAAGTTCAAAAAGGGGGAGCAGTTTTTAATATTCAAAGATTAGATTATTTAAATGGCTTTTATATTCGTCAGAGAACAACCGAGAAGTTAGCTGAAATTTGTATCCCTTATTTAGTTGAAACAGGATATATTTTACCCATTTTTGAGTCAGAACCAATTTTCGGAGGGGCAGCTGGTCGAACCCCAATGGAGGCGAAAAATTTTAAAATCATAGAAACTGGAGAAATAATTCCGCGAAGTTATTTAGAAAAGATTGTGGCTTTAGAGAAGGAGAGAATAAAAAAGCTTTCTGAGGTTTCAAAATTAGCCGATTTTTTCTTTAAAGAAAAACTGAAATACTCAAAGGAGCTTTTAAAATGGCGAGAGATGTCAGATAAAATGGTTCTTAAATCCCTTGACAGATTAGAAAAATTGTTGCGAAAAATTAAACTTAGTGAATGGAATAAAGAAAACTTAAAGAACATTTTAATTCCAGAAGCTGAAAAAATAGACCCTCAAAAAGTAGGGGATAGAGGATATCTTTTGTGGCCTTTTAGGGCGGCTTTAAGTGGTAAAGAAGCTTCTCCCGACCCCTTTGAAATTGCCGAGGTTTTAGGAAAAGAAAAAACATTAAAAAGAGTAAAAGAAGCTAGGGGATTGATAAAATGAAAGTCAAAAATCAAAGTTCGAAAGTTAAAAGTATAATTGTCTTTTTATCAATAGCTGGTTTGGTTTTGCCAAGTTTTTGTTCTGCCCAAAATCAAACTTCTCTCCCCCAGACCCCGGAGAGTTGGGACGAAGTGAAATCTCTGGGGGTAAAGATTTTAGATGCCCTACCCCAAGCCATAAAAAAAGTCTGGGGGGAGGCAGTAGAAATTTGGAAAAAAATGGGAAACTGGTTTATTGCTAATCCCTGGCAGTCCTGGTTCAAACCCAGGCTTCAGAACTTTTGGCAATACTCTAACTTTAAAGAAGAATTTAGAAAAGAACTGAAAGAGATGAAGGATGATATTTTAAGAATTGAAAAAATCATCTGGCAAAAATTAACCGGATGGAGAAAATAATGAGTTAAATAAGTGATAGGGGAGCGTTGGAGTCCCCTTGACATAGCCTTTTGGCTATTTTAATATAAACACAGAAAGGTTCGCATAATTAAACTTAATAGTTTCTTCATCCGATGAAAAAAGATTTAAAACCAATCCCCTACCATTTAACTAATTTTTTAGATTGGCTGGAAATTGAAAAAGGACTATCTAGTAAATCTCAAGAAAACTATGTCAGATTTTTAAAAAAATTTTTGGATTGGTTAAAGATAAATAATTTAGAGGATTTAAAACCCTACCAGTTAACTCCAGAGCATATTTGGAAATATAGAGTCTTTCTTTCTCGCCAGTATCTTCCCAAAACTAGAAAACCCCTAAAGAAATCTACCCAGAACTATTATTTAATTGCTCTGCGGTCTTTTTTGAATTATTTTGCTGATCGGGATATTTTATCTCTACCAGCCGAGAAAATAAAATTAGCCAGAGACAAAGGCGAAAGACAGGTTCGTTTTTTAAATTTGGAACAATTAGAAAAACTGTTTTCAGCCCCTAATATTTCTAAGGTTCAGGGGCTACGAGACCGGGCTATTTTGGAAACCCTATTTTCCACAGGAATGAGAATAGCAGAATTAGTTGCTTTAAATCGAGAACAAATTAAAATAAAATCCGGAATGAAAGAATTAGAACTTTCAATTATTGGCAAGGGAGAAAGACTTCGAACTGTCTATTTTTCTGAGAGAGCTCTAATTTGGCTAAAAAAATATCTTGAAACTCGTCAAGATAAGGAAAAAGCCCTATTTATTAACTATCGAAGCAAAAAAGGGGCTTCCCGAAGATTAACCCCTCGTTCAATTGAAAAAAATATAAAAAAATATGCCATTGTAGCAGGCTTACCATTGACTACAACACCGCATGTGATGAGACATAGCTTCAGTACCGACCTGCTTAGCCAGGGAGTAGACATCAGAATCCTTCAAGAATTTTTGGGCCACAAAAGTATTTTAGCCACCCAGATTTATGCTCATGTTACCAGTAAGCGACTTCGAGAAATACATCGGAAATTTCACAGCGGAAGAAGACTTAAGGAATGAAGCTTCTTCGCCTTCTTCGAATCGGATAGGTGTTTTTTCTTGAAGTTTGGCAGTGATGTAACCGGCAGCAAAAGAAAGTAAAGAAATTAAAATAACGCCAATGACCAAGATTATTTCTTCTTGGTGAATTTTGACAAATTGTTTAAATTTTGATAACATTTTAATATGGCAAAAACCAAAGCTAAAGGTGCTACTAAATTAGGTAGAGATTCCCTTCCCAAGTATTTGGGGGTTAAACTTTACGAGGGCCAAATTGCCAAACCTGGTCAGATTTTGGTTCGCCAAAGGGGAACGAAATTTTTGCCCGGAAAAAATGTTAAAAGGAGCAGAGATGACACCCTTTATGCCTTAAAAGAAGGTATGGTGAAGTTCAGGACAAAAAGAATAAGACGATTTGATAGCTCTCAAAGAATTGCTAAAATTGTTAATGTAGAACCAGCTTAGATTATATAAGCCCTCATCGCCTACAGCTGGCTATAAATTCTTTAAATAAAGGATGTGGTCTAAGGGGTCTTGATTTAAATTCAGGATGAAATTGAACCCCCACAAAGAAAGGGTGGTTTTTTATTTCTACAATTTCAACTAAATTTCTTTTAGGGTTCACTCCTGCTATTATCAAACCATTTCTCTCTAAAATTTCTCTGAATTTGTTATTTAATTCATATCTGTGGCGATGACGTTCAGAAACCTCTTTTTGTTTGTAAGCCCGCCAAGTTATTGTTCCTGGTTTTATTTTACATAAATACTCCCCCAATCTCATTGTTCCACCATATTTTCTTTCTTTTAATGAAATTTTTTGGTCAGGCATTACATCTATGACATTATCTTGACAAGCTGTCAAGAATTCTGTGGAGTTTGCCTTTTTTAACCCGCAGACATTTCGGGCGAATTCTACAACCGCTAACTGCATCCCTAAACATAACCCCAAGAAAGGAATTTTATTTTTTCTACAGAACTTAATTGCTTTAATCTTTCCTTCCACTCCCCTACCCCCGAAACCTCCGGGAACTATTATTCCATCGTAATTTTTTAATTCTTTTACTAAACCTGGATTCTTCTCGTATTTCTGGGCATCTAACCAGAAAATTTGTGGTTCTTTTTTATAAAACCAAGCAGAATGTTTTATTGCCGCAATGATTGAAATATAAGAATCCATTAAAGTAAACTTTCCGGTTTTAAAATACTTCCCAACTATAGCAATTTTAATTGATTTTTTAGTTTTTTTGGATTTTGAGCGCAACGAGAAATCAAGATTCTGCGAATAAAATGAGCAGGTTCTTATAGTTTTAACTAAACTAGCCCAGTTTTTTAAATTGCTTTTTTTGGGTCTTAAATTAAATTGTTTTAAAATTTGATTTCCCAAATTATCTTTTTCAAAATTAATTGGAATTTCATAAATAGAAGAGACGTCGGGGGCAGAGATTACATTTTTACTATCAACGTTGCAAAAAATTGAAATTTTTCTTTTTCTGGGTTCATCTAAAGGAACCCTAGATCTTGCCAAAATAATATTTGGTTGAATCCCGGCCTCATTTAACATCCTTGCTGCATTTTGAGTGGGTTTAGTTTTCATTTCTCCAATCATTTCAGGAATTGGTAAATAAGAAACTAAAATAAAAAGGGCCTCTTTGGGTCTTTTAAACTTCATCAATCTAGCCGCTTCTAAAAAGAGAAGATTTTGGTACTCACCCACCGTTCCGCCAATTTCTATTAAAACAAAATCAGCCTTAGTTTTTTGAGCTGCCTTTTTAATTCGTCTGATTACTTCATTTGGAATATCTGGAACTACTTCTACACATCTACCACCATATCCTAAATTTCTTTCTCGATTGATGACTGTTTGATAAACTCTCCCGGTAGTGATGTAATTTTCACTATGCAAATTTTCATCTAAAAATCTTTCATAATTTCCGACATCTTGGTCACACTCTACCCCATCGTCGGTTACAAAAATCTCTCCGTGTTCAACGGGGTTCATTGTTCCGGCATCGACATTGACATAAGGGTCAATTTTAATTACCGTCACTTTAAACCCCTTGCTTTGTAAAATTTTTCCAATAGAAGCCGTAGCTACTCCTTTCCCGATACCAGACATTACACCACCGGCAACAAAAATATAGTAAGGCATATTTAAGATTTCTCTTCAGTAATTATTACCCTTATTTCCGTTTCTAAATTGTGTTCAAATTTAACTTTAACCGGAAACTCTCCTAATTCTTTTATTGGTTCCTTTAAGTCAATTTGACTTTTTTTAACCTCAAATCCTAATTCTTTTAACTTTTCAGAAATTTTTTGAGTTGTTATTGATTCAAAGAGCTGTTCCTCTTTGCCGATTTTTACCGGAATTACCACCTCCAATTTTTCAATTTGGGAAGCTACTTCCTGAACCTTTTTTAGCTCTTCTTCTGCTTTTTTGGTCTCAACCTCCTTTTGATTACTCAGCCATTTTAAATTCTTCCCGGTGGCGAGCTTTACTAACCCCTTAGGAAGCAAAAAGTTCCGAACATAGCCGTCAGCTACCTCCTTGATTTCATATTTCTTGCCAAGCTTATCTATGTCTTGAAGAAGAATAATGCGCATAATTCATTTGAGGTTATTAATATATTTTATCTCATTCCCTTGATAATTTCAATTGCCTTTTCCAGCTGGGGATCTTTTCCTTCCTCATAATCTTTTTCGGTCATTTCTATTTTAATATCTGGCTCTAAGCCCAGCTCAGTGATAAGCTCTCCTTTGGGGGTTAACCATTTGGCTATTGTTATCTTTAAAGAACTTCCTTCTTTTAATTCTTTCAGTTCTTGGACCGAACCTTTGCCAAAAGATTTTTCACCAATTAGTATTATACCTCGATTATCTCGTAAAGCTCCAGCTAAAATTTCAGAACCCGAAGCAGAACCTTGATCGATTAAAATAACCATTGGCCATTCTGAGAAACTGCCGTTGCCTGTGGCTTTGTACTCTTTTGTTTCTTTACCTTGACCGAAATCCTCAATTACGACTACTTCTCCTCTTTTTAAAAACCAACCAGCGATGTCTTGAGCTACCTCTAAATAGCCACCGGGATTGTTTCTTAAATCCAAAATTATTTTTTGGCCGGGAGATTTTAAAATATCTAGAGCCGCTTTTTTAAAGTCAGAACCTGCCTTTGCCGAGAAATGATAAATTTTTATATAGCAAATATTTTCTTCTTTAATTTCCCATTTTAAACTAGGAACTTCAATGACGTCTCTGACAATTTCGATTTCTTTTGGGGCATCCCACCCTTTCCGGCCGATTGTTAGGGTTACAGCTGTTCCTCTTTCTCCCCGGATAAGACTTACCGCCTCCTCAATGGTTATGTCTTTACTAAAGGTTTCATCTATTTTTATAATTTTATCTCCAGCCCGAATACCTGCTTTTTGAGCCGGAGTTCCTTCCAAAGGAGCAATGACTGTTAATTCTTCTTCTCTAATGCCAATCTCCATTCCCACTCCCTCAAAACGGCCCGAGATATCTTCTTTAAACATTTTGGTTTCCTGGGGAGGGAAGAAAACAGTATAAGGGTCTCCTAAAGATTTTACCATTCCCGAGATAGCTCCATAAAGCATTTCTTGGGGTTGGAGGGGTTCTAAATATTTTTCTTGTAAAGCTCGCCAGGCATCCCAGAATAAAGAAAAATCAACCCCCTCCGGTTTTCCTTCTTCTTGATTGATTACTCCTTCAATTGGTCTGGGTTTTCGATTTTCCCCAAACCAAAAACCTAAGGCAAAACTAGCCAAGATAGCAATTACAAAAAATAATAAAATTAATTTTCTTTTCTTCATAAAACCCTACTATATCTTTATACCACATTTTAAAGGGCTCACCAAAATTAAATGTGCGCCCGGCAGGACTCGAACCTGCGACCTTGAACTTAAAAGGTTCCTGCTCTACCAATTGAGCTACGGGCGCAAAAATCAGAAATCAGAAATTAGAAATTTTGTTATATCCCTTCTTCTTTTAATTTTTCTAAAAGTTCTTTTTGTTTTTTAGTTAATTTTTTAGGAGTTTTGATTTCTAATTCCAGATAGAGATTTCCTTTT
>Ga0210017_1005332_pt1 | contig 10332 bp, 12 predicted proteins | sample CryGeyCG2014_020_FD_183966 | JGI IMG/M metagenome (GOLD analysis project Ga0210017, IMG submission 183966) | Groundwater microbial communities from aquifer - Crystal Geyser CG08_land_8/20/14_0.20 (SPAdes) (version 2) | ecosystem: Environmental > Aquatic > Deep subsurface > Groundwater | place... | reverse complement strand
ACAGCTTCTTTGCCTGATGAGGCTTCTTCTATGAAGTATCCCTTCCCCTTCAATATCTCAGAAATGGTTGCCCTTAACTCGGAATCGTCATCAACTATGAGAATTTTTTTGATTTCGGATTTTGGATTGGGGATTTCGGATTTTGAACTCATTTTTTGTTGCCTCTGGCGGTTTTAATGGATGAAACGATAATTGCTATAATTTCATCATTTTCCTTTATTAAAGAATCAAGTAAACTTTTATCAAGAATTTCCATTTCTCTTATTAACTCTAACCAAAACAAAGTCTCGTCTGCTTCTTCCTCCACGACGGATAGCTTTGAAATAAATTCATTAATTGACCTCGCTCTGCAAGCCGCTCTATAATTAGCTGCTACCGAGGTTCCGGAACGAAATATCTGATTACCAATTAATCTTCCTTCTCTGTTATCAGGCAGTTTTCGGCAAAGATTGATTATTTTCTTAGCAAATTCTTTGGTTCTTTCTTTCATTTTATTACTATTCATTTTTTCTCTCTACTTTCTAAATCCGCAATCGGGACTTTGATGGTTACCTTTGTCCCCTTCCCCTCAGCGCTTGCGATGTCTATTGTCCCGTTATGCTGATTAATTATACTGTAAGATATGGAAAGCCCGAGGCCTGTCCCCTCTCCGATCTCCTTTGTTGTAAAAAACGGGTCAAAAACTTTCCGGATATGTTCTTCAGGCATACCCATGCCTGTATCGGATACTTTAATCGTTACTATGTCGTCATCATGTGAAGTGGAAATAAAGATATCTCCACCGGACGGCATTGCCTCTACAGAGTTGTTAAGAATATTTATAAGGACCTCTTCCAGTTTTACCGGGTCGCCTGTTATATCGGGCGCTTCCGTCAGGTCTTGATGAACCGACACGCTGCTGAGTTTGTATTTCAAGAGGGTTATGGCGCTTGCTATGACATTATTAATATTTACATCAACAAACTCAGTCTTCCTGCTGCTTGAAAACTGCAGCAGCTCTTTTGCAATGGCAGACGCCTTGTCAATATTCCTTCCTATGGCGTCAATCTTGTTCAATATATCGTCATAGCCGCAGCAGCTTTTGAGTTTGCCCTTTAACGTCTCCACATTAAGAGATGCATTTGTAAGGGGGTTATTTATCTCATGCGCAATGCCTGCGGCAAGCTGTCCTAAGGACGCCAATTTATCGGATTGCGCGGCAAGTTTCAGCTGGCGCTCAAGTTTCCCCCTTGTCTCTATATCAAAGATATTAAGCGCCTTTATAATAAAGCAGGCGATAAGAACTGCCGCTATGCTGCGAAATACTTCTATGCGCAGGGGTATCCAGGAAAATATAGTGTAGGAAGATACCAGTCCCGCCAGGATGGCATAAACTATAAAAACAATTCCGGCATAATAGAGGTTTTTTGAAATCGGGAGGCTCAGGGTTTTTACTTCTTTGGAATAAACTATAAGCCCGTAAGCAGTCATGAGTCCGCCGATAAGACCGAAGGTATTTCTTGCGCGCATGTCAGCCATTTCAAAAAATGGGATGTCCATAGTAAATCCATACTTCCACAAATGGATAACCCAGATAATAAAAAGAACCGCAGGGACTGCCTTTAACCATTTGGCCCACTTATTATTGCTTACCGCGCTTATTAGTTTAATGCCAAATGCCAGAAGCAGGACAAAAGAGAGCACAACACTCAACACGGTTACAAATTTTATGTAAAGTATTTCAGTCATTGATATGTAACGCCCCTGCAGGAGGAGATAGAGTTCAAGCCATTCATGGCTGCCGTGCGTGAATCCAAAGCCCGCAAGCATCCAGAGGCACCCCGCAAGTTTCAGTTCGCTTCCCTTCATGTCCTTTACCGCAATGGAAGCGCCGAGAAAGAAAAACGCAAGGCCGTAAAAGAAATAGAGCAGACAGATAGACGGGATATTTGTAATAAAATTGAGTTCAGGTATTCCGATTTCTATCATAAGTTTTTATTTTAACGGTATCAGTTTCGCATGAGCCTCAGCGATTACAGTTCCATCCTTCTTCTTTGAGATGCTGGAGAAAGCCTCAATGAGTTTCGTGCCCCTTTTTGTTATTTCTGCTGTTACGATTGTCTCTTCGCCTGCCATCAGGGGTTTCTTGAATCTTATATTTATTTCGGCAGTCACGGGATTTATGCCTTCGGCTATCGCAGCCTGTATCATGGCCTCATCAAGCACAGTTGTTATAATCCCGCCGTGTGTTATGTCTTTATATCCCTGATGCATCTTCACAGGTGTAAATTCAGTTGTGAGCTTGCCTCCGCCTGAGGCGGAGGAATAGTGGAAGGAAAGTTTTAACCCGCAGGGATTTTCCCTGCCGCAGGCAAAACAGTAGTTGTCGTCTTCAAGTTTTATTGAATACATTTCAAAACAGAATATAACATTACGCTGATTTATAAGGCAAGGAAATTGGCAGACGGCTAATCTTCCTTCATGAAAGGACCTGCCGGGGACTGTCCCGGATTTACGGACTGAGCGAAGCGAAGTCCCCGCACTTGTCATTGCGAGCGGAGCGAAGCCGGGGTCCCCAAAAAGTCAAAGACTTTTTGGGGTGAAGGTCAATCTCAACAGCCGTTCGGGGCAGGCTCCGAATCGGGACTGTTGTCCCCGTTCTATAAATATCAGGGATGTTTAAGAAGCGGCGCCCGGGGGATTATGCGTTTATACTCTTCGTAAGTTACTTTAGAATTCCACCTGTCTGCAATCTGGCCCAGGCCTATTGCGCCAAAAAACAATCCAATAATCAAGACAGCGAAAACAAGGGGATTTAAAATCCTGCTTTTTGTGAAGGACATATCAAGAGCGCCTTTTGCAGGGCAATAGCTTACGCATGCAAGACATCCGGTGCATTCAGGGGATTTTATTCTTACCTTTTCTCCGACAGGCAAAGCCGCAGGACAATTTTTTGTACACTTCCCGCAGTCAATGCAGGCGTCAGAATTTCTTGTTATTTTTACCGGGCTGCAAAGGCTCAGAATTCCGAGAAGGGCTCCGTAAGGGCATAGATACCTGCACCAGAAATTCTTAAAGAACAGTGAGCCGATAAACAATATTAACAGCGTTACAAAAGTCAGCGTTGTCATTCTCGTAAAGAAATAGAGCATCTTCACGTCTGCAATCTTATAGTAATCGCCTTCAAGAAAATGCAGTATTGCATCAGGAGGCATTTTTACAACAATCACATAAATAAAAAACGTCAGGAGCAGGTATTTCAGAGACCGCAGGGGATAATCGGCAAAACGGTGAATCGTGAAGTTCCGCCCAAAAAGCCTTTTGCCGAGCTTCCATGTTAAATCCGACAAAGCTCCGACAGGGCATATCCACCCGCAGAAGCTCTTTTTCAGAAGCAGGGACGTCGCGACTGCCGCAAGAAATATCACAAGCCCGGCAGGATGGATGCGGTCAAATATTCCTGTCGTGAGCCAGAGCTTGAATGTCATCAGAGCGCCTATTGGAAGGAATCCTTCAACTGAGGGTGCGCGCAGAGACAAAATGGTTTCAGGGGTCAGGTTCCGGGTATCAGGAGCTGCAAGATGCTCAATAAAGATATAGAATTTAGACCCTGCATAAATGAGAAAGAAAAATATTCCCCATTGAACTGCATACCTTATATATCTCAAATATGAACGGTCAATCTTTTCCATGAAATAATATTAACTGATTTTCTGTGGAGAGGATATGATTTTAGTCAGGATTATTTTTCAAGTATCTGCATGTCAAGCAGTCTTGCGCCGTGTATAACCCGCATTATAATTACCGTTGACGCTTCAATCTTGAAAATAGTTCGGTAATTGCCAAATATAAGATGGCGATATTTTTCTCCCAGTTCCTGCGCCTCAGGAATTACAGCACATCGCAGCGGAGAACTTTCTAATGTTTCTATCTGATTTTCTATTTCCTCTGTCAATCTAAGAGCCGCTGTCTTGCCGTCTCTTGAAATATAATCAAAAATATCCTGAATATCAGTTTCAGCTGCACGGGTAATCTCAACCTTGTATTTTTGCACTTCGCTTAAGCTCCCTCAAAAAATCCCTTGCAGACCTGGTATGGCCCTTTTTTACATCCCTTTCAGCCTCTGCCGTTAAAGCGCTCAGGTTAAGCGTTTTTAGTTTTCTCTCAAACGACTCAACATCAACCAACACAACATCCGGTTTGCCGTTGACCGTAACAATTATCGGCCTGCCGGTGCGGTGGAGCTGCTTAAAGACCTCGCCCGTTTTTCTCTTCAAATCAGAGACGGTTTTAATATCCTCGGTAATGCTTACAGGCATCTTATCTCACATCCTTTCTAATGCTAAATTTAATATGAAATATAATACCATAATTAGCGAAAAGTTAGGAGCGGTTTTTTTTTAGTGAAAGGGAATATTGTTTTTATCGTGTGGTATTAAAGGTCAAGTCATAAGAGCATTATCGTATAACAGCAGTTGCTGCGATATTGATAGCTCGGATAGGTATCCTTCCTGCGCCAGAAGTTTTTTGGGGCAATGGTGGGATGCTTAAATAACCTTTTTCAATTTCTCATATATTCTGACCATGCCAAGCGAGTCAAGCCTGCAATATTCAAGAAGTGCTTCTCTGAGATTTTCTATTTCAGTTTGGTCTTTAGATGCAGTCATTTTCTTATAAGCAAGCATCGCCATATCACCATCGCTTACGTCCATCCCATCATAACTCAACTCAGGCACCAGTGCCGGGAGCACTGCTTTCATAGAATATGATCCCTGCATCTGCCACGAATAATACACTTGATTTTTAAATGGAATCATTAGATCTCTAATGTTACGGATAATATTATCTGTCTTGTTCGCATACTCTGGAAACCAAGTTTTTAGGCTATTTAAAACGCCTTTCTCAAATGTCATGTTATAAACAACTACACAAGCATTTGGAGGAATTTCTTTGAGAAGTTTTTCGACAAGTGGTCTCCTCGGATCAATATTAGGAGCAGCGAGAAACTCATGGTGTCCTAATTTACCTGCCTCTTTTTCTACACAATGAAGGGAATATTGAAATGGAACTTGCTGATAAGGTCTTGTTCCATCAAGTAAAGGAATAGGACTTCTTACAGTTTCAAAGTCGAGAAAATAAAGCGGGTACCAAATGGAATTTAGGAATTCCCTTAGGGCAGCATTGTCTATATAGTTTTTCCTCTCAAGAGCACATTCCAATTGAAGCTTTGCCGAAGCTGGCAAAAGGTGTATAGGAATATCTTTAAGTTGGATTATTTCTTTTCTATAAAGGTCAAAATGTTTAATGCCCCTTCCTCTCAGGTCAAATACAGACTCCTCTGGGATATGCTTCCAGCAATGCCCCTGAAACTCACAATCGTAAGGGGCAGAGCAGTATTCACCAATATCAATTTTAGGCATTCCCCCCGCCAATATATTTCTGTGGGCGTTTATTCGAGATAAAATTTCGCCCTGTATTCCAACGACATCTTTTGTAACGTCATTTATTGTAAATAGTTTTTCTACCTCGATATTTCCATTTCTTTCATACTTGTTATTAATATGTACCAAATGAGCTTTAGAGATAGATAGTCCGATACCATTGAGGACATGATACTGGAAAGCAACATCCTCAAAATGCAAATCTTCTTCTTTTATTTTAGTTGACTTGCTATAAATATTTTATGGCGTTTTATCTCAGTGGGAGACACATTCGTTGCACAATCCCGCATTCCCCTGCCAGCATTAAGCAGAAAAGTGCAAAAATGCAATAGTGCGAAAGTAAGCAAGCGGGCAAGTCTGGAAGTTTATTTTCAAAGCTGAGAGATTGCCTCCTCGCTTCGCACAAACGTGTGGCAGGCTTCGCAATGATACGTCTTCAAAACGACCATCTTCGTTTGCCCGTTTGGGTCAGTAACAATTCCCGGAGTAATGGATACACTTAGATTGGCTACGCCCCTGCAATGCGGGCAATATAAAACCTGCATCGGCGCCATATTATTTTCTATCTCGTTGCTCACGTCCGCTTTTTTCTGGTATGTTTGACGCCGTAAACTGCCGGCTCTTCGGCCACACGCATTTCACCTCCCTTTTTCTCAAGTTCAAATGTAACACGGACGTGGGCGTGAAGTGCTTCGGCCACCCGGCGCAGCATGCTGAGTGAGTGGCCTTCATAGCCGGGTGACTCCAGCCGGCTGACCTGCTGCTGCGATGTCTTCAGGAGCTTTGCGAGATCTTTCTGCGAAAGGCCAGCCTGCTGTCTAAGGGCAGAGAGCTGCAGAGCCACGTCCCATGCCTCGCCTGCCCGCTCAAAGCGGTCAGCAAACGCCGGGTTTTTCAACTGCTCTTCAAGGTAACGATCGAAATTAGTTTTTTCCACTATTTTCCTCTTTTCTGCCAGTCGCGCATCCTATACTTTGCGGTCCCGATATCGCGGGCCGGTATAGTTTGGCCTTTGTTGCGAATAGCGTGCACTGCAACTATCCGGCGATTCCTTACAAAAAACCAGAGTACTCGTGTATTGAGTTTACCAACATGACGGAGTTCAAAGAGCCCGCCGCCGAGCGACTTGGCTAATGGCTCCCGGTGATACAGCCGGTTTCTCAGTTTCGCCAACCCGGCAAAGACGGCTGCAAAATCATCCGGATCAGAGGTCTTTAGTTTATCCATGAACTCCCGAACAGGACACGTTCCAACCGCTGTCTCATAAAATTCTACAGTAAAAGTCATGTCCATGTCAACACTAATATTGATGTATTGCTCACCATCTGTATGCCTCCAAAATTTTTCCCATCAATCATATCCCACAGCAGTGCAAAAGTTCAATAGTGCAGAAGGCTTAACTGCAAGGGCAAGGATTCGAGGGTTCAATCCGCCTTCGCTGGTTTCAGCTACGGCGGACAGGGGGGCGACTCTTCGCTGCGCTTCGAAAAGTCTGCAACCTGCAAATCTAACGAGGTCTCTTGCGCCTAACCTTATTCCGCAAAATTATATTAATTTATGGATTATATTTCCACAAATTTTGACAAATTTATGGAAATATGCTAATTTAATCCAGAATGATTAAACGTGCTTATAACCTTGAAGACTTGGTTCAGCCTAATAAAGTGCTTGTTATTTATGGGCCGAGGAGGGTTGGCAAAACCACGCTCTTAAACAACTATCTTTCCGGAATCAAAGCAAAATACAAGCTTGATTCCGGAGATAATATAAGAGTCCAGCAGGCTTTAAGCTCTCAGGACTTTAACAAAATAACTGAATATGCGTCAGGATATGACCTGATAGCAATTGATGAGGCACAGCAGGTTCCTAATATCGGCATGGGATTAAAAATTATTGTTGATCAGATTTCCGGCATTACAATAATTGCAACCGGTTCTTCATCGTTTGACCTTGCCGGCGCCGTAGGCGAGCCGCTAACAGGCAGGAAGACAACGATTACTCTTTATCCTATTGCACAGATGGAGCTTATTTACAAGTATAACAGACATGAATTAAAGGAAAAACTTGAAGAGTTTCTCGTCTTCGGCTCTTATCCTGAAGCTATCACCGCAAAAAGCCGCAAGGATAAGATTGCCATTCTTGAAGAGCTCGTCAGTTCTTATTTACTTAAAGATGTCCTTGCCCTTGACAGGGTAAAGAGCTCAAAGGTTCTGCTCGATTTGCTGAAACTTATCGCCTTTCAGACAGGCAGCGAAGTCTCACTAAATGAATTAGCCACACAGCTAAAGCTTGATGTTAAGACCATAGGCAGATATCTGGATATTTTTGAAAAGGCATTTATTATTAAACGCATAGGCGGATTCAGCAGAAATTTGCGCAAGGAAATCGTAAGCAAGGCAAAATATTATTTTCTGGATAATGGCGTCAGGAATGCCGTCATCTCTCAGTTTAACCCGCTTGACAGCAGAAACGATATAGGTATTTTGTGGGAAAACTTCATGGTAACAGAGCGTATTAAAAAATGTGCCTACCGAAATATTTACGGATCATTCTACTTCTGGCGCACATACGACGGACAGGAAGTGGATCTGGTTGAAGAACGTGAAGGGAAACTTTACGGATATGAATTCAGGTGGTCAGCCAAAGATAAAATGAAGACACCTAAGGACTGGCAGAAAACATATGCTAATGCGGAACTTAAGCTGATTAACAGAGAGAACTATCTGGATTTTATCCTGTAATTTTTTGCTTCACCTGTCAGCCTCTCCTGCCAACATCATGGCAGCATAGAAAAATTACTGCCGTGAGAGTCTGAATAGCAACTTTTTGATAATCCCCAGGCTTTGCCTGACAGAGACCTTATCTGTTTCTATTGTCAATTCCGGTTTTTTCGGCTCTTCATACGGCGCCTGAATACCTGGCACAGGCCAGCCCTTCGCGCCTTTTTTGTAAATGCCTTTCGGAGCTTTGTGAGTGCAAGTCCTTTCCCTCTCTCTTTTCATAGCGGCTCCCAGCGGACATTTCAGATATATCTCTGAATATTTCGGGATTAGCCTTCTTGCAAGGGTTCTCCACTTTCTCAGATTTCCTGTCGCATCTATTATTACGTTATGCCCCTGCCCTGCCATTATCTTTGCAAGATATACAAGTGAACGGTAAACGACGTCCCTCTCAAAATCCGAATATGTCGGTTTTGGCGTTACCACCTTTCTAAACTCATCCATCCTTAATATGATAAATTCCGGATAGAGTTTTTTAATTCCGTCAGCAAGCGTGCTCTTCCCGCTTCCCGGAAGCCCTGTTATCCACAATGCAAAACCCTTCAAATCCCCCCTTCCCCCCTTTGCTAAAAGGGGGTGAGGGGGGATTATTTTTGTTTCTTTTTGCATACTATGAGTCTACTATTTAAGGAGAAATATGGCAATTCAATAATCCCGTGTGGTATCATATCTCATCTTTTTTATGCCTTTTCTCACGAAAAATTCGTGCAATAAAATGTCATTGCGAGTCCTGATAACTTCGGGACGAAGCAATCTTGGAATACGAGATTCCTCGCTTCGCTCGGAATGACAAACAGGGTTGGAACATGGCTGAAATTGTCCCTTTCAAGGGAGTCCTCTACAATACGTCCAAGGTTTCAGGGGAGGAGGTAGCAGCGCCTCCTTACGATATTATTACGCCTGAATACAAAGAGAAACTCTACGGCAAAAGCCCTTATAACATTGTAAGGATTGATTTCGGCAAGGAACTTGAGGGCGATAACGAATCACAGAATAGATATACAAGGGCTTCAGATTATCTTAATTCCTGGCTAAAAGATGGAATCCTGCATGTAAGTAAAGCCCCTGCTTTTTACGCATATGAAGTGGATTACAGCATTAAAGGCAGCCGTAAAAGGCTCAGAGGTTTTTTCAGCCTCATGCGTCTTGAGGAACTCGGCAGGGGAGTATATCCGCATGAATGCACGCACTCAAAACCAAAGGCTGACAGGCTGAATCTTTTAAGAATATGCAGGGCCCATATAAGCCCGATTTTTTCACTCTATAACAGCCCTGAGAAAAAGGCGTCCGAAATAATGAACAGGGTTATGCTTCGCAAGCCATATATGGAGGCAAAAGATTTTGACGGCGCAATCCACAGGCTGTGGGTTGTTGAAGGTGAGAAGGATATTGAAATAATCCGGAAGGACCTGAAAGGAAAGCCGGTGGTTATTGCGGACGGCCATCACAGATATGAGACAGCCCTTGAATTCCAGAAGGAGATGAACAAGCTATCAGCGCCCCCCCCTCCCCCCCTTAATAAGGGGGGGATTGAAGGGGGGGTGAAACCCTGGGATTACGTTCTTATGTTCCTGGCGAATATGTCGGATGAAGGGCTGACAATCCTTCCTGCGCACAGGCTTGTTAAAAATCTGCCTGAAAATTTCCTTGATATCCTGTCAGGGCATTTTGCCGTTGAGGGTCTTGCCGCAGACGCCGACATTATAGAGATGTTATCCCGCAATGAACATGCAATCGGCTTATGTCATCGCAGCAGCGATAAGCTGTATTTGCTCAGGCATAAAGGCGCTGGGCTTGAAAATATAAATCCCGCATTAAAAGAACTTGATGTTACCATACTACATGAACTAATATTTAAGAAACTGCTTAATATTACCGAGGTGGCATACGAGATGGACACTGCGGAAACAAGGGAGATGGTCAGAAAAGGAATTTATGACGGGGCATTTTTCCTGAATCCTACGGGAGTTAAAGACGTTGAGAGAGTTGCCCTTTCAGGAGAAAGAATGCCGCCAAAATCCACATATTTTTATCCCAAGCTTTTAACCGGTATGGTTATGTATAAATTTTAGGTTCTATGTTTTAGGTTTTAGGTTCTAGGTTTTAGTCTAACACCTGATACCTGACGCCTG
>Ga0210017_1005323_pt1 | contig 10350 bp, 10 predicted proteins | sample CryGeyCG2014_020_FD_183966 | JGI IMG/M metagenome (GOLD analysis project Ga0210017, IMG submission 183966) | Groundwater microbial communities from aquifer - Crystal Geyser CG08_land_8/20/14_0.20 (SPAdes) (version 2) | ecosystem: Environmental > Aquatic > Deep subsurface > Groundwater | place... | reverse complement strand
TTTTGTATATATAGAGACAATTTATGAATTATCTCTACATACGAATTAGATTTAAACTTTTAACTTTTAAGGAGCTAAGCTCCTTTTTGACTTTTATTTTTGTTTGAGAGACTCAATCAATGCTTTCCTAATCATTGTTTTAATTGTTCTTTCTGCTATTAGCCGTTCTTGTGGATTTGCATCGGGAGAAGAAAGTTTTTCTATAGTATTTGCTAAATTTTTCTTAAGGTCTTCGCTAAGAGGGGGAAGAGATGTTTTTTCTGTGTACCAATCCTCAAAATCTTTTTGAGAAATTGTGCCTTCCCTTAAACCTCCTATTATTTTCTTATTCTCTATAGAACTTTCAACTTTTTCAACTATTCCCTCCGTTGGTTTAGAAATCCTTTCTTCTGGTACTACTTCTGGTGGAATCTCCAAAGCGTTTTTTTCAAATCTAATTACTCTTTCCCAATGCCCGCCATCTTCCATAAATACTCCTACCCTGATAGTTTTTCCATCCGGAGAAATCCAAACTTCTTTATTGGGAGCATCTTCTATTAATTGTAAGTAATCTCCTCTTAGCCCCACTCTTGGATAATCTTTTATGAGTTCTCTTATATGAGCTCTTTGTTCAGGATTTAAATCTGTGGCAACATCTTTCCATCCCTTTTCTTCTCTTAGAAAAGTTTCATATCTTAGCTGCGCATCTTGAGGAAGCGTTCCTTTTAATTCGTCAATTGAATGCCCTCCAATTTTTTCTGTTAGCACTTCTGTTCCGGGAGGAGGACCCCCTGTAACTGGAGATGACTCAATGGATGGGCCTATTTCAAATACTCTTGCTTTAGCTTCTTCTACCATCTGACTTCCGCTAAAATCTTCTACCTTTACTCCTTCTAATCCTTTGTCTTCTATCATCCCTTGCCAAACTTCCTGCGAGGTTCTATCTACATAGGCCAAAGCGTCACTCTCTGGGGTAATAATTCTATCAGCATGGTCAAATAATTTATCCAAAGTTCTTTCAAATTCCTCATAATTTTCAATAGTTAATTTCCCATCTTTAAAACTTACTACTCCCTCTAAATCTTCTGCCTTAAGACCGGCTATATTATTTCCTTTTATGAGTTCTCTTAAATTAGCTAAAATATTTTCTGTCTTAGCTGCGTCAAGGGCTTCAAAGGTTTCTTTTCCTGATAAATCCACTCTGTCCATCACTACTCGGCGAAGACCTTGGTCTAAATATTGAAAATCTCCTTGTTTGCCGATTTCAAGTTCAGTAATCATTTTTCCTTCTTCATCAAATCTTACTTCTGCTCCAGAAGCTCCAAGTAAAGAGTGTCGTGCTTCTAAAAACTCTCTACCTTGCAAATCCTGAAATTTTTCTATTGTAAGACCACCCTTTAATAATTCCCGAACTTCATCAGTATGAGACCTTAAGAATTCTGGGTCAAATCCACTTAAAGTATTAAGTTTCTCTAATTCTTCGGGTGTTAATCCTCCTTCGCTTAAAGCTTTTACTATTTCCGCCTGCTCAGAATTTTCTGTAATTCCCAATCCCGTCAGATTTTTCTCTAAATTTTCCAATGTCTCAGTATTTATCTCAGGATGCGCCTCTAAAAATTCTTTTCCAAGTCCAAGTTCTTGAGCCCGGGTTTCAACTGATACTTCTTCTAGAGGAGCTTTTCCTGGTGTACCAGTAAATTTAGTGCCAACCCAGCGGATAATATCTTCTCCAAAAGCTGCGCCTATTACAGCCCCAGTCGCTTGCAAACCTATTTTTACTATTTTCTTCTCTTTTTCTATTTTAAGTTTTTTTCTATAGGCCTCTTCTAAATTTTCAGATGTATTAGTTACATGATTTAATAAATTCTCTGCTTTTTTTATTTTCTCTTGTTCAATTTCTGATACCCTCTCTTTTAATCTTGCGTATTCAGCAGGATTCGATTTGGCAAATCTTTCATCAGTAAGTTGCACTTTAGCCCTGGCCACTAATTCATCAGAGACATCTTTGCCTTCTAATTCAGGAGAGGTAATAGTTTTTAGGGTTTCGTATCTTTTTCCCTTAGTTACAAATCCAGCCGCTACCTCGCCTGCTTTCATTCCCGCATAACCCAATAAGATATTTCTTACTATTGGGCATTCCCGAGCTAAATACCCGGAAAAACTAAAAACAGCTATGGTTAAAGTTTTTTCTCCGGCTGTTTCTCCTCCTCTTAAAATTTTGCTTCCTAGGATTTTCTCTGTGCTATTTATTATTTTTGTGAAAAATTTTGGGTTTTCACTTTTAATTTCTTTTTCAAAAAGTTCGTTATTTTGATCAATTCTAAATAAAGCCATTGTCTGATCTACTATTTTTTCTCTATCCTCATCTTTTATTTCAGGATAGCGCTCATTTAATAAATTTTCTATATCTTTTCGGTAAGATTCAGCTCTTTCTCGCAAAGCAATTTGCAATTCTTTAAAACTGGAATCTTCTTTTTCCATTTCATCAAATTTGTCTATTTTGCCTTTTCTTTCTTTGTAATCTTCTAAATATATTCTTTCTTTTTCTTTCAACCCATCTTCTAATTTTTTATCCTCTTTGTCTTTTCCGTCAATTTGATTTTGTTTAGCTTGGGCTATTTCAACCGAAAGATCATTAATGAAATTTTCTGTAATTTTACCGCCAGAAGCAATTTGCTCTCTAATTTCTTTTTCAAACTTACTAATTTTTTTCTCTGAAATTCCAGCTGAACGATAATTATCAATTGCTCTTATTACCGGAAGAAGTCCGTATCTTATTGCAACTGCTGCACCGACCGCCGCTCCACCAATACCGCCGGTAGCCAGGGTTAAACCAACTCCTACTCCTATATAAGCCCCCGCTTTAAGTAAGGTTTTTTTAAGAGATCTTGTCTTTGCTTCCTCGCTTCTGGCAAGTTCTCTTATTCTCCCTTGTTGATTATTATAAACAATCTCAATAGTTTCTTTTTCAAGACCTGTTTCCTTTCCCATCTTCTCTATCATCTTATCAATTTCTTCCCTTTTTATCTCTTTGCGTCCCAGAGAAGCGATAAGCTCTTGAATCGCCTCTTTTAAATTTTCTTTAACTTTTTTTGATTCAGTGTAATTCGCCTGCTCTAAAAGGTTCTTTAAAATTTCTGGTGCCGCATCTTTATTTTCGCTTTTAATTTTTGCTTCATTGAGAAGTTTTTTCAAATTAATTTCTTCTTTTATTTCTTTAGGTTTTTCTTTTTCTGGTTTCTTTTCTTTCTCCACTTTCTCTACGATTTCCCCTTCAGGTTTTTCTTTTTCCACTACTTCTTCAATTTTCTCTTTTACTTCTTTTCCTCTTTCTTCCACCTTTTTTTCTAATTCTCTTTCTTCTTGTTTTGCTTCTCTTAGGGCATCTGGTGTTTTAGTAATTATTTTTCCTTTTTCTTTAAATTCCTCTATATCTTCTGATACTTTATCTAAAGATTCTGCCCTCTTTTCTCCTAAGTCTTTTTCGGTTAACTCTTTTTCTTTTATTTCTTTAAGAATGTCTTTTCCTTCAAGAAAGTCTCTTAATTCTTGTCGAGTATAATCTAATTCCACATTCTTTTCCGCAGTTCTTTTGAAACCAAGCCCTTCTAACTCTGTAATTTTTTTCTGTAGTTCTGTTATCCTTTTTCCATCAGGAGATTCGGAAAGATTCCTTAACTCTACTTGAGTATGATTTAATTCAAATTGCTCTTCTGCAGTTCTCTTAAAACCAAGTTCCTCTAATTTAGCAATTCTTTCTTGAAGCTCTATTACTCTTTTTCTTTCTTTTTTTAATTCTTCTGTGCTCGGTTCTTTCTCTAGCTCTGATTTTTTTTCTATTTTTTCCAAACCTTCTACCCATTCCCTCTGGCTTTTTATTTTTTCCTTATTAGATTCTTTGTTCATATGTTTTGATGTTAGATGTTAAGCATAAGACATTAAATACAAAGTATATTAGCTTTTTATAGATTTTAATATCTTTTGAATTTTTTCTTCGTCGATTTTTTTTAAAGTTTCACTAATTAATTCATCCTGCTCTTCTCGGAGTGAGGCAAGTTCTTTTCTAAATTGTCCATAGATTTTTTCAATTTTTTCTATTTTCTCTTTTATTCTTTTTTGATTCATACGATGCACTAATAAAAAACGAATAAAGAACGCTAATCAATACGAATATTATTGTGTACCTCAATCAATATTCGCATATCCAACTCTATCTTCCTTCGGTGAATTTTTTTTCAATTTCTTCTTCAACTTTTTTCCAATTTTCTTTTTTCTCTTCTTCTTGGCGACGTCTTTTTTCTATGTCTTGTATAATTTTTTCTCCAATTTTTTCTTTAGTTTTTTCTTCCTCTTCGTGTTGTTTTATAATTTTTTCTTCAAATTCCTTTTTTAAAGTCTCTTCAGGCTCTGGTGGAGGGTTTTCTCTTGATGGCATAAATATTTTAATTAAAAAATTAATTGTATGTTATTTGAATTAATTCGTATCGTTATTTGTATATCTTCTCATTAATTCGAATCAATATTCGCATATCCAATTCTATCTCTGACTTGCTTCAATAAATTCTCTGGCAAAATTTTCTAAACCTTTCCGCATTTTCTCTTCGAAATTCTCTATATGAGAAGTGAAAAAATCCTGAATTACTTGAGGGCTTGGCTTAGAATCTTTTTCAATAAGCTGGCGATATTTTTCTAGTCCTTTTTCGTCTAATTCTTGGACAGCTAAAATACCGATTCTCCTTTGTGTTTCAGCCATAAGTTTTTCTTTGTAAGAGGCCTTAAAATCTTCTGGCAGGCTTTCTAATTTTACTTGTTTTAGAATTTGATCCACGAACTGTTCTAATGGATTTATTGGCATAAATTCACCTTGTAAATCAATTACGAATTATATCACTAATATTCACGAATGATGAAATTCGTAGTTGAAATTTAGTAGATTTTAGTTAAACACCTTAAACGTCTCTACTTAATAATATAAACCTAAAATTTGAATTTGTCAAGCCAGTAGTGACCCGCCTAAATTTTCTTCGAAAAACTTTGGCGGGCTACTACTGGGCCAAATAAAATCTTTTCAAAAATAACCCCGCCCCTATTTTTTATAGGGGCGGGGTCGGTTTGAGGTTTTCCACTTTAGGATTTTTACCTTTTATGGATTCTCTTAGCATTACCAATTGTAGTTTAACGCATTAAAAAAATTTGTCAAGTTTATTACTGTGGATAACTTCATCCTCTTGTAGTTATCCTCCGAGGTGTTCGCTGTTTTCTCCACCACTATCAGTATTGATGCTAGCTATCTTAAAAGGCATTTTCTGTTTCATTTTTTCATAGGCCAGTTTAGCTTCTAAACTACGAGGGTCTTGATTATGTTTTTCAAAGATAGATTTAAGAGGTAGAAAGCCATTACCTGGAAATACCTATTTCACCCCGTTAGAAATTCAAACGCAAACTCTTTCTATTTTTATTTCCAAAAATTTCTAACGGGGTTTTACTTCATAAATTTTCCCTTCCTCGTTTTTATAGACCCTCTCGAATCCCCAGTTGGCCACAAGATTGTCTTCAAAGTTTTTATGATCTTTATCTAAATCTAAGAAAACACAAGAAGCTTTAAAATTATTTTTTAATAATCTCGTATAAACCATAAGAAAGATTTATATTTTTTAATCCAAATTGACTGTCGAGCAAATTGATATATAATATAGTTGTAAGGTTTTATGACTTTAATACACCAAGTGGTAATTTCTTTAGTTAAATTTGTTTACCCTTACATAGAATTTGTTGGCGTTTTAGTTATTCTTGTCGGTATTGGAATAGGGATTTTTGATTTAGTGGAAATAGTTTCAGGTTTTTTTAAAGACTTGGTATTATGGGGTGGGATTGTTCTTATATTGTATTGTATAAGACATACTCTTGACTTATTTTTCAAAGGGATATAAAGTCTTTAATAAAGGTAATATATAAATGCTAACCAGTTCGGTAACCATTTGGTCTCTCACGAACCCCCGTTATAACGGGGGCGAATTAGCCCCGACTTCATTTATGTAAATAATTAAATAAGGTCGTCGGGGCTCGCGAATAGATACAAATAATAAATAAGGAAAATATAGTAAGTTTATTCGTGTAAGCTCGCGAAAAAATCGTTACTTGGATTAGTCGTAATATAGCCGTAATTAAGTAAAATATACAGATAATACAACCTCAATTTTTATTTTTTATCTTTTATTTTTCACCCCTAATGACCCTACGGGTCACCACCCGTTAGGGTGGCGGGTGATCATCCGTAGGATGATAATTTTTATATCACTCATATCCTTGGATTGCCCAAGCCCTTGCCCTTAAAGTACACTGAGAAAGCGCCATAATCCATTCCTCCGATAAATTGGAATGGACACCGCTGAACTTACGCTGATTCAGTGTTTAATCAGCGTTAAATTTTCAGCCAGAGGCTATTAAGCCCTCGGCTCAAAAATTCAGCATCAATTCAGCGTATCTCGATTTCATCGGGATTCAATAAAGGGGTTCCTTGGGCGTAAGAAAAGGATAGAGGAATAAAGGAGTAAAATTTATGCCAGAAATTCCGACCCTAGTAGCTATGTTAAAAGCAGGAGTTCATTTTGGGCATCAAACATCGCATTGGCACCCCAAAATGGCCCCTTTTATTTTTGGTGTTCGTAACGGTTTTCACATTATTAACATAGAAGAAACACAGAAGAAGTTAAAGGAAGCCATTGAATTTGTAAAAGAGATTGCCTCTAAAGGAGGGGTTGTTCTTTTTATAGGGACCAAAAAACAAGCTCAAGATATTGTCAAAAAGTATGCCCAAGAATGCAAAATGCCCTATATTAACGAACGTTGGCTTGGAGGAACATTTACCAACTTTGTAGTAATTAAAAAGCTTGTTAAAAAATTCAAAAATCTTAAAGAAAAAAGAGATTTAGGAAAATGGGAGAAATATACTAAAAAAGAGCGTCTAGAATTTGAAAAAGAGGTGGCAAGATTAGAGGAAATACTTAGTGGCATTGAGAATCTAGAAAAAATACCCGAAGCTATATTTATTTTAGACGCCAAACAAGAAGCGACAGCATTAAAAGAAGCCAAGAAAAAAAAGGTCACTGTAATAGCCATATGTGACACCAATGTTAATCCAGGGGACATAGACTACATTATTCCTGCCAATGATAATGCCGCAAAATCTTTAGAGCTTATTACTAGTCTTATAGCAGAAGCTATTAAAGAGGGACATAAACTAAAAGAAGCTAAAGAAATAAAAGTAGATTTAAGAGGGGAAAAGAAAGAAGGTAATAAATAGTCCCGATATTGTCTAAATTTTTCCCGATAAAATCGGGATCCCGATTATATTAATGTTTTCTATAAAAAGTCGGGAAATTTAATTACAATATCGCGATTCCGATGGTTTAGTTAATCGCCTGTTTGATTTTTTCGCGTTTTGGCGTCTACCGTTTGGCGATTTGGCGTTTGCAAATCTAAAATCTATAATCTATCATCTAAAACCTGTTATGCTTGATACTAAAATCATCACCAAATTAAGAACTCAAACTGGTGCTGGAATAGTTGACTGTAAAAAGGCGCTTGAAGAAGCAGGTGGAGATACTGAAAAGGCCAAAACGATTCTAAGAAAAAAGGGCCAAAAAATTGCTTCCTCTAAAGAAAATAGAGAAACTGCCGAAGGTCTGATTGGGGTATATATTCATCTCAATGGTAAGGTGGGAGCGATGATAGAAGTTCACTCAGAGACGGATTTTGTTGCTCGAAATCCTGAATTTAAAGAGCTTATTCATGATTTAGCTATGCAAGTAGCCGCCACTAATCCTTTGTATTTATCTCCAGAGGATGTTCCAGAAAAAGCGAAAGAGAAAGAAAGAGAAATTTTTAGAGAAGAGTTAAAAGACAAAGGTAAGCCAGCTAATATCATTGAAAAAATTGTAGAAGGAAAAATGAATAGATATTACGAGGAAACATGTCTTTTAAAACAACCCTTTATTAAAGATGATAAAATTACTATTGAAAAACTTCTGGAGGAAAAAATAGCTAAGATTAAGGAGAATATAAAAATTGTAAAATTTGTAAGATACGAGATATAGCCTGACTTTAAAAAATATTTATTAAAGTCAGGAAATCCGAAATCCGAAACCCTAAATACTAAACAAATCTCAATGTCCCAAATCACAAATTCTAAACAGTTTGGAAAATTAGAATTTAGAATTTGTTTAGGATTTCGTGCTTAGAATTTAGAATTTCTAAATTTATGCGTGTTGTTGGTATACAATTTGCTCCCTGGGAAAAGATTTATCATTTTGATCCCCGCAAGATTGATTTAAAAGAGGGTGATAAGGTAATTGTTAAAACTGAATTGGGAACAGAGATGGGAAGGGTAGTAAAGATGGAGGAGATGCTCCCAGAAGAGATGGATTCGTCCAGAGAGTTGAAACCCGTTTTAAGAAAAGCAACAGCAGAAGATTTTAAAAAAGTGGAAGAAAAAGATAAACAAAAAGGGAAAGCGTTGACTTATTGTAAAGAGTTAGTCAAAAAGCACAAACTTTTAATGAAACTTACCGATGTTCACTTTTCTTTTGACGGGGGACGTATTACTTTTGCTTTTATTGCTGAAGGAAAGATTGATTTTAGAGACTTGGTTAAAGATTTGATGAGGCATTTTCAAAAGTCAATTCGTCTTCAGCAACTCGGAAGTCGGGATGAGACGAAGATTATGGGAGATATTGGTCCATGCGGTCGTCCTTTATGCTGTAGAAAATTTTTAAAAAATTTAGGAAACATTGTTTCTGATTTAGCAAAAACCCAACAAGTAGCCCATCGAGGTGCGGAAAGGCTTTCTGGAGCTTGTGGCAGGTTTATGTGTTGCCTTGCTTTTGAACAAGAACTTTATGAAGAATATGCTAAAAATTTACCACCCTTGGGAAGTACTATTAAAACTGATCAGGGCAAAGGCGAGGTAGTGGGATGGCATGTCCTCAAACAGACCGTGGATGTGAAAATTGAGGAAGATAGAATTATAGAAATACCGATAGACAAATCCTAATGTCCTACCCATTCAATTTCTAATTACTAATCCCCAATTCTAGTAAATTTTAAACTTTAAATTAAAAGTCCAAAGTCCAAAATTAAAAGTTATAGCAGAAAGTCAAAAGTATTTTTACTTAATATTTGACTTTGACTTTTGACTTTTAACTTTAGACTTGACCGAACAAAGTGAGGAACTATGTCTATCAAAATAGCTATTAATGGTTTTGGCCGGATAGGCCGACAAACAGCTGCCGTGGCTTTAAAAATGCCAGAATTAGAAATCGTGGCTGTGAATGATTTAACCGATGTTAAAACATTGGCTCATCTTTTTAAGTATGATTCGGTTTATGGAATTTATGAAGGGGAAGTAAAAACCGAAGGAGAAGAATATCTTGTTGTTGATGGTAAAAAAATAAAAGTTTCGGCCATAAGAGAGCCAGAAAAGCTTCCTTGGAGAAAATTGGGAATCGATGTAGTGGTAGAGAGCACCGGGGTTTTTAGAGATTACGAAAAAGTTTCTTTACATCTTGAAGCTGGAGCCAAAAAGGTTATTGTCTCAGCTCCTCCAAAGGGACATGGAATTCCCCAGTTCGTTTTAGGGGTTAACGAAGAAAAATACGAGAGTAAAACAATGGATATTATCTCGATGGCTTCTTGTACTACTAATTGTTTAGCGCCAGTAATAAAAGTTTTGCATGAAAATTTTAAAATTTTAAAAGGACTTACTACCACAGTTCATAGTTATACTAATGATCAAAGACTCCTAGATCTTCCACATAAAGACCTAAGGCGCGCTAGATCTGCCGCTTTGTCCGTAGTACCCACTACAACCGGTTCAGCTCAGGCAGTAGAAGAAGTTATCCCTGAACTTAAGGGAAAACTTAATGCTATAGCTCTAAGAATTCCTACCCCGGTTGTTTCTTTATGCGACATAGTGGTTGAAGTTGAAAAATCTACAACAGTTAAGGAAGTAAATCAAATTTTCAAAGAGGCGGCAGATAAAGAGTTAAGGGGAATTTTGGACTATACAGAAGTCCCCCTAGTTTCCATTGATTATCGTAAAAATCCTCATTCAGGAATAGTTGATGGACTCTTTACTATGGTTATTGAAAAAAATCTTATTAAGATCATTGCTTGGTACGATAATGAATGGGGATATAGCACCCGTTTAGCAGAATTTGTAAAGTATGTAGGAGAGAAAATTTAAATTTTAAGTTTTGAATAGGTATTTTTTCATCGCTCAACTAAGCCAACTTTTTGCTCTTGACCCCCGCCTGTTAGAGGTATACAAAGTATACAAAAGAGATTAAGCCTAAATGGCCCGTTGGGGCTATT
>Ga0210017_1005322_pt1 | contig 10351 bp, 6 predicted proteins | sample CryGeyCG2014_020_FD_183966 | JGI IMG/M metagenome (GOLD analysis project Ga0210017, IMG submission 183966) | Groundwater microbial communities from aquifer - Crystal Geyser CG08_land_8/20/14_0.20 (SPAdes) (version 2) | ecosystem: Environmental > Aquatic > Deep subsurface > Groundwater | place... | reverse complement strand
TATGTGAACAAGACGGTTGTCCAGCGTGATCCAGAATTCAGCCGAGTCCTTTTCGCCCTTCCTGAAGGCTTCGATAATCCTGTTCACGATGTGAACGCTTTTCTGTGGATGGCACATTTGCACCTCTCTGCCGATGACTGCCTTGGTGCGCACGAAGATTCTTTTCTCAGCCTTGTTGAAGTATTTCACGCGGTCATCCTTGTCTATGAAGGAAATGTCAATTGGAAGCGTGTCCAGAATGGCTTCAGTTTCTTCCTTTGAGAGGCTTCCTGTTTCAAACTGCAACAGACCTTCAGCGGCTGTTCCGGCTTTTCGACTTTCAGTCTGCAGTGCGGCTGTGACATGTGGCGGTGTAAAGCAGCAGTATCCAATCTCGTCAAATTCTTTCCTAGCCTCTTCCCATTCTTCGCTTGTGACCACCTGTAAGGCAGCGGGGAAGAGTATGCTGTTCTCTTTGAAAAAGTGACTTGGCAGAGTGCTGCATAAGGGTTTGGCAGCTTCGCCTAGCTGTGTCTTGAAGTCGTAGAAGCTTATGGCATTCCAATTCTCAACCAGACTGCGGAGTTTCTTCTTTATGTCTCGTATCTGGTTGTGTTCCATCCACATTATTGCAGGCGGCTCTGTGATTCCATGCTTTTCGAGCATGGGAAAGAGGACGTTTTCTTCGCGCAAGTAATGCTTCTCTGCATCTGCAAAGTCCTTCACTATGCCTTGCACTTCTGTTAACAAGTCTCCAACATAGACTACATCGCAGGCTTCTTCAATCATCTTCACTAAAACCTCAAGTCTTTCTGCGCGTTGTGTAAGCATCTTGTGTTCTTCCATTAGAATGCTGATTGGATGCCCAGGAGGAGTCTTCAATTCCCGTTTTTCAAGTTGTTCGCCGAAAACCGCAAGATGGACGTCGCACAGCCTCTGAAGTTCTTCCCTTGGCATTCCTTCCTTGACAAGCTCTTGCTCGATCCTTGCAATGTCTTCGGAGCTTGTGCCCCTCAGGATCTGCTTGAATTTCTCCTTGACTTCTTGCGGTGGAACGCCGTCGTGCAACTGTTTGATTACCTCTTTAAGCATTCTCTTCTTGTCCGCGCTTACCTCGCTCATTTACCGTTCACCTTTAATCTTCGCTGCAAGAGCCTTGCCGAACTCCACAATCTGTTTAACATTGCTTTCAGACGGTGGGCCATTGATTTCCAATGCTCCAACGACTTCTATCTTCGATGGACCCAACACTTCCTGAACGTGCTTTATGGCTCCACCGCCCCATCCGTACGAGCTTAGGACCACTCCATATTTCAATGGCGGTCTCAGTGCTTTCACCAAGTACGTGGCATACACTGCAAGCGGGTGTGCGCCGCCCAGCACTGTGGGAGCACCCAGCACAATGGCCCTTGAGTCCACTAAGTCTTTTGCCACATCACCTATGTCTGCAACAGCCAAATTGTACTTGACAACTTCGACGCCTTCAGAAGCCAGTACATCTGTAATTGGCTGAATCATCTTCTCCGTGCTGTTCCACATGGTCACGTAGACTATTATCGCCTTTTGTCTAGTCTCACCGTTTGACCATTTCCTGTAGGCACTGAGGATACGTTCGGTGTTTCTATGTATCGGTCCGTGGCTGGGCGCTATCATGTCAACTTTCAAGTCTTTTATCTTTTCCAGCGCCTTTTGAGCCATGACTCTGAACGGCATCATTATCTCGCCGAAATAGCGTTGAGCATAAACAATCAAATCCTCTACCTCGTCATCATACAATCCTTTTGCAGTGTGGGAACCGAAGAAGTCGCATGGAAACAGTGTCCTGTCTTCGGGCACGTAGGTGAACATGGTCTCAGGCCAGTGAAGCATCGGGGCCTCAATGAACTGGAGAGTCTTGCCGCCCAAATCGACCATTTCTTGGTCGTGAACTATTTGAATCCGCTCGCTGGGCACCTTGTAGAAGGTCTGCGCCAACTTGGCACCTTTCTCCGTCGTTATCAGGTTGGCCTTGTTGTTCATCGACATGAAGTACGGTATGGCGCCTGCATGGTCGGGTTCGGCGTGGTTCATAATCAAATAGTCAATCTCGCCCATGTCTGCAATGTTCCTTATCTTCTCTTCCCATTCCTTTTCAAAACCAGGATTAACCGTGTCAATTAGAGTCTTCTTGGCTTTGCCGATTACCAAGTACGAGTTGTAGGTTGTTCCATGCGGCAGTGCGATCAGAGCGTCGAAAAGTCGGCGGTTCCAGTCTCTTACGCCCACCCAGTAGACGCCTTCAGAAAGTTTAGCAATGTTTCGCCAACTCATTTTCACATCTCCAACTTGTTCAGTTTCATTGAAGTGGTGGTATGACAATTGTAATAAAGTATATTTATGCCTTTCGACAACAAGAGAGCGGAGCACACATACATGCTAGTTCCTTGCGAAGTAGCAGTAAAATGCGTTCTGCCCGCAGTGCGAGCCATGATAGCCAAAGAACTCGTGGCAAAACATGGGCTGAACCAAGTGGAAACAGCGAGGCTTCTGGGGGTCAGTCAACCAGCAATAAGTCTCTATTCCAGAAAAGCTCGAGGAAACGCCCTCAACCTCAAGAATGATCGTGACATTGCAGTTTTGGTGGGGAAATTGGCAGACTCGTTGGCCGAGGGCAAGTTGCCCCCGAAGAGCTTCATCGTCATGTTCTGCGAAGTCTGCAGTACAATCAGAGCCAAAGGCCTGATGTGCAAACTGCATAAGACTTTCGATCCAACGATCGACATAGATGAATGCGAAGTCTGCGCAGTTGAAACACCTAGATGCTTATGACAAAAGCAACAGTGGTACACAGGAGGGCTATCAGTGGGGTATCTTGATGTTTGGAGGATTTTGGAGGAGATTGTTGCCGATTTCCGAAAGAGAGGAAGAGAAATTCCGGTCGAAGTCATGAACGACCTGAAGTCTGCAAGAACGATGATTAGAATTCTGAGCGCTGACTCAAACCGTGAGGATACTGTTCAAAAGATTGAGGAGTACATTGGAAGCTTGGAATCATATCTTGTTTCTGAAGGGCAGAAACAGTTCGGAACCGAATACGTCGACGAGAAGCTTAAGCGGCTAAGTGAAGCGAGGGGAAAGACTTCTGGAGAAGAAGTAGAGGAGGCGCGGTTCGTTTTCGGCGTGTCGCGCGAACACAAGTGGGTTCGTGTGAGGCCAACAGCTGAATTATCGCTTGAAAAACTGAAATTGCTGGCTGAAGAATCACGGCTTTCGCACAAAATTCAAAACGATGGCACTCTGCTGGTCTATGGCAAAGACGAAGACGTAAAGGGCTTTGTCAAGAAGATGACTACAGAATACGGGTTGAAAACCGAAAAATAGCGTTAAAAAAGAGCATAACCGTTAAAACTTTACAATGCAATAACTTTTATAGAAAAGCTCAACAGATTTGCTGAACAATCAATTCACACGCTTCCGAGAAGGTGAGGGCGCAGGCTGAATGCCCTACATTAAAAAAATCGAGCTGAAAGGCTTCAAGTCATTCGGACCGCAAGTCGTCAAGGTAGTCCTAGATAGGGGCTTCACAGTCGTCACAGGCCCAAACGGCAGCGGAAAAACAAACATCTTGGACGCGCTTCTGTTTGCCCTAGGCGAACTGAGCACGAGGCGGCTCAGGGCGGAGAACGCCGCCAAACTGATTTTTCACGGTTCTGAAACGGCCGGGCTAGAAAGGGCGAAAATGGCCAAGGTGATTATTCAATTTGACAACACCGATGGGCGCATGGCGGTTGACACGACAACCGTCACCATCTCCCGAGAGGTTTATCGAAACGGCCAAAGCGTGTATCGACTTAATGGTCGAAGAATATCAAGACAGCACATTCTGGAAATCCTTTCCATGACCGGGATAAGCTCAACAAGCCAAAACATAATCCTGCAGGGAACGATCACGCGTTTGACTGACATTGCGCCGATGGAACGAAGAAAAATAATCGAAGACTTGGTTGGGATCGGCCAATATGACGCTGAGAAAGCCGGGGCCGAAGAGAAACTGCGCGTCGCAGATATGTCAATGCGCACTGCTATGGGCAGAATTGACGAAGTACAAAAAAGGTTGGATGATCTGGAAAGGGAACGCAACGAACTGCTGCGAGCCACCTTCATCGAAAACGAGATCAAAAAGTTTGAAACCGTCAAAATCTCAAACGACATGGCCCGGATACAGGCAAAAGTAGATGAAGCCTCCTCGCAAGCTGACAAGGTCAGAAGCAGAGTTGAGAAGTTCAGAGAGCTGCGTGAAGACCGAAGGTCGAAGAGAAGAGATGTCGAAGGTGAATGGCGAAAACTAAGCTCGGAAATCGTTGAAGAAGGCGGTTCACAGGTTCTGAAAGTTCAAATAGGAATCGGCGAATTGAAATCCAATCTAATAGAGTTAGCAACCAAGATAAGTTCTGGAAAAACCAGCCTTGAAGGTCTGAAGCAGATAAGAGAAAACGATCTTCAACAATGTCAATCGATACGAAAGGAAATCGGCGAGAATCGTCACAGAATCAAGCAGCTTAGAAGCGAGTTTGAACGGATTTCCGCAGAGATAGCCGCAAAGCAGGCTGAACATGATTCTCTCGGGCAGGAGACCGCTCACCTCTGGGAAAACCTTGGAGAAAACAGCAAGAAAATCCGAGAAAGTGAGCTGAAACTTGACAGCGACTACAAGCGACTCACATACTTAAGGTCTGAATACGTGAAAAGCCAGACAGCCATCAAAATCCGCACAAGAAGGCTCAGAGACCTAAACGAACGCAAGGAAAGGTTTGCCGCAACATTAAGCGAACTGGAGAAGTCCCTTGCCGAACTTGACACGGTGCAGAGAGAACAGAAGACTCAACTGAAGAATTTGGAGCGGGCGCTTGAACGACGCACAGCGCAAAAAGAGGCCACGGAACAGGAGATGGCTGAGGCTGGAAAAATAGCTGACTCAGCGCGAAAAGCAGTGATAGAGTTTGTGACGCAAAAAGAACTTGCAGAGACTGTGGCTACTGAAGAAAAAGCCTTACGAAGCATAGAAGAACTCGGCGATCTGGGCGTTATCCAAGGAGTGTACGGCAGGCTACGTAGCCTAGTTAAGGTTGACAAAACCTATCAGCAAGCAGTTGAAGCCGCGGCTGTGGGCTGGCTTGACGCGATGGTTGTGAAAGATTTTGACGCAGCGTTCACGTGCACTGAAACGTTGAGAAGAATGAAACTTGGCAGAATAAAGATAATCCCAATCCAAGGAGCTGTAAGTCCCAAATCCTCAAAAGTGCCTGAAAAAGAGGGCGTCAAAGGTGCAGCTTCCTTGTTCATAAGATCTGAAAAGCACTATGAACCGGCTGTCCACTTTGTTTTCGGGGACACGCTGATTGTATCAGATGACAAGACGGCTTTTGTCTTGTCAATTGAGGGCCACCGCGCAGTGACAATCAATGGTGACTTGTATGAGGCAGGCGGTGCTTTCGAAAGCGGTTACTACCGTGCCCCTATAGACTTTTCAACCATAATCCCAAGTGAAACTGCCATCAAAAGCCTCGATGAAGCCGTTAACGCGTTGCAGCAGCATCTTTCAAGAAGAGGAAGCGACATAAGCTCTTTCGAAGAGGAAATAGACAAGACCCGCGTCGAAATAGCGCACCTGTCCGAGGCCATAGTCACACTCGACCGAGAAATCATCAGAGTCAAACGAAGCGGTCGCCGAACAAAAGCCAACCTAAGACGCGTAGACAGGTACATCGCACGTTTTGAAAAGGAAATAGACAACGAGAAAACGCAGATGTGGCTGCACAGAGCTGAAAGAAGCACCATTCAGAAGGAAATGCGAAGACTCCAGACCGAACTTGCCATGCTGAGACGGAAAACAGACCCTGTAAGCATTCAAGAAACGGAGGTCAAGCGGGAGAAACTTGCGGAAGAAATAATCACTTTGAGACAGAAACTCGGTACAGTTCAGACAGAAGCCTCAACGCTTCGGTCCCAATTTGACAACGTCTTGAGAGTCGGATACCAAAACGCGAAGATTCAATTTGCGAAGGTCGAACAACAGCTGAGAAGAGTTGAGAAAGAAGTAGAAGTCGCGTTGCAAGACAGAGAATCGCTGAAGGAGGAACTGTCTGAACTGGAGAAAAGCCGTGTTGAACTTTCCAAGAGTGTCTTGTCTGCAAGAGAAGAATCCAAGAAGTTCACGAATCAAATAGATGAAATAGACAAGGAACTGCGGAAACTTGACTCGGAATACGAGCAAACTGACCGCTTGCTAAACCAGCTTCAGCTGAACATACAGACATCCATGATACAGCTTGAGCAGTACCGAAACCAACTGAGACAATTTGGCATCGAACAGCCACTGGTAGTGACGCTGAAACAAGTTGAAGAAGCCGAAACCTCCATGAAGATGATGCAGCTCGAACTTGAAAGAATAGGCGCCGTAAACCAGCTTGCGCTGTCACATTATGCTGAGCAAATTTCGCGGTACAAGGAACTATCGTTGAGAATGAATGAGCTTGAAAAGGAGAAACAGGCCATACTGCAGTTCATGGAAGAAATTGACCGCAGAAAACGCAGGGTTTTCATGGACGCCTTTGAGAAGATCAACCTTAACCTGAAGAGATACTTCACGAAAGTGACGGGCGGCGGTAGCGCTGACTTGAAACTTGAAAACCTTGATGAGCCATTTTCCGGCGGCATCGACATAATTGTCCAGTTCCCCAACAAACCTTCCATCGTCGTGAGCGGGGCCAGCGGCGGTGAACGCTCAGTTGCTGCCGTATCCTTCTTGTTTGCTCTCAAAGAATTCACACCCGCTACCTTCTATGTTCTGGATGAAATAGACGCACACCTAGACGCTTTCCACGTGTCAAAACTGGCTGACCTTCTCTTGGAAGAATCTGAGAAGACCCAGTTCATAGTCATCACCCTAAAACCTGAAATGGTGAACAAGGCGCAAAGAGTCTACGGAGTCTATGAACGCAACGGAGTTTCAAACGTCATATCCGCCAAGTTCTTGGAGGTGCCAAGCTAACGGAGTCCAAGACGATCAAGAGACCCTTCTATCTGCTTCCTCCTTGGAACATATTGTTCGAGTTTCGCAAGCTCGAAAAACTTACGCCTTGGAACATCAACATAGCCTATTTGCTCGGCTCATTCCTCAAGGAAATGGAGAAAACTGGGCAAGTAGACTTCAGAGCGTCAGGCGTGGCTTTGGATTCTTCAGCGCTCATTTACTTGATGAAGTCCAAGCTTCTGCTGAAACTTGAAGAGCCACCACCGCCGCCCAAGGCACCAATGGATTTTCTTCCCCCGCCATTGTTCCTGCCGCTCAGGCATGAGTTGACCTCAACGACCATAAGACACTTGCTGGAGGTTTTGGACGACGTTTTGAAAGGCGAAAAGTTCATCCGCCCAGAAAAAATCGCCGAGGAACCGCTGCTGCCAACACCTTCCGAGATTCTGCCGCAGCTCGACCTGTATCTGATGGAAATTGAGCTTCAAATGGAAAAGCTCTACGCTTCTCTTTCAGAAAGGGTAAAGGGCGCTGGCATAGTTGAGTTTTCAGCCTTGACAAAAGGCGCAACGCGGCTTGAAGCCATCCGCACATTCATCCTGCTACTTTTTCTGGCACAGGGAGGGAAGATAAGTCTGTGGCAGAATGAGGAATCTGAGGAAATATACATAACTGTAGGAGAGCTGAACCTTGCAGGAAGCGGAGAAACAAGAGCTTAACCCAGGCATACCTCTTCCTCAGAAACAGTCTGAGGAGAAAGTGCAGAACGACCTAGTCTTGGTTGAAGCCGCATTGTATGCGGCTGGGCGCCCGCTGGACCTGAATGAGTTATGTTCAATTCTGAAAACCCGCTCAAAAAACAAGGCTAGAAAGCTTGCAAAAACGCTCGTGCAGGGATACGCAAGCAGGGACTCCGCGCTTGAGATTTTGGAGCTGAAGGATGAACGATATGTCTTGCAGTTGAAGGCTGACCTCACCCCGTTCGTCAGAAAACTCGTGAACAAGCCGCTGCTTTCCGCAGGCCCTCTGAAAACGTTGTCTTACATAGCCTACAGGCAGCCAGTTTCCCAGAAAAGAGTCATAGACCTGCGGGGGCATCACGCTTACGGCCATGTCAAGCAGTTGAAGGAAATGAGCCTCGTCGCCAGCGAAAGAAGCGGCCGTTCATCCCTTCTCAAGACAACCGAATACTTTGCAGACTATTTCGGGCTGAGCCATGACGCTGCAACTATGAAGAGGGAGCTGAAACATGTTTTCGAAGACTTTTCCAAGCAAGAAGGCTCCGAGTCTCAAGACGGATAGGTTTATATGTAAACTTACTTGTTAAGGTAAAGGTTTTTAAACGACTGTGCCTTACTATTTTTTACGTTACGAAAGCAAAAAGGAGGTGACGTAAAATGGGAAAGTACGAGTTGACCAAAAGAACAGTTATTGAACAGTGGGCGTCTAAGTATTCAAAAGTTATGACGTGGCTCTCAAAACTTCAAAAGAAAGGTCAAGCTGCATGGTTTCTGTGGCTTTATTGCAAAGGAGTAAATAAAACTCCAGATGAACTTTTAGCGCTGAAAGAAGACCCTCGAAGTCGCGAAGCAGAGTATCTCCTAGACAAGTTTGTTGCTGATAATCCGCTAAGTTTAACCAACTCATTAATGGTGAACGCATCCATCGTAACCAAAAGTTTCTATAAGCACAACTATTGCGAGTTGGCTTCTGCTTCAGGCGTAGTATCCTTCATCAAGCAGAAACCGTACCGCAGGCACAGCAAAGAGGAACTGCTAAAGATTTACCGCGCTGCACAGCAACCGCGAGACCGAAGTTTAGTGACGTTCGCATTCTCAACTGCTATCGCGGCTGAGACACTTACGAAAGTCCAATGGAAACACTTAGAGCCAGATTGGGAAACACGCGAAACGCCGTACATAGGTTTGCCGAGTAGCATAATCAAAGGCCACGGCATCGGCAAGTACAAGGGCGTTGAGCAACACACCTTTCTGACGCCTGAGGCTAAGCGCGACTTGATAGAGTATAAAGATTGGCTCGAACGGATTAAAGGTCTGCACATAACACCTGAAGACTATGTGTTTGTTGAGTTGCATCCACCGTACAAAAGCATGGCAATGAGTACGCTGTCAAAAGTGCCTACTCAGTTAAGCAAACGCTCAGGTGTCGGTTTCAGCTGGCACGATGCCCGCAGGTACGTAGAAACCGCGCTTGAAGAAATTAAGATTCATCCTAACTGGGCACGTAAAATCAGAGGCCGTAAGGTTAAGGGCGAAGAGGCACCGTACAGCAGACCAGCGATTGAGCAACTGCGCAAAGTGTATTCTGAAGCCGTTCCGCTGTTAGAGTTTACGCAGCCAACGCAACTTATGGAGCTTCAGAAACGGCAACAGGCAATTGAAGAGATTGTTAGCGGGTTGACGGTTGAGCAGAAAGAGAAAATGGAAAAGCACGGCTTAAGCCTAAGAAGTTTAAGGCAGAGCCGACGAAAGCAAAGGAAACCTGAAACTCAAACAAACGGCGGCGACTGCGGCGAACAGTTTGAGCAGATAACTGAGGCGCAACTGTTAAGTTACCTTAAGGCTGGCTGGCAAATAGTTGACAAGCTTAGTAACGGGCAGATAATAGTGAAACACTGAAATCGGTGGAGGATGTTCAGTACCGTTTGATACAGGCAAACGCAACATTGCACGGCGAACGGTACGCCTACCTCTACGGCATAGTGCAGCCTATACGGACTTGACTACATATACAGGCCTGAATATAGCGCGCTCAACTCAATCAGCGGAGTGAACACCATGCTCTCCGTGACGGCTAAGTACTTACGGTGCTCGGCTTTAGCAAACCGCGCGGCGTACTCAGTGAAGTTGAGCAGAACATTCAACAAGTGAGCGAATGAGCATTTGACCTTAAAATCGTCACCAACATTGAACAAGGCAGAGCCGCTTTTAGACAAGTTTGTGGTGAACGGTGATAGTTAGTAACCCGCTGACTGTTGTCAACGTTAATACTCTCGTGTGTAGTGTTACTACGACGGTGTGTAGTACCACTACGACCTGATGATAACGGCGCTGGCGTTGTTGTTAACTGTGCGTTAGCCATCCTAAGTTAGTTAATAACGGTGTTATTGTTGTTAACGCCTAAGCACGTAATCCCCTTAACTGTTGTTGTCGTTGTTACAAGCGTTATGAATGTTATTGCCGTTAACACAGTCAGTGCGCGCCGAAGATTCTTGAGAAAAAAAAGTTGAGATTAGCTCGCAAGTCTCGGATGATTGCGAGTTTTCGATACATTTCAACTTTTACGATGCCCACTTACCGAATGCTCTGCTCAACTCTGTCAGGCGCGACCGTTATTTTT
>Ga0210017_1005318_pt1 | contig 10355 bp, 6 predicted proteins | sample CryGeyCG2014_020_FD_183966 | JGI IMG/M metagenome (GOLD analysis project Ga0210017, IMG submission 183966) | Groundwater microbial communities from aquifer - Crystal Geyser CG08_land_8/20/14_0.20 (SPAdes) (version 2) | ecosystem: Environmental > Aquatic > Deep subsurface > Groundwater | place... | reverse complement strand
AAATCCAGACTTAGGAACAAAAGATGACTTTCGTGAACTTGTAAACACATTACACGAAAATGACATGTATCTTATAATGGATCTGGTAATTAATCATTCTTCGATTGAACATCCGTTCATGCAGGATGCACTCAGATATGGTGAGTATTCCCCCTATTATAACTTCTATATATGGGATGAAGCTGGCAACTACGCTTACTACTTCAATTGGACGACACTACCTAACCTAAATTATTATAATCCTGAGGTAAGAGACTACTTCATCGATGTATCCAAGTACTGGATAGAGAATTTTGATATCGATGGCTATCGTTGCGATGTTGCCTGGGGTATACAGGAGCGATATCCTGCATTTTGGCAGAGGTGGCGACAAGAGCTAAAGACGCTTAAACCCGACATTCTTTTGTTGGCAGAAGCAAGCTCATCAGAGGACTTAATCTTATTCGATGAGAGATTTGATTCAGGATATGATTGGTCACTCAGAACCAAGCTTGGCAATGTAATAGAGAGTAGTTCAACCATTGATCAGCTTAATAGTTTGGTTGAATGGTATGAAAGTGGCCAATATCCTTCATACGCCCTGCCATTTCGATTCTTAGAAAATCATGATTATACAAGATTTATAAGTACTTATGGTAAAGAAAAGAGTATGATAGCAGCAGCACTTTATTTGACATTACCTGGCCTTCCACTGGTCTATGCTGGGCAGGAGGTAGGAGAGCTAACTCAGCGATACTACATAGATTGGTCAGATCCTCAGAATTTGCGTGACTATTATAAGAAGCTAATAATGATACGAACAACATATCCTGCACTAAGGCAAGGTAAATTCGATAGAATACCAAACTCCACCTCTAACGACCTTTATTCTTATCTTAGAAGAGCAGGCAATAATGTTATCGTAGACATCAATTTCGCAGATACAACCTTGACGAGTACCTTGGACATTCCAGTGGATTCGTTAGGACTACAGGATGACACTCAATATTATCTGAATGATGTATTAAACGATATCACATACCCAGTCCACCTTGAGGATTTGGCAAATTACCCAGTAATCGTTGGCCCATATGGTGCGCAAATTCTTGTACTCGCTGATACAGCCTTATTTATAGGAATTGCGGAGGCAGAAGATAACACGCCAAGGATATTTGCTATCTACCAAAACTATCCCAACCCATTCAATCTAACGACACTAATCAAATATCAACTTCCTACTGAGAGTAAGCTCTCACTTAAGGTTTACAATGTTGCAGGACAGAAAGTTTGCACACTTGTTGATGAAAGACAAAAACCTGGGTATTATACCATCCAATGGAACGGAAGGGACAATAATAACAGAACTGTTGCCTCTGGAATCTACTTCTATCGCTTGGAAGCAGGCAACTTTAATGACACAAAAAAGCTGATACTCCTCCGATAGTGGGGCACGAGTTTCACACTAAATGGTTAAGAGCCATAAATATTAAATATAATCTAAGAAAAGAAGTCTATCATGTATAAGCCTTTAAGCAGAGCTACCTGAGCTCAAGGAGGTGTTATGAAAAGAGCAGGTTTTATGATAGGTATGATTTCAGCATTTTGTATTCTTTTTACAGCTACAGGTTACGGAGGGCGTTATGCTATTGTTGTAAAGAAGTCAACTTTGGAAGATTCAGTATGGGCAGCAGCAGTTGATACATTGAAAGTAAGGCATGATGGGGAAGTATTTACCTATATAGCTAATGTATGGGCAGTACTCGATAAACTAAGCGAATATGTACCTGACTATATCTGTTTTGTGACAGAGCCTTTGGATGCAACAGCTACATTTGTTGGGCAGGTACATCAACTTACAAGAATGCTCGATGATGATCCATACGGGGATGCAATCTGGGGTATAGTTACAGGCTATACGGCTGAAGATGCCTTAAGAATTGTGAGTGGACCCTCTGGATTTACGGTCAGAACTGTCTTATCGGGCACGTCAGCAGGCTGGTTGCCTTATGTAGTACAGGGGATGGCTACCTCGGAAGCGACCTATCACAAAAGGTGGTTCAAATATCCTGATGGAACAATAATTGAAGATACAACCGGACCGACCGATCGTACCGAAATGTTGGTTAATTGCCTTAATAGTGATACCTTTGACATAATGATAACGAGTGGGCATGCAAATCATGATGAATGGCAACTTCACTATCCAACTACTGGACTGGAGGGATATTTTAGGTCGAGTGCAGGCCAAGTTTACGGAGATCCGCACGATGGCCCAGATATCAACATAAACTCACATAACCCAAAGATATATTTTGGATTGGGTAATTGTTTTATTGGTGAAATTCGTAATATGAACTCTATGCCATTAGCTTGGATACACACTGGAGGTGCATATCAGTACTGCGGTTATGTAATAGAGGAGGGACCTAACAGCTACCAATTAGGTGGTATGCCACACTACTTCTTCATACAACAGGGCTACTATACTTGGTCTGAATCCTTTTACCTTGACAATCAAGCATTGTTATTTGATTTAGAAAATCAGACACCTGGTACATGTCCAGATGATACAAATGGTGCTGCCATTTATGGTGATCCAGCCCTGGACGTAAGAGTAGAGCCTGTTAGAGAGCCCCTCTATGAGCAAGAGGTCGTGGTTATACCTGGTACAGATAGAGATACCATAACTTTTAGGATAACAATGAATGAGAAAGGCAGTCCTGGATTTACAGGTAAATGGGGAGGTAGACATCCAATTGCTTTCTTGCCATTCCGCGTTGAAGATATCGATATCGTGCATACTAATGCTTACAATACTATGATAACTGACAACCTTGCATTAATGTATATATGGAAGCAAGGCGATCCTCCATTGGAGGAAGGCGAGCAAAGAGAGGTTGTATTCACTGCCAAAAGATACCTTGCACCTCCATGGGGATTTACGGTTCGGGATGTGGGTGACGGAACTGCTTTTTATCTTGTATGGCAAAAGGGAACAGCGCCGCAGATTATAGGCTATAAAGTATATTATGGGACTATTTCCCAAATCTATACAGATACCATTGATGTGGGCGTGGATACATCCTATACATTGGATGGTCTTACTGAGGGAACAACTTACTACCTTGCTGTAACAGCATATACAGCGCAGCAAGAAGGTCACTTTTCACATGAAGAAGCTTGTATACCGCAAACTACTCCACGTGCACCCACCGGGCTTACAGTAACGGATCCTGGGGTAGGTAATACTCTCGTTCTAGATTGGAATGCAAATACAGAGCTAGATATTGCAGGCTACAAGATATATTATGGGAGATTTCCACCATTCATCTTTACAGATACAATTGACGTTGGAGACACATTACATTATACCGTTACAGAACTTAAAAATGATAGCACCTATCGCTTTGCAATCAGCGCATACGATTCAGACGATAATGAAAGCGGCCTTTCTCAAGCAGCATTCGGTACCCCTACAAGATCAGTGGGATTGGAAGAACAAATTACAATGAACGCTTACTTTCTATCTCAAAATTGCCCAAATCCGTTCGGATACAAAACAATCATTGAATACAGTCTTCCTAAGAAGGTAAAAGTGAGCTTAAGAATTTATAATCTAGCTGGACAATGCATAAGAATTTTAGTAGATGAAATTCAGGAGCAAGGATTGAAGAGAGCAACTTGGAATGGTAATGACGGATTTGAGAAAAGGGTTCCCTCTGGTATATACTTTTATCGACTTGATGCAGGGGAATTTACGGGTACAAAGAAACTAACATTGCTCAGATAGTATTATATCTACCTGTCGCCTGCCTGCCGTCAGGCAGGGTAGACAGGCGATCATGGGAAGGTTTAATCTATATATAGTAAGAGCGTATCAACAGGACGCAATACAAAAATAGTCTAATCTGTTTGAGGAGCATGTCATGCTGGTGTTATAGACGCAATTTAACATCTCTACCTGTCGCCTGTCTGCCGTCAGGCAGGGTAGATAGGAATTGAATTTGTTGAAGCGAAGCAGAAATCCCGCATTTGCGGGAAGGTAGAGAAAGAGATTGTGAAAGTGAGAAAACGAATGGGGTCAGGCTGAAAACTGAAAAATAGTGATTTACCATTCCAATTCTCTTTGTCTATCAATTTTAAAAATTCTTCTTTCACCTTTACCTAAAATATCTTTTCTCTCTTATTACCCGTGGCAATAATATGATAAAAAGCGCCAGGATAATCAATACGAGGTTTCCCTGTTATATATCAATTATCATAGTAAACCTATAACAAACTCAAATTATCAAGTCTAAATTTCAGTTTTCAGCCTAACCCCCACAACCCAGTACATGCATGAGAGCAAAAGGGTAAAGATATATGTATTAAGAGTGTGAGTTGAGCGAGCCCTTCTTCCGACCTTTCTGCTTTTGGTAGTTTGGAACTGTAAGGACATCTATACTGTCCTATACCAGAAACACTTAAAAATCGTCTTTGATATGTGTTATTTGAAGTGGCGGTTGCATTTTATCAACTCAATGCAGATATCAATTCTCTAATGCTCTTAAATCTGTATTCTTCAAATTCTTCCTGATTCACTCTAACGAAAGACCACCCGTTGCCTGTCAAATTAGTAGCATCCTCGCACCATTGTTTTATCCTTTTGTCTTTATATTCAACATCAACATCTACTCTTCCTTTAGTCTCGATTACAAAAAATTTGCCTTCATTTGTTTTTATCAAAAAATCTGGGTGATATGCAGGGTGAAAATTCCCTTCGGAGTCCCTATATTCCACAAAGAACCCAATTTTAGAAATGATTTTACTGAAGGAGGCAACATCTTCGGCTCTGTCCATAAATCTCGCGAAATCCACTTCAAGACCATTATCACATGGAACATAATTGAAGATGCATCTATTGGCGGAATAAACCAATTTTGACCATACAAAAGGCCTCGTATCCGAGAGTTTTATGGTATCCTGCTTTTTGGGTTCTCTTTCTGTGAAGGTCAAGTCTTTAAACGCATTTACAAACAAGGTTATCAATTGTTCCTGTACCTCGGAAGAACTCAACTTATAAAGAACCCGGGGATCTTCAAAAGCCACTTTTTCAGTAAACAATTTCTCAACCACATATCTCTTTACCATGGGATAGAAACTTGCAAAAGCACCGCCGATTTTCAGTCGTTTAAGTATCTGGTCTGTATAATAGGCAATTACACTTTTAGAATCCTGAGGTACAGGCAAGTCCCATTTTCTTTTTATAACCTCCATCCCTTTGAGCATATCCACAGCAATATATTCCATTTCCAAAATTTTATTCTCTAAAGGAATCTTCAAGAAAGGTAAATTATCAATCTCTACTTCATCCAAATAAAATTCTCTAATGAGAATTCTTGGACTCAAAATAGGTATTTCAATGTCTTTATCCAGTTTATTTTCATCTACAAATATGGTGGTTAAATTAAGAGCCTTGTCGGTGTCAAATGCGGCAAACTTTATACCTTCCTGATTCTCCAATTCTTCGAGAATATCTATAAGCCCAGGAGGTCCGATAACCTCAAGAACATTTATGGATTTGTCTATGTCTGCATCTTCTTCGGGGAACATCTTCCTTAAACCCCGTCCAATAACCTGCTCCGGGAGCACTTTTCTTTTGGAGGTATATGACCGTAGTCCCACAATTACATTTACATTTCTCACATCCCACCCCTCGTTTAACATCAGCGTGCTTACTATTGCCGCATAGGGATTCTTTTCGGGGTCAGGGTCATCAATAGTCTTTGCAAACTCTCTTGCCTTGGGCAAGTCCGCTTTTTTTACCTCTCCTGTGCTATCTGTATGTATCAATAATACCTTATCTTTAAAGTCAGGGACAGTTGAATTGATATATCCAAATATTTCGTCTGCTTCTTTGTTCTCAGGACATTGAAAGAAAAGCACGGGTTTCTTAGATAATGACTTTAGTACTTCCTTGTATTCTCGCCATCTTCTTATCCCAGCATCAATCCATGCTCTGTATCTTTCAACGGCTTTTGTTGAAGCTATCTCTTCCGCTTTCTTGACCTTTCCTATCAATGGTCGCTTTACGATGTTCGTTTCAATGGCTTCTTTGAGTGAGAAGTCGACAATAATCCATGGGAATAATGCCCCGGTTTCCGTTTTAGGCGTGGCTGAGAAATCCAGTTCCATATTTATGCCTTTTCCGTATTGAGAACTAAGATTTTTATGAAGACCCAAGAGTATCTTCTTCCACGCTTTTTCAAAACTGTATATGTGATGAGCTTCATCCTTCAAAATCATTATATTGGGACAAGATGTCAAGACCTCTTTTATTCTGTTCTCCTGATAAATATCAGAAACATTATAAACCTCTGGCAACTCTACAACTTTATCTACATACTCTTTAACTTCCTCCTTTCTACCCCTTCTCTCTTCTAACTGTTGAATATTGGTCAGAAATAGTACACCTTCAGGAATAATATGAATTGGGTCTTCTTTTAAGACGACGTTGTCTTTCAAATCGAATTCGTCTTGCCACTCCGGTGGAATGAGTGGTAATTCTCTAAATATCTTTCCATTTTTAAAATCTCTTGTAAGCCTATCGTAAATGACATTTTTTTCTCCAGCGATGAGTAAGAATTTAGAGGTATAATCATCTTTATTTTCTTTCATATGATTAAAATATTGCCAAACAATGCTTAAAGCCATTACAAAGGTTTTACCTGAACCGGTTGCCATCTTAAAGGCATAAAGGGGATACTGGTCATAAGATGGGTCATAACCTTGAATTGGTCCTGCTCCAAAATCCCTTGCCATATCTATAAAGTTCCGCTTCTTCATCGCTTCGTAGATATAAATCAAAGTTTCCATTGCCTCTCTTTGACAGAACCAAAACTGAAAAGGCTCGTTGTTTACAAGATGGTCTTCTTTAAACCAAAACTGTAACAGCCTCTTTGTTGTTGGAGTGACTCTGGGATAACCCTGTTCTCGCCATGTGAATACTGCTTTTCTAAGTTCGTTAACCAAATATGCCTTACTCGGGCGTCTTTGCCCCGGATTAAGAATTTCCATTGGTCTCATACTCTCCCACCTGTTTTATAACTCTATCATAAACATAATTAAAGCCTGGAAGTTCTTTAAGCTGATTGCCCAGCGAGTTTTTCCAAGCATTAGCAAAATCAGATTTCCTATCTTCAAGAGAGGATACATCAATTTCTACATTTTTAAATCTACATTTCTCATACAAAGTGTTCAACATTTTCTCTCTATCAATTCTGTTATGAAGATACCATACATCATATAAATCCCTTGGCCTTATCCTTTCAAAAAGAGAACGTATCTTTTCAGCCATTATTTCTTCCAAAGAGTAGACTTTTGCCTGAAATTGGCATCTATCAGAATAAGGATGTAAGATTTCCTTTCTTTCTACAGATAATAAAATACTTTCCTTTTCAGAGCTGGTTAAATCAAGTTTGATTTTCAGTGGAGTTCCTCCCCTTCGTAGGATACGAAGGTAAATGGGGATCTCAAAGCCATTTACATTCTCTTCGATTTGGATTTCATCGTTAAAGTTAATTCCACTCCCCTCTTTTGCTTCACGAATAGCCTTATTGAGTAATTCCTTCAGTATATCCTTATCCATCCTTTCAAGCAGTGTAAAATCAAGGTCATCTGAAAATCTGTAATTCTCAATATAGACCTTTCTAATGCCTGTGCCTCCTTTTAGAGCCATATTCATAGGGGAGAGATGTTTTAATAACCAGTTTTGTGCGTAGTCTCGTTCAATCGTTGTTTCCGGAACGCCATATTCCCTTGCTTTCTCTCTTATCTCTCTTGCAGGTATCATTCTAGTTTTCCCAGTATTTTCTCATTTAGATTAATAATCAATTTCCATTTTGAATTTTTGGGGCCTTTGTGGGGCATAGAAGGGTCGAGTAAAAGGTAGTTTCTCGTTTCTACCAGGGGTACGCTAATATTAATACCTAAGAAATCACAAAGATATCCCAACCTTCTTATCACCCCGGAATTTCCAATCTGTTGGGCATACTCTGAGGTTTTTTCCCTATCCAGTTTTCCATTTCTTAGTGCTTTGGCGACCTCTACCACTCCACCACAATAATGCGGCTTATCAAGACAATCTACTATTGTTTTCTCTCTATCCGTAATATTTATCTGGGCTTCCTCAATCCACTCCTTCCTGATGCCAAAAAACTTTGTGTCTTTAATTCTAACAATCCTGTATCTAATTCCAAAAACTTCTACCTCCTGTTTTTTCTTTCTTGCGGTTGTTTGAATAAAGCCTATATTTGGAATCTGCTCAGTCAATCCATAATAATGAAGAGCACTCCAGTAGGCAATGCAGTGGGGATTTACGAGTAGAGACCCTATGATGAATTCATTTAATGTATATTTCCCTTTCTCGGCACCAAGTGGAATAATCATATACTTACCTTTTTCAATCCGTTCAACATAACCCTGTTTTTCCATATCGGAAAGAAGGTCTCGTAGACTTTTTCTCGATAGTCCGCTAATAACCAGCGCTTCTTCAAAAGTAAGGGTTTGCCCTTTTTTGGCGAAGCTATTTATGACATCAATTTTTCTCATTTTTATGCACCATTATCGTCATTATCACCGACTTTGGTGTATATGATTGCGAAAATATCTTTCTAATTTTCTTGAAATTTTATCTCATTAAACGGGTGTATCTTGCTTGGGACTATTTGAGCAAGATTTAAGATTAATGAAGGCTTCGTAGTTTGCAATCTTACATTACCAATAAAATTTTAGAGAATCAGATAGATTCGTAGAATGATTTTTTAAATTTTTCATAAGTCTCTATTTTAGGCCTCTCTGTCGTTAAGAAATAGATCGGCCTTAACAGAGATTTCACATAATCAATGAATTGTTTAATCTCATTATTACTTTCACTTCGTTTTATACGCGAATAGAAAGCGTTACGAGCTGGTACACCCAATCCCCGCACAGATAAAATCACCGCCATTTTTGTATAAATTTTAGATAAACTATCATACCTATCTACTATCAACTCCCTATCTCTGTTGGTTCCATGTTTTCCGGCCAGTAAAAAATAAAATGCGCGAACAGCATAATGTTTATTGGAATCCTGAGCAGAACTTATAAAAAATTCAATTTCTGATTTACTTGCTTTAAGATTGAATCTTAAAAGGACTTGCAACACTTTTAATTCTTGCCATTCATAAATATTATCTTCTGATTTCAAAAATGATATTAAAAATTTTGGTATCTTTTTATTATTGGGAAACATTGATAGAAAATCACAAAATAGTCCAGTATGATGAGGCTTTGATACAAAGTTTTTCTGAACAAGTTTTATTATCTCTGTTGTTTCGAAGTCGAAACCACTGGTATGCAAAATGCTCAATCGGTATAAAGCAAAATTTAAATGTCTTCCTTCAAACGCATCACTTGAAAAAGCATCTTCAAAAAGTTTTGTTAAAGAAGGAATAATATCTTCTATTCGCTCTCTGTCTTCAGACTTCATTGCCTTTTCTACTATGTCCAAAAAAGGCTTTTGGGGATCAAAAAGTTTTTCTTCTATTTCTTTGTCGAAGAGTATGTCTGTTTTTTTAGCGTTGATATTAAGTTTAGGGAATGTCCCAAAGTGTTGTGATGAGATTTTATTTCTCATTTTATTCATCGCGACATAGGCACAGTTTTTGAGCTGTTATCGAGCTCAAAAACTGTGCTGGGGCTATAATTTTGATCTCTTGATAGGTAGTCATGTTCGTTGGCAAATGATATAAGAAAACTTCCATCACAACACTTTGGGACAACGTCTAAGTTTAAGATTCCTTAGTGCTATTGTGAGGTCTTTAAGTGCAACTTTTGCATCAATTTTCTGTTTACAAAATATTCTAATATCATCCATATAACGATGATACCCTTTATATTTCTCCATTCTTCTGTCTACATAATCTAAAAAAATATCAGCAAGAAATGATGAGGCTGGAGGACCTTGAGGCAAACCATATCCTGATATTCGCTCGTCACTCCATTTTCTTAACAGTTTGAAAAGAACATCAGTTAGCTTCTCCCCATCCTCATCCCTTCCCAAATAATCAATGATTCTATTTCTTAATTCTTCCAAATTAACGTTTTCATAATATCCTGTAATATCGGTAGTTACAGCGTATTTATATCCCTTTTTAAAGAAATCTCTGGATTGCTTATCAAATTTTAACCACGCATTTGTTCTTTTTGCATCGTGGGTTTTGAAATTTAAAACCCAAGTTTGACAGTAAAAGGGCAAAAATGCCCATCTATGAGATAACCTTATATGCGAAAACCCTTACTATATAAGGAATTGCGTTTTTGAAGCTCTTTGAAAATGGTCAAAAAGGCGTAGTGTA
>Ga0210017_1005316_pt1 | contig 10356 bp, 7 predicted proteins | sample CryGeyCG2014_020_FD_183966 | JGI IMG/M metagenome (GOLD analysis project Ga0210017, IMG submission 183966) | Groundwater microbial communities from aquifer - Crystal Geyser CG08_land_8/20/14_0.20 (SPAdes) (version 2) | ecosystem: Environmental > Aquatic > Deep subsurface > Groundwater | place... | reverse complement strand
ATGTTTTTTGATGTTTCGCAACTTCAACCATTTTTACAGATTCTTCTTGCTGCTCTTTTGGGAGGGATAATCGGAATAGAGAGAGAGTATAGAAAAAAACAAGCTGGCCTTAAGACATTTTCTTTACTTGCCGTTGGTTCTTGTCTTTTTACTTTAGTAAGCATTGAGTTTTCTACCTTAGGGGGTTATCCCCAAACTCAAGTTGACCTTACCAGAGTAATTCAGGCAGTAGCTACAGGTGTTGGTTTTATTGGGGCTGGTCTGATTATTTTCCGGCAGTTCCAAGTTGAAGGAATAACTACTGCTGCTGGTCTTTGGGTAACATCAGCTATTGGGATTGCCGTAGGAGCTGGAGCTTATTTTTTAGCAATTTTGGTAGCTTTATTTACCGTTTTAATCTTGGCGGGTTTTAGATTAATAGAAGAAAAAGCTTTCGGTAAATTTTCTAGAAAAAAACACGATGAATAAGAATTTTATTTTAGCGGCAGCTTCTTTACTCGGAACGATTATTGGAGCTGGCGTTTTTGGAATTCCTTATGTTATGGCAAAAAGCGGAGTTCTGGTTTGCCTTTTTTATTTTTTGATTTTGGGCACGGTAGTGCTCTTTTTACATTTGTTTTTTGGGGAGATTATCTTAAGAACAAAGAAAAAGCAAAGGTTAATTGGTTATACGGAAAATTATCTAGGTAAAAGATTTAAATCTTTGATAGCTTTTTCCACCATCTCGGGCACGATCGGAGCTCTTTTGGCTTACATTGTTTTGGGTGGTGATTTTTTAAAAATCATTTTTCCTTTTCCTTTTTCTTCTTTTCAATTGAGTTTGATTTTCTGGATAATTTTATCTTTTTTTGTTTTATTGGGGATGCGTTCAATCGCTTGGAGTGAGGTTTTTTTAAATAGCGCTTTTTTTGTAGTAATTTTTCTAATCTTCTTTTTCAGCATTCCAAAATTAAATCTTTTTAATTTTGATTTAGCTAATTTGAATTACCTTTTTTTACCCTACGGAGTTATTATGTTCAGTTTAATTGGTTGGAGTGCTGTTCCAGAAATTGAAGAGATTCTGGTGAGAAAGCAAGATTTAAAAAAAGTTATAATTTTTTCGGTGGTTTTAGCCACTTTCTTTTGTTTTTTATTTGGGCTAATTATTAGTGGTGTTACAGGAAAAAATACTACTCAAGAAGCGTTTCAAGGACTTATTCCTTTTTTAGGAAAAAAGATTATGATTTTGGGTGGGCTTTTTGGTATGTTTGTTATTTCAACCTCTTTCTTGGTTTTAGCAAATTATCTTAAAAATACCTTCATGCTTGATTTTCATTTCCCCAACTTGGCCGGGTTCTTGTTAGCTGTCCTCCCTCCTTTATTTTTGTTTTTGATTGGGATGAGAGAGTTTATTCTTGTTATTTCTGTGGTTGGAACCTTTGTTGGTCTAATCGAAGGAGTGATAATTAGTTTAGTTTGGGCTAAAGCAAAAAAACAGGGGGAGAGGATTCCCGAGTATAGAGTAAAAGTGCCGGCTATTTTATTTTATTCCATAATAGTTACTTTAGTTCTTGGCGCTATCACTCAAACTTTTTACCACTTCATCTCTTAAGGTTTTAGTATCTTTTAAAAACAAAAACTCCACAAAAATTTTTGTGGAGTTTTTGTTTTCTTTTTTTATCTTTTTTCGTCAACGGCCGTTGTTAGAATAGGGGAAAAGATTTTTTGTTTTTGAGCGGGCCGCCTTTGGCGAGCCTCGCTCAAAAATTAGTAAACAAATTTTTGAGCGGGTGAGCGGAATCGAACCGCCAACCTTTTCTTGGAAGGAAAAAATTTTACCATTAAACTACACCCGCAATTATTCAAATTTTAAAGACCAAGGCAGTATTGGGGTTCGAAACCTTGAGTCGTTCACTCTTTCATCCTTACACTATATTTGGTCGGGATGCCGAGATTCGAACTCGGGCCAAACGCTCCCAAAGCGTTTATGCTAACCATTACACCACATCCCGTTAATTTTAGTACGGGGCAAGAAGCGAGAACGCCTGCCCCGATTCATCTTCATTTTAGCAGACTTTTTTATCGCGTCAATTCTTTTACCCCCACACCAATTCTGTTGGTGTGGGGGTTTTGTTTTTTTGGATGTTTTTTTATGTTATAATCAAAATAATTATGAAGAACACGGAAAAGATTTTAGAGTCTTTAAATCCTTTAGCTTCTTGTAAAAAATACAGGATTCCACTCTGGCAGTGTCCCCACTTTTTGTTTCTTTTAATGGGTGTCATTATTATAGTAGTAATCATTGCCACTTATTTTATTGCCACTTTAAGAATTAACAATCCTCAATCGGTTGCTTTAATTGTTATTGCTGTTGCTACAGTGTTAATCATTATTGATTTTATTATAACCAGGAGCATTGAGAGGATGGCCGAGGCCTCCCGGATGAAAACAGAGTTTATCGGTATTGTTTCTCATAAACTAAGAACTCCTTTGACAAATCTCAAGTTTTCCTTGGAGCTTTTGCTTTCAAGCAGATTCAAAAAAGTTAGAGAGAAAATGAACGAGGAGGATTATATGGCGATTCTGAAAGAAAACACCCAAAAAATGATAGATTTATTGAATGATCTTTTAACTGTTTCTCGAATAGATACGGGAGAGTTTTATTTCAAAAAAGAGGCAGTTTTTTTGGAAGAGTTGACCAAAAAGATTGTTTTAAGACTTAAACCTTTTGCCCAAGCTTCTAATGTAAAGATTATGTTAGCTGCAGAAAAGAATCTGCCAATTGTTTCAGCTGACCCTTTTTGGCTGGAAGGGGTAATCGGAAAACTGGTAGATAATGCCATTCGTTATATAAAACATCAGGGAGAAGTCCAGATTAAAATTCAAAAAAGAAAAAAGGAGCTTCTTTTTGAGATAAGGGATACCGGAGTTGGCATACCAAAAGAAGAACAAAGATATATTTTCCAAAGATTTTTTCGTTCAAGAAATGTCTTAAAACATCAAACAGAAGGTACAGGTCTTGGACTTTACATAGCCAAAAAAATTTTGGAATTTATGGGAGGGAAAATTTGGTTTAAATCAAAAGAGGGGGAAGGTTCGACATTTTGGTTTACACTACCAATAAAATAATGCGATGCCAATATACTAATACATACTAATCAACCGCGATGCCAATATACTAATGCATACTAATTATACGAATATTCGTATAATTTAATTAGTATCATTACCTTGAATTACGAAATACAATCCTGATAAATAAATTTGGGCAATTCAAAAATAGCTTGGATTATCCAAATTTAGCTGTCAGTTTGCAAAGTACATTGCAATTTCATTTGTAAGAAACATTTAAGCGATTAAATAACTGAGCAGTGAATAGATGTAATTAGCCAGATATCCATTCACTGAACGAGGAAGAGAAGTGATTAGGTTGTGAAAGGCTTTTAGATTTCTAAAATTCAATTCAATGATTGTTCGTGTCTTGTAGAGATAAAACTGAAAAGCAGTAATCAACTTGTTCATATTCTTCCTTGGTTTGGCGAACAACATTCTTTTTCCTTCTTGATAAAATTCTTTAGCAAGTTCTTCTGAAAGATAGGCAGCATCGCCAACGAAGATGCCATTCAAATCTTTATTCAGCTTCATAAACACTTGGCTATCATGGATGTTGCCCGAAGTGAATCTAATAGCCAATAATCTTCTCTGTAAATCAGCGGTGATATGCAGTTTTACCCCGTAAAACCAGCCTTTCCCGTTATGCCCCCAACCTGATAACGTCTTCATTGTCCTATGATGTTTGGCATTCTTATTAGAGCAAACAGGTATATCAGTAGAGTCAGTGTGTTTGACCAAGTGAGCCTGCCTACAATTTATTTTAAGGAGCGAAACAAGGATTAAGACAGCCCATTTGGCAAATCTATTGATATTAACCACCAATGTCTTGTAAGAACAGTCGGGGCGAAAGATATTGAAGATGGCTTTCTTGGTTGGAATGCCGTTTAATTGTTTGAAAAGAGCAAGCGATATTGTCTCAATAATTGAGAGAGCTAATTTTCGACCTTTGGTTTTCTCAAGTTTGTTTAATCGCAATAATTTCCACAAAGACTTTACAATGACTTTCAATTCGTTATACAATTGAATTGAAGTCTTCTTCATGGTGTAGAATTGATTAATTTTAGTCTGAAAAATGCTACTTCAATTTTACACTAAAAAAAGGATTTTTTCTATTTCGTAATTCAAGGTATCAAACACAACTTACAATTCAGACGATTCAGCTTAAAACAAAAATGGAAGTGTGAAATAGAACTAGGACTTGTTTGTATTTCTCATAATCTTAAAAAGATCCAAAAGAGAATTCAAAGAATACAGAAATTAACAGAATACGAGGCTGAATTACAACAAGTCTGGCAATCAGGACAAATTTTAGGGTATGTGCCAGTTTCTAGTTAGTCACACGCCTTAAAATTTTTCCTGATTTTCTGGCCTAATAGATTGTTTTCGGACAGTCTGTCGCTATCTTTTGGAATTTGTAAAGATTGTTTTATTTTGATAAAATTTTTGTTAGAATACAAATAAGGTCGATAAAATGTTTAATAAGTAATCCACAAAACTAGACTATTGCGTTTTCTAGAATTGTGGTATACTAAAAAAACATATGGTGATACTATTTTGGTGGATAATTGGAATAATTGTTTTCTTTATTCTCGTTGGCTTGAGAATAGTTGACCAATATGAACGAGGAGTAATTTTGACGCTTGGAAAATATACCAGCACAAGACAGCCGGGTTTAAATTGGATACTAGTCGGTATTCAAAGAATGATTAAAGTTGATTTGCGGATTGCCACGGTTGACATTCCTCAACAGGAAGTCATTACAAAAGACAATGTGACAGTTGGAATAAACGCTGTTGTATATTTTAAAGTAGATAGCGCAGAAAAAGCGGTTTTAGAGATCCAAGATTTTCGCCACGCCGTTGCTCTCTATGCGCAAGCAGCATTAAGAGATGTGATTGGTGGAGTAGAGTTGGACTTTCTACTTTCTGAACGAGATAAAATCGCTGAAGAAATAAAAAAGATCGTTGATGTTGCAACCGATCCTTGGGGGATAGATGTTTCTATAATTAAAATTCAGGATATTGAACTTCCGGCGGATATGAAAAGGGTGATGGCTAAGCAGGCAGAAGCAGAAAGAGAAAGAAGGGCAATTATTGTCCGGGCCGAAGGTGAGTATACGGCGGCGGACAAATTATCTCAAGCGGCTCAAATTTTGAGTTCTGTGCCAGGAGGTATTTCAATGAGAACACTCCAAACCATTGAAAAGATTAATCCTGATCCCTCAAAAACTGTACTTTTTGCTTTACCGATTGAATTTTTTGAAGGACTGAAAACTCTTGCTAACTTTCTTAAGAGCAAAACAAAGGAAAAGGAATAAGTTGATTTTACTTAATCTCTTTTAGAAATTCTTCCGCAAGTTTTGCGGTATCTGAGGCGCTTTGAAAAAATGATTTCCACACTACTACAATATCAGCGTCGTTAAAAACTGCTCGCTGTACCTCCCTGATTGTATCGCCTCCGGCAATAGAAATAAGAATATCATAATTTCCTTTGATTCGTCGTATTTCGTGCAAAGGAATTTGTTTTTCCTTGTTGAATCTCTCTTCGTCCACTCCCCGATGTAAGATAACTACTCGCGGTAGTTTTTTTAATTGACGGAGTATAGATAAAGGAAATTCAACATTCATCATATCAACCATTGCGTCTAATCTCAATTCTTCGCATTTTTGAATGAAAGCGTTAAGAGATTCGATGGGCGAGTGTCCCAGCGCTATTGCGGCGTCAGCTCCGGCACGGGCAGCTATTTCTACTTCGGTTTCGCCTCTATCCATCATTTTCAAATCTGCCACAACATAAGGTACTATTTCTGAGCTTGGTAATTGCTTTTGCGGTGGGCGTACTTTGGAATAATCCTTTGTTGCCACTTTCAATAAAAGCGAAAGGAGTGAGGTTTTAGATGGAGTTTCGATGGATTCAAGGAATTGTCCGAAAATACGCTGTTCATACCACTGTTTAATTTTTCTTATTCCTTCCTCTCCATATCGTTTAATAAGTGGCGTTCCTGCTTCAATTAATATTCTATCGCTAATAGGGACTTGAGTAATTATTCTTTGAGCTTCTTCGAGCGTGCTGTTAAGAGCTATCTGTAGATAGCGTTTCCGCGAACTAAGTTTTGAAATTGTTTTATTCATATACATTTTCTATACATTTTCATTATATTAAATTTTTAAAAATCTTACAATCTTTACAAATTCCAAAAGATAGCGAGGTTCGCCGAAGGCGAGCCGAGCAATGCGGAGGCGGCTGCGGCGAGGAAAAGGGGTTTGAGGGAAAGGAATCGCCGCAGCCGCCGACGCTGTTAATTTTCAGGAATTTTTGATAAAATAGGTTCGAGTGGAATCATATAAATGCTCCAAAATTTGAGCGGGTGAGCGGAGTCGAACCGCCGTATTTTGATTGGCAATCAAACGCACTAACCATTGTGCTACACCCGCCTAATAAAAATTAAATATCAAAAATTAAATCTCAAAATTACAAATTAAAATTCAAAATTTTTTATTTTAATGAAGCGATTGTGCCGCGAGCCAGACTTGCACTGGCCACCCCAGCTTTTTCAGAGCTGTGCTCTACTACCTGAGCTATCGCGGCAGTTTGGTGGGCGGTGCAGGATTTGGACCCGCGACCTCTGCGGTGTAAACGCAACGCTCTACCAACTGAGCTAACCGCCCCTCACCTAAATTGCACCATCTTTTAATATATCTGCGCAAAGCGCAGTGCAATTTAAGTGAGGGGCTAACTGCCCTTTTCCCTTTGGTCTTCCATTTCAATTTCTAATTTGTTTCACTCTACTGTGCCCGGGAAGGGACTTGTTCTTGTTGCCCTGGGCTTGTCCGTCAAAGACATGGACAAGCCCTTTAAGTTCCAACGAAAGGCAATAAATTGCCTTTCTCCCCGTTCCCAAAACTTCGTTTTGTGCCCGGGGTGGGACTCGAACCCACACGCCCAAAATAGGGCATAGAGCCTCAGTCTATTGCGTTTACCAATTACGCCACCCGGGCATTATTAGCCTCTTTGAGCTTCCTCTCGACTTTTTAATTTTGCTTTTCTTCCCCTTTTACCTCTCAAATAATAAAGCTTTGCCCTTCTTACCCTCCCTCTTTTTAAAATCTCAACTTTCTCAAGGGAAGGGGAGTGTAAGGGAATAGTTTTTTCTACTCCAATACCCTCAATAATCTTCCTTACTGTAATTGTTGCCGAAATACCCTTGCCATGCTTTCTTGCTATTACAACTCCCTCAAAGGTTTGAATTCTTTCTTTTTCTTCTTGAGGAGTCTTAGAATCTTTGGTCGCTTTTGGGGCCTCTTTGATTTTTTGGTATAGCTTAACCGTATCTCCTGGCCTTATATCAGGGAGATCTTTTTTCAAAAATGACTGCATAAATTGTTCTGTTTTCGTTGGCATAATAGTTCTTTAATATAAACTAACAAAAAATAATAAAAATTGCAATTTTTTAAAAATGACAACCTTAAATGTCTTCTTTGTCGTTTTTAGACTACTAAAAATGTTCAGGGGATTCTGGATTGGTAAAAATTTTGTGGGCGGTAGAGGGCTCGAGCCTCTGAAACCTCCCCTCACTTTCTTCTTTGGGCGATATAGGATTCGAACCTATAACCTTTCGCACGTCAAGCGAACGCTCTAGCCATTGAGCTAATCGCCCATTTGAAAGTGGGGGGCGCTCTAACCAACTGAGCTAACCGCCCCCTCACCCAGATTGCACTGTTTTATAAAGCATTTTGCGCAAAGCGCAGTGCAATCTGGGTGAGGTGTTGACTCCCCTTAGTGCGCGTGGATGGACTCGAACCATCGAACCTTCCGCTTATAAGGCGGATGCTCTAACCAACTGAGCTACACGCGCGTAAAGACAGGGAGAGGTTTTAGCTATAACTCTTATTTTTTACTCTTTTTTTCTGAAGAATTTTCTCTTTTTACTTCCCCTTTCACCAGTTTTTCAAACTCTTCTTTTTCTATGGTTTCTTTTACGATTAAAACCCTGGCTATTTTTTCGAGGGTCTTTCTTTTTTTGTGCAAAATTTCCGTTGCTTTCTTTTCTGCTTCTTTTATAAATTTTTCTGTCTCTTTGTCAATGAGAGAGGCTATTCTTTCTGAGTAATTTCTTTCCGTTTCTTCTTCCCAACCAATGAATGGCAAGGTTTCTCTTTTTCCAAATGAAACAGGTCCAAGCTTTGACATTCCATATTTGGTAACCAAGCTTCGAGCTAATAAACTTGCTTTCTCTAAATCATTAGTTGCTCCAGTGGAAATTTCTTTAAATTTAATTTTCTCCGCGCAAAAACCAGCCAAAAGAACCGCCAGTTCTGCTAAAAATTCTTTTTTTAACTTTATCCTTTTTTCTTCTTTAGGGAGGGCCAACGTGTAACCAGCGGCTAAACCCCTTGAAACAACGGAGATTTTCCGGACCTCTTCAGCCTCTGGAATTGAGGCAGCCACTAAAGCATGACCGGCTTCGTGAAAGGCACAAATTTCTTTCTCCTGTTTTGTCAAAAGATGGCTTTTTCTTTCCGGACCTAACAAAACCTTTTCTATTGATTCTAAAAGATCTTCTTGATAAATTTGCTTTTTGTTTTTTTTGGTTGCCAAGATTGCAGCTTCATTGACTAAGTTTGCCAAGTCTGCTCCAGAAAAACCAGGTGTTCTTTCAGCGATTTCAGTTAGGTTAACATTTAAAGCCAAGGGTTTTTGACGACAGTGAATCTTAAGAATTTCTTCTCTTCCTTTAACATCAGGTAAATCCAAAACAATTCTCCTGTCAAATCTCCCTGGTCTCAACAAAGCTGGATCCAAGTATTCCGGTTTGTTAGTTGCAGCAAGAACAATGACACCGGTTTCTTTTTCAAAACCATCCATTTCTGCCAAAATCTGGTTTAAGGTTTGCTCTCTTTCTTCATGCCCTCCACCAATTCCTACTGTTCTTACTTTACCAATACTGTCTACTTCATCAATGAAGACAATACTGGGTTGATGTTTTTTGGCTGTGTCAAAAAGGCTTCTAACCCGGCTAGCACCAACTCCTACAAATAATTCTATAAACTCCGAACCTGACATTGAAAAGAAAGGAACACCAGCCTCGTTAGCAACAGCACGCGCCAAAAGGGTTTTGCCGCATCCTGGTGGTCCTATCAAAATAACCCCTCTGGGGATTCGAGCACCCATCTTCCAGAATTTTTTGGGATTTTTTAAGAAGTCAACAACTTCTTTTACTTCTTCCTTGGCTTCTTCGATTCCGGCAATATCCTTGAAGGTTACCTTTTCTCCCGGTGTTTTGCCACTGCCAAAGAGTTTAGCTGGCGCTCTCAAAAAACTGAAAGTTTGATTAGCCCCGGTTTTTGCTTGATTGAAAATAGTCCAGAAAAACCAACCAAAGATTAAAAGAGGAAGAAAAAATAAAATTAAAGGGAAAAGCCACCCTGAACTACTACCTTTTTCTTGTTGGAATTCCATTTCAACCGCCTCTAATTTTTCTGGCGTGACCCCATAACCTATCAGGTTTTCTCTTAAAGATACCTCATTTTCTTTTCTTGAAATAGCCTTCTCTTTTGAATCATAAACCAAAGAAATTTCATCGCCAGAAACAACAATCTTTTTAACCTTGCCTTGATTAATGTCTTCAACCACTTGGCTAAAAGGTATTTTTTTTGTTTTCTCAAATGTTTGGGGATTGAACAAGACGAAAAACCCCGAGATTAAAATAAGAATAAAAATAATAGAGATAAAATTTTTTAGAAAATTTTTCATGTTAGAAATTGTTGATGAACGAATACATAACTTGTTATGTATTCGTGAATCTTACAATTTCTTACCCCTCACCTATTTTGCCTCCAATATCTGATTTTAGTATGAAAAATACCCGCTAAAAAGGTTAAGCTTTGCAGCACACTCAATATGAATCATGTTGAGTGTGCTGTCAGGTTATTGGGTGGCAAAATAGGTGAGGGGAAAATTACTGCGGCTTCGCCTCTTGATTTTGAACAAAGCCCTTTAGGGAGAGATAGATTCTGTTATCGGCGATTTCAATAACTTTCGCTTTAACTTTTTCACCAACTTTTAAAAGTTTGGCAGGTGATTCACCCTCTTTATCAGAAATTTCCGTAGCACGGATTAAACCTTCAAGACCCTCATTAAGTTTCAAAAAAGCTCCGAAACTCGTGATGCCGCTGATTTCTCTTTCTATAATATCTCCTACTTTATACTTCATTATCTCTTTGTCTATTCTTTCTCTTTTGATTTCTTTTTCGGATAAAATAA
>Ga0210017_1005315_pt1 | contig 10357 bp, 9 predicted proteins | sample CryGeyCG2014_020_FD_183966 | JGI IMG/M metagenome (GOLD analysis project Ga0210017, IMG submission 183966) | Groundwater microbial communities from aquifer - Crystal Geyser CG08_land_8/20/14_0.20 (SPAdes) (version 2) | ecosystem: Environmental > Aquatic > Deep subsurface > Groundwater | place... | reverse complement strand
GGTGATAGCATGATTGATGAAAGAATCTGCGACGGAGACACTGTAGTAATCAGAAAACAACCAGATGCAGAAAATGGAGAAACAATAGTCGCCTTAATAAATGATAATGAGGTAACTCTAAAGAAAATTTATAAAGAGAAGAGTGGCTTCAGATTACAACCAGCTAACCCAAACATTAAGCCCATTTTTACAAGGGAGTTAACTATCCAAGGAAAAGTTATTAGTGTTATTAGGAGTTTCGAGGAACTGAAAGAAAAAACAATAAAAGAAGAAGAGTTTACCGATGCTACTATCAAATATATAAAAGAAACTGATATAAATTATAGAAAATCTTTAGGGCAATATTTCACACCAAAATCTGTAAGGGAAGCATTGCTCAGTAGATTGCCCAATACAATAAGAAATCCTAAAGTTTTAGACCCGGCCTGTGGAACTGGAGAATTTTTAATTACGGCGAAAAAATATTTTAAAAATCCTGAACTATGCGGTTGGGATATAGATAAAAAGTTAATTAATATAGCCAAAGAATTAGTCCAAAAAGCAAACTTCAAAGACACCGATGCCCTTCTAAGCCAAGATTATAATAAATATGACTTTGTAATTGGAAATCCGCCTTACTATGAATTTTCTCCATCGGAAACAATAAAGAAAAAATTTGGAAACATAATGAACGGACGCGTAAACATCTTCAGTTTATTTATTTGCCAGGGAATAAATTGGTTAAAAGAAGGAGGCTATCTGGCCTATGTTGTTCCTCCGTCCATGAATAATGGAGCTTATTTCTTAAAATTAAGAAAATTTATAGTTGATAATTCGAATATTGAATATTTACACATCCTTAGAGATCCTAAAATGTTTCATGGGGCATTACAGTCAACGATGCTGCTTATTCTTAAAAAGGGTAAAAACAAAAGAAACTATTTATTCAACAAGAATGGTATTTTGATATTCAGCGAAGATACAAAATACCTAGAAGAGGCATTCGAAAATAAAATAACCTTACACGATCTACGTTACGAAGTGAAAACAGGAAGATTAGTATGGAATCAAAATAAGCATCTTTTAACAAATAGCTTAAAAGGTAGCATCCCTTTAATATGGGCACATAACATTACCCCAGAAGGATTAAAATTTCCAATAATCAGCAATGAAAAACCACAATATGTGAAAAGAAATGATTTTGATGTGGGCCCGGCTATCGTAGTGAACAGAATTACGGGAACAGTTAAATCGGCAAAACTAAAATCAGCTATTATTCCTCCAAGAATGAAGTTTATTGCCGAAAATCATGTTAACGTAATTTTCCCACCATCTAAACAAACGAAAATGAATCTGGGAGAAAATTCACCAAAGGTAAACCTAACTATTGAGGATATAGCAAGACAGTTATCTTCTAAAGAAAAATTGAGGGTTGTAGAAAATATTACGGGGAATACACAAATCTCTAAAACAGAGCTAGAAAAACTATTCCCAGTAAATGTTAATTAGAGAAAATTTTTAAGCGAGTTTAACGGTTAAATCAAAAATATTAAGACATGGGGTTTTAATACCTTGAGCAATATTTTTCCAAAGAAAGACTATTTGCAACAACGGCTCAGAAACCTTACCTTTTATACCAACTATTTTACAGTGGGTTGATCTCGCAGGAAAAACAATTTTAAAATCAGAATACTTCTCAAGTATTTTTTTTATTCTCTCTTCAACATCTTCCTGTCTAATGACAATTTTACCCTTATAAAAATTACTATAATATACGTAAAGATTTTGAATTTCGCGGAAGAAATCCTCTTTTCTTATTAAATTTTCCAGTTCTTCTTTTCTGTGAATCCCTAATATAATCAAAATAAAGAATCTTTTAATCATTTCTCTCCGTTGATCTTGATTGCTTAAGTAAGTCAAATATTCTAATTTTTCTATTTTATCTCTTTCGTGGATATCATTAAGGATGCTTTCAGCCTTTTTATCTCCTTTTACTTTTAACTTTCTTAAATATCGTGCTTTTTCTTCTTTCTGTAATACTGAATTAGTAATTTTTAAAATATTTCCCGGATATCTTGTAAAACGATTTAAATAATCATTAACCCATTTATCATGATTCTTGTCTTGGCGGAATTGACTCCAACCTTTAACTTGACCAGCAAAAAGATGATTTTCTGTAAGAGCATCTTGGCCGATGTTGGCTTTTGTCCCAACACCTAATCTTGTATCGCTCATTTTTGTTTCAATAAAATATTTATTCTTCCTAGAAGCAATTAGGATATCTCCTGTATTATCATAGCGATTGCCCAAATGGCGCACTGAGCTAATATTTGGGAAATCTTTTTTGATTCTTTTTGTAATAGAAAAAGCGTGCTTGAACCAGTGATTCTTTTTATCAGAAGCAGTAAGTTTTTGAGAATTCAAAATTTTAACAATAATCTTCTCCGCTTCTTCTATTAGCTGTCTTTCATGTTTTCCCATATTTTTACCCTACCCTTTCTTCGACAATACTTGCGTTATTGATTGAGCGGGATACGGGAGTCAAACCCGTCTCTCCCCGCCCTATTTTGAAAAGCGGGTGAAGGGGATCGAACCCTCGTCACAAACTTGGAAGGTTTGAGCTTTACCATTAAGCTACACCCGCGATGTCGGGGCGCCCGGACTCGGACCGGGAATCGCTCGCTCCCAAAGCGAGAATGTTAACCATTACACCATGCCCCGCTGACTTCTATTTTACTAAAAGATTTTTTGTTTGTAAAGATTTTTTCTACCTTAATTCGAGAAAAAAGAATAATAGAATATGCCAAATAAGGAGAAAATAGAAAATAGAAAATAGTTATTATTTTCTGGTTTCAAAAACGGCTTAACAGCCGTTTTTTGTTCTTGAGCGGGCGAAGAGATAAATCTCTTCTTTGCTCTGCGCTCGACTTTGTCTCGCTTGAGCGGGCGAAGAGATAAATCTCTTCTTTGCTCTGCGCTCGACTTTGTCTCGCTTGAGCGGGTGATGGGGATCGAACCCACACTCAACGCCTTGGAAGGGCGTGGTTTTTCCATTAAACTACACCCGCAAAGTCGCAATTACTGAACGCAGTGCGAACCTACTTTGAACGGAATTGACCCGCCCCGCGGCTCCGCTCTCACCCCAGCCGCGCCTTCGGCGCGGTTAGCAGGCGGGCAAAAATTTTTCCCCTCAAACTCCCCCAATTTTTGCCCGTCTGCTGGGGGAGAAGATATTTTGTGGTGGTGCGGTTTACTTCAGTGTAACAAAAGTGAACAAAGTTGACAAAGAGAACAAAATTGTATACAATCGGTGGTAGAAATTGAGAGAGTAGTTCTCTCAATACAGTACCTTCACAACTAAACCGAAAGGAGGTGAAATAATATGCGTTCCGCGTCACCCAGGCCGACAGTTCGAGAGATCAAAACAATGCTTCTTGAGTTCCACAAAGAGAGGGATTATAGACTTTTTGAGTCTTTTCCTCTCGTCTCCGTTGACCCAACTGTGATGTTCGTCAACGCCACCATTACACCATTCAAATCTTGGTTCACTGATGGTTCCATGCACCCAGACAACTATGCGTTGATTCAGGGATGCCTTCGGATGGGTGGCGCGAGCGAACTCAACGTTGTTGGTAGCAACCCCTACTACTTTACATTCTTTGAAATGTTTGGTAGTGGAACGTTCCATACAACTCACGACAAAGCTGTGTCTTATCTTCTGGAACTTCTTGCTGTGTTCGGGATTGAGAAAAAGCATCTGTATTTTACAATCCCGACCAGTAAAGAATTCTATGAGGCGCTTAAGAGTAACGGGGTCGAAGAGGCGCAAATCTTCCAACTGACAGAAAATGATTATTTCTGGCAGGAATGGAAATTCGGAGTGCCAGGACCAGTGGGCCACGGCCTAACAACCATCTTCTCCCGTTCTTCAGAGGAAGCTGAATCAGTTGAACAGTTGACCGACGACCAAGATCGGTACGTAGAACTACTCAATCTGATTCACGTTCATTCCCAGAGCTTACCGGACGGTGGGTTGGTGCCAATCGCAAACCCGGGCTTTGATCTCGGAGTTGGCATAGAACGGCTCGCGGCGGTATTGCAGGGATGCGACAGTTATCGCGTTGATACCATCTTCCCACTTGTTCAGACAGTAAAAGGTTTTTTGTCGGAACAGAGAGAAGAACCGAAAGACGCCATTGCCAGAATCTGCGCGGATCACTTCAGGGCGATCTGTGTCCTCTTGGCACAAGGGCTTTTGCCTTCAAACAAGGGTCACGGTTACGTCCTGAGAAAGTTGATGCGGAGATTTCTGGAAACCGTCTGGTCGTCTCTCGGTAAACCAACACCAACCAACAAACTGATTCAGCGTCTGTCAAATGCCTTCGAAAGCCGTGGGTGTGCAGTCGGTGTTAGCGAATACACAAATGTTGCGGATAAGATGATGGAGGAAGAAACCGCTCTTTTGAATGTCCTCCAGCAAGCAGAACAAATTATCCGACAACATCCGGACGCGTCACCGCAAACACTGCACGATACCTACGGTATTTCAGAAACGCTACGGGCATTGGTTCAGCAAAATCGGTATCACCAAGAAGGAGGTGAAACATGAAAGGATGGAGCCATCAGGAGATTCGCAAAGTATTTCAAGAGTACTTCGCGAATCACAGCCATTTGGTAATCGGCAGCAGCTCGTTGGTTCCTGTCGATGATCCTACACTACTTCTCATCAATTCGGGAATGGCACCGCTTAAACCGTTCTTCACTGGTGAGAAGGTCCCGCCGCATAAACGTCTCTGCAACATCCAGAGGTGCGTAAGGACCAACGACATCGAGAGCGTTGGCGATCGACATCATCTCACCTTCTTTGAGATGATGGGCAATTGGTCGATCGACGACTACTTCAAGCGAGAAGCCATTGAGCTTGTGTGGAGAATGATCAGTGAAGTATTCAAATTCGACACCTCGCGGATCTATGCCACGGTCTACGGCGGAGACAATAAACTGGCCGGCATACCCCCGGATGACGAATCCCAAAAAGTCTGGGAAGGTCTGATTCCAAGCAGTAGGATCGTCCGACTCGACGCCAGGTCGAATTTCTGGGGACCAGCTGGCGCTTCTGGTCCATGCGGTCCGTGTACTGAAGTTTTCTTCGATCGAGGAGAAAACTACGGATGTGGGAAATCAACGTGCGGACCAGATTGTGAATGTGGTCGCTTCTTGGAGATATGGAATGCGGGTGTTTTCATGCAGTACTATCTCCAGGAAGACGGAATATTCACGGAGTTGCCGTTCAAGAGTGTCGATGCTGGAGCTGGTCTTGACCGCTTCGCAGTCGTTCTCCAGGCAGTGGATTCGGTCTACGAAACCGACCTCCTCAAACCCATTGTGGAGATCGTTGTTTCGAGATCAAATCTGCCAGCGGACAGTCGATCAATCCGTATCATCGTTGACCACCTCCGCTGTAGCACGTTCATGATTGCCGATGGTATCCGTCCAGCAAACCTGGGTAAGGAATACATTCTACGAAGATTGCTTCGAAGAGCGTTTCTTCACTCAAAGCTTGCCGGGATAGACACTGCGGTGTTGCAAGAGGCTACTGCGATAGTTCAGGAATTGTTTTCTCCATACTATCCCGAACTTAAGGGTACGGGAGAGTTAGCGAGACAGGTTCTTGAGCAGGAACTCTCCGGCTTTGAGAAAACACTCAACCGAGGCCTGCGGGAGTTTGACAAAATCGTTAGCCATTCAAGCAACATCATCTCCGGCGATGATGCCTTTAAGCTTCATGACACTTTGGGTTTCCCTATCGAGATGACAAAAGAGCTTGCGCACATGCGCGGGCTGGGAATCGACGAGGAGAGGTTCAGGGAACGTTTTGAAGAACATCGCAGTCGGAGTCGCGGCAAAACTTAGCACTAGTGGGTTATCTTTCAAGATAACCCACTATTTTTATGCACCGAAAAGGGAGATTTGTTCTTTATTGGACCTTTTACGAAAAATAAAAATTCCATAATCAAGATATTTATGATTTTCATTAAAGACGGCCATAATTTTTAAAAGTCTATTTTTTAACTCTAATTTAATACTCTGGGATAGGTGTTTTTCGCTCGCCATTACAGAGCAGTAATTTTCTACGGCCTGGCGCGAGACCGGTTTGATATGATTTGTATAAACAAAATACTTTTCCAAACCGCACCGTTCATATAGATTCATCCAATAATTTATATCCCACGGTTCAATTTCTATTTCCAAAATAGAATTAAGTCGGCTAATCAAAGAAATGGGCGGTTTCGTCTTATAGAAAAAGTTAATGTCGGCAATAAACCCCCACTGTTTTAAGACCCTTTTATACTCTTGGATTGCCTTTGCTTTATCATCAATGAAAGCCGTAGAGCCGCCTGAAACCACAACATCGAATGCCTCTTTTTGAAAAGGCAGATTCATAGCATCGGCGACTTTAAATTTTATTAGATAGCCAAGCTTATCTTTCTTCCTAGTTTTTTCAGCCGCCTCAATCATATTTTCACTGATATCAACGCCAACCACCGAACATTTAGCAAGGTGGGCGATTTCAAAAGAGACATAACCAGTATTACAGCCGACATCCAATACTTTGGAGTCTTTTGTGAAGAAGCAGTTTTGCGTTAAAATTCTTACCGCGTCCTTGCCGCCGGGCGGACGGTTAACTTCACCTAAAAAGGCCATCAAATCTACATAGCCCATTTCTTTAATTTTCTGTAGAGTGATCTTTTTCATTTTTATCTCTTAATTGCTCTTTTAATAATTTTTACGGGACTGAAAAATCTTGCGATCTCACTAAAAACTTTCTTCGTGGTAAGGCTATTATCCCTTGAATAATTGCAGAGGTAGATGTCCAAAGTTAAGTATCCTAATTCTGGCCAGGTATGAATTGAAATATGAGATTCAACTAAACTTACAAGGCCGGTGAAACCGCCGCCTTCAGGGAATTTATAGTAAAAAGAACCCAACTCGTGGAGATTATATTTTTTGATGACACTACGAATATGTTTTTTTGCCTGATTCAAAGATTTCAACTTTTCTACTTCATTTGTGGTAATTTCTCCTAAAACATGCAGACCAGTGAATGGTTTTTTACTCTTGTTCATATACTATTGATTTAACTTACTCCACTTTCTTTAATTTCAAAAAGATTTTTCGATGAGTCAATCCTGACTTTAACGCCGAGCGGAACAGTAATCATTGGATCAGAATGGCCTATATCAACATTGATAAGAACAGGAAATTGATAGTCAGTAGTTCTTTCTCTGATTATCTTTATAACTTCTCTCTTTTCTTGTTTAGAATAACCGAAAAACCTACCAACAATCAGGCCTCTGATGTCTTTGAAAACGCCAGATAATTCAAGATCACTTAAATAAGAATCTATATTTTCCACTTTTTCTCCTTTTGTAAAATCATCACCACTTTCCGGTGTCTCCCAAAAGAAAATGGAACCTGAAAAATCGGGCCAGTATTCTGTCCCTCGAAGATGTAACATTGATGTGATACATCCTCCCAATATCAGACCTTCTGCTTTACCCTTCCTTAACCACTGCCAACCTCTATTTCTTCTAACTTTTCTCGGTCTTTTTAAATCTTCTTTTTTAAACCAATCTAAGATTTCGTCAGTCCATTGAGAAGAGGGTTGAATTTTGCCGACGGGTCGAGTTTCCATTACCGCTTTCTTAAGATATGTCTCGGTGTATGGGAGCAACTTCGGATTTTCAGCAAATTGTGTTAAAACCGCAGGACCGTAGAAGGTTATCAGTTTCGATTTGGTATAGAGAGCAAAATGAAGAACAGTCGCATCAGAGTAGCCGAGAAAAATTTTAGGATTACTTTTAATAAAATTAAAATCCAAATATTTCAAAATTTGGTTTGAGTGGTTGCCTCCGATAAACGAAAAAATTGCCTTTACCTCCTTGTCTTTAAAGAAGGAATGAATGTCTTCGGCTCTTTCTTTTGCGGTGCCCGCAGTGTGCCCCGTAACTTTTAGGGCATGCTTCCCGATTTTAACTTTAAAACCGAGCTCTTGGAGCATTTTGATACCTTGTTGAGTTCTATGTGGTACTAGTCCAGCAAGCGGAGCAGATGGACTTATTAATCCTACTGTGTCGCCGACCTTCAGAGCTTTTAGTTTAATTAAATGTTCCATACTTTTATCTTAAATTTATGGATGGCTTTGACCATCTACCCTTGGAAACGGTTTTGTTTCCCAAATGAAAGGCAACCTTAAGATAGCTTGAATAAATCTTTCTATCCCCATTCCCCAACCCGAGTGAATTTTAGTATTGCCGGCCCTAGAATCTATGTATGGTTGATAATCTTTCATATTTAGCTCGAAATGTTTTGCCTTTTTTATTGTTTCTTCTTTAGTATGTACCCGCTCTCCACTGCCTATAAATTCTCCATAACCGGGGAAAAGAAAATCGGCATTTCTGACAAATTTAGATTTTCTAGAAATTTTAGCATGATAAAACGCAACCTCTTCTTCAATATATTCTGTCACAAATACTGGTTCCCCAATAATTTCGGTTAGTAGTATTTCTTCGTAAGCTCCAAAATGTCTTAAAGTAGGTATTTTATACCTTGGATCACCAGTTTTCTCATACAATAGTTTAAAAGCATCGACAAATTTTATTTCCTCAATTTTTTTAATTCTGGAAAAAGACTCCAGCAATTTCAAATCTTTTTCTTCAAGAAAAACTCTTAAATCTTCGGGAACATTTTTAATTAAGGAAATAACTAAAAATTGCGCGTATCGTTGTTGAAATTTTAAGTTTTCTTCAAATGGAATATTTGCTTCAAATTCTATATGAGTAAATTCCGGCAGATGCCTGAAATCCGCTCGTTCTCTTCTGAAACTTTTCTCCCAACAAAACACCCTATCGATTCTTGGATTAGTGATGGCGAACTCCAAATATAATTGCGACGACTGGGTAAGAAAAGTTGTTTTATCAAAAAACTTAATCTTAAAGGGATCAACATCAGATGAGATAGTGCCTGTTAGAGCGCCGGGGGAAGAAATCATCCTTGTTGTAATTGGAAGGTCGAAAAAAAGCACGTTATTTTTCTTCATAAACTCGGCACTTGCTCTAAAAATTTCGTTCCAAATCTTTACAACCGCCCCCCACTTTCGGCTATCTTTCTTTATATCAATATGCCGCTTGCTTAAATCGGGCGGTCTTACGACCCTTACTTCTTCAAGCGGTTTAAACATTTTATTTCCGGCGTATGAAAGCTTGTTATTTTTGATACGATATGGTCCCAACATATTATTGATTTATTTTACTGATTCATAACTGTCGACCGTTTTTTCATAATCTTTAAACATCGGCAGTTTTTGTAAATCACTCCTACATTCATCAATAAAAAATTTATGCTTCCACATCACTTCTTTTTTCTTTTCTTTATCTGAAATCAACATGTAGTACGGTAGATTTTCCATTTGATCCGCTAACTTAATTACAAGAGCATCTCGGCCAACTCGTTTGAGATTAGTGATGAGCTTTTGCCAACGTTCTTTGTAATCTTTTATATCTCGGTCAAACGTGCAAGCCATAACTAACATTGCCACTTTTTCTCCAAATTCATTTTTTATTTCTTCAATCTTACAATCGGTATCTTCAAGTAAATCGTGTAAGAAACCGGCAATTGCAACTTCTTTCGTTTCCTTCTGCTCCATTAAATTCAGCCCAACCCTGATACTATGTAAAATCAGTGGTTTTTCGTTATAGCAACGCTCTTGGATTTTTTGAATCATAAAAACAATGGCACGCTCTATTTCTTTTTGAATTTGTGGCGAATATGCGATTTCTCTTTTCATAAAAATCCTATTTCTTACTTTCCAGAAATTTGGCAACATCCGACCTGCGATACCTCCGTTGACTGCTCGGCGTCGGCCGAAACGACTTCAAAATTCCTTTTGTGTCCCAACGCCGCAAAGTCATTGTGGAAACACCGAGAAGCCTGGCGACTTCCGTGATAGACAACAATTCCGGCAATTTTTGTTCTTTTTCTTTAGCCATAATTAACTTGCTTCCAAAGCTTTACATTGTTATACTAAATATAACATTTCTTAAAATGATTGTAAACCGCACCATCACAAAAAATCTTCTCCTCCAGCAGGCGGGCAAAAAGGAAGGAGGTCTGGGGGGAACGCCCCGAAGGAGTCGCTTCGCGACCCTACGGGGTAAAAATTTTTGCCCGCCTGCTAACCGCGCCGAAGGCGCGGCTGGGGTGGGAGCGGCTCCGCTCTCTTGCTCCGTCAAGAGAAGCAAAGCAAAACATTTTTCAATTCCTTTTAGAAGAAAAAGGGTCGCGCGCCAAAATTGAAAAAAGAGAAAAATGTTTTGCT
>Ga0210017_1005313_pt1 | contig 10358 bp, 7 predicted proteins | sample CryGeyCG2014_020_FD_183966 | JGI IMG/M metagenome (GOLD analysis project Ga0210017, IMG submission 183966) | Groundwater microbial communities from aquifer - Crystal Geyser CG08_land_8/20/14_0.20 (SPAdes) (version 2) | ecosystem: Environmental > Aquatic > Deep subsurface > Groundwater | place... | reverse complement strand
AGAAAAATATTAATATACAGGAAATAAAAAAATAAAAAGAATATATATAACTCTTAAAAAAACAAAAGATTTATATATTAATATACATATTTGGGTATTAACATTAAGATAAAAGAGGTTTTAAATGGCAAAAGACATTCCAAAGGCAACAATCGCTGTTTTGCTTGTTCTTACAATTCTGGTTTCAATAATAGGCACATGGACTGTTCTGGAATCTATCAGCATAAAAGAGGCAACCCCTGCTGAAAAAACAGTTCAAGCAACCGACGGCAGTATTAAATTTGTTACAGAAGAAAAACTTGAACCAGTAGAAACAAATGCAAAGATTATGTTTGAAATAAAATAAGGAAGATAAAAAATGGAAGAAATATCAAATAAAACATTGGCAATCTTGCTGATTGCAGCAATAGTTATTTCATTAGGAGGAACATTAATCAGCTTAAACAGACTTGCCAGGATAAGAATACCAATGATAACCGGCTTATATGGTGAACCATATGAGGCTGAAATAGCGCTTACTATAACAGCATTGGTGCAGGTTAATTTTACAACAGATACAATTAACTGGGGCTCAGGCACAGTTAAAACAGGTTATGATTTTTGTGTGTTAAACAGTTATGATTCAAGCATAGGTGCAAACTGCACAGACTTTACTCCACAAACAGCAGGCCTTGTCCTGGAGAATATTGGAAACAAAAATGTAACACTTAACATAACCATGCAAAAAAATGCAGCTGATTTTATTTATCCCACTGGTGCAGTATGTCAATGGAATGTAAGCAATCTAGACCCAGGCTCATGCCCAGGTATAGCTCTGACACCCGGTGCTTGGCAAACCTGCGCAGCAACAGCAGTAGTAGTATGCAACAGCACTGGAGGCGGGTTCCTTGCTGATGATGCCTCAGATACATTAAATTTTGATGTGCTTGTTCAGATACCAAGCGCTGCAGTAGGATCTAAATCAAATGTAATGACTGCATCAGCTGCGGCAATTTAAAAATATTTTTTCTTTTTTATAATGTATGATGGCAATCAAACCAAAGAGAACAGCATTATTTGTTTCTTTGTTAGTCTTGAGCCTTATTCTTATTAAGCCAGTATATGCAGTAGGCATATATTTCCCAAATGACAATGAAATAGATTTCAAGCCAGGGCTTGAAAAAACATTTAATTTTGCAGTTACACCATCAAATATGGATGTTAAGCTGTCTGTTTCAGGATATCTGTCAGAATATGTGACATTAAGCAAGACTCTTATCAGGTTTAATAGCACTGACAGGGCATTTAAGGTTATGATTAAGCTGCCAGAAAAGATTGAAAATCCAGGGCACCACAAGCTCTGGATTGCAGCAGAAGAGGTAATTGATGAGTCAAAAATAGGCGGTAATATTGGAACATCATGCAATGCCATGGTTTACATCCTTATACATGTTCTTAATCCTGGAAAATATGTTGAGATGAGCCTTAGTGCTCCAGATGTTGAAATTAATGAGCCAGTTAATTTTGCTGTTAATGTAAAAAGCTTTGGAGAAGAGGATATAAACAGCATAAAGGCAGGAATAGATGTTTACAGCCCGGATAATGAAAAGCTTGCCACGGTTTATACAGATGATAAGCCATTAAAGTCCAATACAGAGGAAACATTATATGCCCAGCTTGATACAAAAGGATATTCAGCAGGAACATACAGGGCTGTTGCAACACTCAACTATGATGGCAAAACAAAAGAAGATGAAAAAAACTTTAAGATAGGAGAACTTAACATTAAGATAATCAATTATACAAAAGAGTTTGAGAAAGACAAAATAAACAAGTTTGATTTAGAAATAGAGAGCGACTGGGGCAACAGGATTGAGAATGTTTATGGTGGAATAAATATAAATAATGAAATTATTAAAACCCCAAACATAGATTTAGCCCCCTGGGATAAAAAAATAATAACAGCATATTGGGGCACCAACAATGTTGAAACTGGCTTTTATGATGCTGAGATGACTATTTATTATAATGATAAGACAACAGTAGAAACAGGCAGGGTTAGTGTTGTTGAGAAAAAAGAGGCATTAGTTGAAAAGCCAGGAGTAATGGGGCTCAGCATGACCACAATGTTGATATTGATTATTATACTGCTTATTATCATAGACATCATCTGGATTTTTAAAAAAAGAGGGAGTGAAAGAAAGCAAAAGAGAAGAAAGAAGTGATTACAGTGAGAAAGAACTGTTTTTTTATCCTGTTGTTTGTTATTGCAACAATAAGTATAACAGCTACAATCCTTTTTTACTCATTCTACATAATAGCAGATGTAAGGGAATTCAACATGAGCCTTATTGTGGGGGACCATGCTGGCTTTGATGTTGATACTGAAAAATTAGCATTTGGGATGGTTATGCCTGCAGGTAGTTCATCCACAAGGTATGTTTTTTTGTCAAATAAAAAAGATTATCCATTAAAGGTTTATATTAATTTTTATGGTGATTTTGCAGAATGGGTCTCTGTATCAGAAGATTACTTTGTTCTCCAGCCAGGTGAAGAAAAGAAGTTGTCATTCACAGCCTCTGCCCCAAGAGATGCAGCTTACGGCAACTATACTGGCAAGGCAAGGTTTGTTTTTAAGAGAATATAATGTGTTCATTACTAATGCGCAGTTCTGTTCATTACTAATGAAAAGATTTATATATTAGTAATGCACACCTTGCATTATGATATTAAAAAATACATTAAAAAGTATAGTTAGTTCTCAAAGAGCAGAATTTTCTTTAGAAGATTTGGGAGTAAAAAGGGAAAAACTCAATGCAATAGACCTTGATATACCTTATGCAGTAATTCTATCTGGAATAAGGCGATGTGGAAAAAGCACATTACTAAGGCAATTAATAAAGAAAACAGGAAAATACAATTATTTTAATTTTGAGGATCCAAGAGCATTAAATTTTGAAGTAAGTGATTTTGAAAAGCTTAATACTATTTTTAGGGAAGAATATGGGCATTGTGAATATTATTTCTTTGATGAGGTTCAAAATGTTAAAAAATGGGAACTTTTGGTAAGAGTTCTGCTGGATAAAAAAAAGAAAGTTATTGTTACAGGGTCCAATGCATCTTTATTAACTAAAGAACTTGGCACTAAGCTGACTGGAAGGCATTTGTCATATGAACTGTTTCCATTTTCATATAGAGAAATGCTAAAACTAACAAATAAGAATGCAGGGGAAGATTCATTTAAATATTATCTTATGAAAGGAGGATTTCCTGAATATCTTAAATATGAAAAAACAGAGATTCTTCAAGAGTTATTGAATGATATTATTGTAAGAGATGTTGTTGTAAGGCATAAGCTAAGAAACCCAAAAATAATAAAAGAAATGGCACTTTACCTGTTAACTAATGTTGGAAAGGAATTTTCATATAATAGTTTAAAAAAACTATTTAATCTGGGTTCAACAAATAGTGCAACAGCATTTGTCTCATATTTTGAGGATAGTTATCTTTTATTTACTGTTTCTAAATTTGACTACTCTCTTAAGAAACAATTGGTAAACCCAAAAAAGGTTTATTCAATTGATACTGGCCTATCAAGAGCACACTCAGTTTCATTTTCTTCAGATATTGGAAGAATGTTTGAAAACCTTGTTTTTTTGCATTTAAGAAAAAAATATAGAGAGATATTTTATTTTAAAGAGAAAGGTGAATGTGACTTTATTGTCAAGGAAGGCGTGAAAATAACTAAAGCAATTCAGGTTTGTTATGGTTTAGATGAAGATAATAAAAAAAGAGAGATTAATGGACTGATTGAAGCTATGGATAAATTTAAGCTTAAAGAGGGTTTGATAGTTAGTTATAAGCAGGAAGATGAATTCAAAATAGATAATAAAACAGTAGTTGTCAAGCCTATGTGGAAATGGTTATTGGAGCAAAATTAAAGAGAGAAGAAAGATTAAATCATCAAGATTAAACTAATTCTGAAAACAAAATTAGCAATGAATGTTAACTCTCAAAACCTGTTGGTTGATAATCAACAACAAAAGATTTATATATGAGTTATGTTGATAATAAACAATAGATGTTTTCAGAAATCAAGAAAGAGATAAAGCAATTAAGGGAAATCTGCAGGGAAAAAGAGGTTATTGATATAGTTCTGTTGGGGTATAGTGGAAAAGAAAAAGCCAGCAAGATTGGTTTGGCAATAGTTTTTAAGGAGAATAACAACCACACTAAAAACATTCTTCTTAAATTAAAGGGAATTTTTAATAAAAAAAAAGTGAAAGCAGATATTATATCCTTGCTTGCTGATGATTTATTTAAAGATCCGCTCTATCTGGAGTTAGTTCAAAACGGATTCAGCATAAAAAATAACAATCTCATTAGTAAAACACTTAATGCAGAAACCCTTGTTTTATTGACATATGATTTAAAGACGCTTGACCATTCTAAAAAAACCCTTTTTGGTTATGCATTGAAGGGAAGGAAAGGCCAGAAAGGCTTCTTGGACTATTTAAAAGGGAATGCTGTGGGAAGGAACAATGTTCTGATTCCAATAAATAAGCTGGACGAACTAAAAGAGTTTTTTGAAACATGGCAGGTTAAATATTCTATTCAAAAATTCATGAGGATAAATGAATAATAATAAAATAAAAAAACAAAGAGAAAATGGCTGGAGAGAAATAAAGAGCAAAAAGCGTCTCTCAAATAATATAATTGCTTTATTGTTAATATTGTTCATGCTGACATCTGTATGGTTTAACTGGATTATTTATAAAAATACAGCCATACCATCTAAAATAACTGGCAAGGCTTCTGATACAGCATTAATCACCTTTTGCATAGGAAAACCGCCACCAACAGTAGTGATTATTTATCCAGATGGAAATGAGGTTATAAGCGGAACAATAGATGTTAATGCAACTGCAAGCAAAAGAAATGATGATGAGGACATCAATGTATCCTTCTATTATGCAGATGAGATAGTAGGCATCTGGGCATTTATTGGAAAGGATACAGATGAGAGTGATATTTATTATAATCATAGCTGGGACACTACAAATGTAAGCGATGGAAACTGCATTTACAAAATATTTGCTCAGGCATACAGCAATGAATCTGTATGCGGGGGCATCTTTGGCAGTGACGGCTCTAACTCTGCTTTCTCAATCAACCACATTGATGTTGAGCCGAGATGGGATAATTTCAAGAACAACCTAACAACTAATTTCTCAGAATTTGCAGACCCTCTAACATTAGGTGATTGGACAGCAATAGAAAATGCAACCATTGGCATTCCAAACAAAGGGTTAATAAATTTTTCATCTCAAACAATAAACTTTGATGATGCTGACCTTGATTCAAATATTAACATATCTTATAATTATATTAGCCTTGATCCATCTGCTGATGCACTGCCATGCTTAAACAGGCCGGCAATTTTAACATTATACAACCTAAGTTTTATACAACCAAAGGTCTTGGCAGATGGTGAAAATTGTTCAAGCTCTCAATGCACAATAATAAGTTACTCCAACGGCGACTTGGTATTTAGTGTAGCAGATTTTGACTATGCATATTCTGCTGCTGAAAATGCAACTTTAAATTTAGATATATGGGACCAGACAGATAGTGTTATAAAATATTTAAATCAAGATGTAATATTTTTTGCTAATTTGAGTGATACAGCTTATGGCAATTCAATTAATGGGACATCAGTATATTGCAACATCAGATTTAATCTAACAGATAGTTACACATCTCCTGTTGATATGGGTTTTAATCACAGCTCTTTGCTGTATGAATACAGCAGGTCTTTTAGCTCACCAGGAACATTTAATTACCTTGTTTTTTGCAATGCTTCCGGGTTCCTCCTTAATGGCTTTTATCCCTTAGGAACCATAAGCAAGACAGATAAGTTCACAATAACCAACAGGGCTCCTGTTTTAATCTCAATCATGCCTAATGAAACATGGAATGAAAACACAATACTTACTGGACGTGACCTGGATGATTACTTTATGGATCCAGATGGAGAGGCATTAACATACACTAGTACAGGAGTCCCAAATATTGATGTTTCAATAGACAGCATAACGCATATTGTTACATATACTCCTCAGGCAAATTTCTATGGCAACAGGACAGTAAAGTTCTATGCATATGACCCTCATAATGCCAGAGCAGAAAGCAATATAGTTTATTTGTTTGTAATAGAGGTTCCAAAACCAGTTTCTACGCCTCCTGCTGCTGGGGGCGGTGGCGGAATAAGGATAATCTGCGAGGAACTGTGGGAATGCACTGAATGGGGGGCATGCCTTCCATCAGGAATACAGATAAGAACATGCAGAGATCTTGCAGACTGCGGAACAGAATTTAAAAAGCCCTATTTAAGCAGGCCATGCGAATATGTTGCGACATGCGATGACCTAATAAAGAACTGCCATGTTATGCCTGACGGCTCAATTTTATGTGAGGAGGGAGTTGACTGCGGAGGGCCTTGTAAGCCATGCCCAACTTGCGATGATTGGATACAAAACCAGGGTGAAACAGGAATTGACTGCGGAGGTCCTTGTAAGCCATGCCCAACTTGCGATGACGGAATACAGAACTGCCATAAGATGCCTAGAGGCGTTTTGCTCTGCGAGGAAGGGATTGACTGCGGAGGGCCTTGCCCTGCATGCCCAAGCTGTTTTGATGGAATAAAAAACTGCCATCTTATGCCCGACGGCTCAACACTATGTGAGAAGGGAGTTGACTGCGGTGGGCCATGCCCTGCATGCAAGGAAGTAGAAATACCAGCTGTTGTCAAGAGGGCTGTATGGCCAACTATCCTGCTAATTATATTGCTTATTTTAGCAATAATATTTGTTATAGTCAGGTACCATAAGTATTATCAGCCTTTCATCGCAAAGATGCTTATGAAATTTATGCCTTTGATTGCATTATTCAAGAAAAAGAAAAAAATAGTGCCAGAAGAATTAAAAGCCAGGGAATCAATATTAGCAAGATTAGACAAGCTTGAAAAAAACATTGATAAGAAAAGCATAGAAGAGATTTCAAAAGAGTTTGTTAGAATAATCAGGGATTTCCTGAGTGGCTTGCTGAAGATAGATTATGAGTTTACATATGAGGAGTTGTGCAAGGAAATAGAAAAACACAAGATTTCAATGGTATTAAGGATAATGCTCATAACCTTCTTCAAAAAAATATCCGAGATAAGCTACAAGGGCTACAAAATGAAAAAGCAAGAGTTAAGAGAACTGATTAATGAGGCAAGGATTATAATCAAGCTTGGCTCAGAAGAATATTTAGAGGGGAAAAAGGAAAAAGATGAATTCAAGAAAAAAGGATTAAAAGGAGAACAAAAAATCAGAAAGGAATCCAAGTTAATCCTAGAAATATATAAGGATCTAATTAAAGCAAAAAGATCCATACAAGAATCAGATATTGATTCTGCCAAACTTGCTTATATAAGATTAAAAGAGCTTTATGAAGAGCTGCCTGTTAAGGATAAAAGAAGATTGTATAAAAAAATTGTTTGGTTATACAATAAGATAAAGGAAAAAGAGCTAGACAAGATTAAAATAAGTTAGATAAATAAAAATGAGAATGAAAAAAATAGTGATAAACAAAAAGCAGTTAAAGTCTGTAGCACTTATGTTTTTGGTAATCAGTGTTATGTATTCAATTGCCCTGATAAATGAGAAAGGATTTGAGTCTTTTATTCAGGAGATTAGTAAAAGCACGACTAATCTTGCAGATTTTTTCCTAAATCCAAGCATAACTGGCTTTGTTACAGGCTTTGCCAACAGCCCTCCATCTTTTAACCCAAGCCCCCCGGATTATAATCTTACAGAAGATCAACTTTTTGAGGTTCAGTTAAATGCAACTGATCCAGATAATGATACAATTACTTTTACAGATAATTCTGATGCACCTGAAGTTAACTGGCCTGTATTTGATATGAATGGCACTGGTTTTATTTCTTTTACACCAACAAATGATGATGTTGGTAATCATACAGTAGGTATTAGTATTGAGGATAGTATTAATGATCCTGTAACAGAGAATGTTGTTTTTAGTGTGATAAATGTTAACGACCCCCCACACATAGTAAACTGGACACCAATAAGCCTGACTCCGGAAACAACAGAAAACAACAGCATTGGTTTCTCATTTGAGTATAATGCAACAGATCCAGATCTGCCATATGGTGATATTTTAACCACAAGATGGATTGTTGATGGAGTTGTTGATTCAACAACAGTTAATGAAACCAGCGGTTCTTGGAGCTTTACAACAGGATTTTGCGAGCCCAGCCATAGAAATATAACCCTTGAAGTAAGTGATATATCAAATGAGACAGATAGTGTAACATGGAATTTAACTATAACTAATGTCAACAGAGAGCCGGCATGGAATGGAACAATCAATAATATAATTTGGGAGGAAGATAATAACTTAATAAATAATATAAGCCTAGACAATTATTTCTATGATCCTGATTACAGCGAGTGTGGAGATAATCCAAGCTTTTCATCAACAGGCAACATAAACATAACAATAAGCATAGGCCCATCAACACCACATAATGTAAGCTTTTATCCTGACTCAAACTGGTTTGGTACAGAAGAAGTATTTTTCACAATAGATGATGGCTATGCAACAGCAGATAGCAACAATTTAACATTAAATGTTACTAATGTTCAGGATCCGCCAGAAATAGAGTCAATACCAAATCAACAAGCATATGCTTATGTTTTGTTTAGCTATCAAGTGGTTGCATCTGATCCTGATAATGATACTTTAACATATTATGATAATACAACCTTGTTTAATATTAGCTCAATAACAGGCTTTATTAGCTTTACGCCAACAAGCGATGATATTGGTGATTACACAATAAATATAACAGTAGGTGATGGAACAGATAATTCATCTACTCTAATGAGCCTTTCAATTCTTAATAATACTGCTCCTGTAATTGATCTAATAGATAACCAGAGCGTTGAGGAGAATACATTATTTGAGATAACAGTTACAGGTTCTGATGAAGATGGTGACAGCCTTACATTCTCAACTAATTACAGCAAAATGCTAAATCCTGTCTGGAGCAATGTAACAGCTGCAAGATTTAGCTTTACAGCTCTTGATGAAGACAATGGAAACCACACAATCTTAGTAACAGTAAATGATACAAGAGGTGCAACAGATTCAACAACCTTTGTACTTGAGGTAGTGGATGTCAATAATCCCCCTGTTTTAGGTTCAATAGGAAACAGGATAGCTAAAATAAACTATTCATTTAGTTTAAGAGTCAATGCATCTGATCCTGATTCTGGTGATGTATTAACATTCAGTGATAATACTAGCTTGTTTGATATTAATTCATCAACAGGCATGATTGAGTTTACCCCTGATGATAATGATGAAGGAAATCATTCTGTTAATATTTCTGTAACAGATGATGCCTCTATTCCAAAAACAGCTTATGAAGTGGTTATATTTACTATTACAAAAAACAGGGCCCCTGTGATTGAGAATATAGGTAATCAGACTGCAATAGAGGATATTGCTTTCAGCTTAACAATAAATGCATCTGATCCTGATGGAGACAGCTTAACATTTAGCGATAACACAACTTTATTTGAGATTGATTCTTCAACAGGACTTATTAGCTTTACACCAAATGCAAGCCAGGTTGGTGTTTATCAGATACAAATCAATGCAACAGATAATGACAATGCAACAGGAACAGCAACTTTCTGGCTGAATATCAGCGAGGTAAACGATGCCCCATACTTTGACCCTGCTCTTGCAAATCAGACAGCAACAGAAAGCACATTATTTTATTATGATATTAATGCAACAGACGAAGAGGGTGACACATTAATATTCAGCAATAATAATACTGAGCTGTTCACCATTGACCCAAATACAGGGGTTATTTCATTTACACCAACAAATGATGATGTTGGGAATCATTCAATAAACATTTCAGTAACTGACAATAATAGTATAACAAGCTCTGTTATAATATTAACAATATTAAACACTAACAATGCCCCAAATATAACCTCATACATACCAGTTAACTTAACACCAAACACAGCAGAAAACTCATCACTGCAGTTTAATATAACAGCAGAAGATGATGATTTAATTTATGGGGATAGTTTAGCATATATATGGTATTTAGATTCTGTTAACCAGTCATCAAACCAGTCATGGCTTTATGAGCCTGACTTTGCAGCAGCTGGGCAACATAACATAACAGTAATAGTTTCTGATAGCTTTAATGAAACAGACAGCATAACATGGAATGTTAGTGTAAACAATACAAACAGGCTTCCAAGATTTGGAATAAATACACAAAC
>Ga0210017_1005311_pt1 | contig 10363 bp, 11 predicted proteins | sample CryGeyCG2014_020_FD_183966 | JGI IMG/M metagenome (GOLD analysis project Ga0210017, IMG submission 183966) | Groundwater microbial communities from aquifer - Crystal Geyser CG08_land_8/20/14_0.20 (SPAdes) (version 2) | ecosystem: Environmental > Aquatic > Deep subsurface > Groundwater | place... | reverse complement strand
GCTCCAGGTTGAAGCAATTGGCCTGATTTTTCGCTAATGGCATTTTGTTTCGATTTTTGTTTTTATTATAGAGTTTATTTTTAACCCTATGACTATATTTTAGCAAAAATTTTTGATTTTGTCAATGAGCCGCAGTTTCCGATATAGTTTTAAATACTGTTTGGCGGATTTGTCCCAGGAAAAATCTTTTTTCAGGCCGCTTAATTTTAGTTGTTGCCAAGCTTTTGGTTTTTCATAGTAAATTTTTAAAGCCTGTGACAGAATCTTATAAAATTCGCTGGCTGTAAATTTTTTAAAGGTAAAACCATTTTTTTTATTTACCGTATCGGCCAGGCCGCCGGTTAAGCGGACGACCGGCACGCTGCCGTAGCGCATGGCGATCATTTGCGTCAGGCCGCAAGGCTCAAAGCGCGAGGGCACCAAAAAAATATCCGAAGCCGCGTAAATTTCATGCGCCAGCCGTTCGTCAAATTTAATTTTGACGCTGAACTGGCGCGGATATTTTTTGGCCAAATTCAACAAAGCGTCCTCGTATTTTTTTTCTCCGGCACCCAGGAAAATAAACTGGCAATTTAGCCGGGAGAATTTTTCCGTGATTAAATCAACGCCTTTTTGCCGGACAAAGCGGGTGACTAAGCCGACCAGGGCAGTGTTTTTATTCCGCGGCCAGCCCAATTGGCTCTGCAGGGCGGTTTTGTTGGTTGATTTCGCGGCCAAAGACCGGACCGAATAATGGCGTTTTATGAATTTATCGGTTGCCGGATTAAAAAAATCCGTGTCAATGCCGTTTAGGATGCCGGAAAGCTGTTTTTTCCGTTTTATCAGGATTTTTTCCAGGCCACAGCCATATTCTTTGGTTAAAATTTCTTTAGCGTAAGTCGGGCTGACCGTGTTAACCAGGTCAGAGTTTAAAATGCCTTCGGCCATATAGTTTTTCCCCTTAGTTAAGCCTTGATTAGCCAAATTATGGATAGTGTAAAGCGTTTTTGTTTTAGCAAAGAAATTGTTTTGTTGGTTAAGTGTTTTAATAAAATCAGCGGCCAAAGCCGTATGCCAATCATTGGCATGAACAACGCCTGGTTGAAAATTTAATTTTTTTGCCGTGGCCAAGGCGGCGAGAGTAAAAAAAGCGAATCTATTTAAATCATCGGGCTGCCTGGTATATTTACCGTCTAACATAATTCGTCCGCCCGAGTATATTTTTTTAGGGTTGAAAAAATTATTTTTTATCAGATAAATAGGAATTTTTGTATTTGGCAGATTGGTTTGATAGACGTCAATAATTTCATTGGTATCGCCGACTGGCACGGTTAGCTGGCTGATAATTTTTTTAGCCGGATATTTTTTTTGGTCGATTAAACCGTAAAATGGCAGGCAGATTCTAATATCCAGACCGAGTTTAGCCAAGGCTTTAGACAAAGCGCCGGCCACGTCGCCTAGGCCGCCGACTTTAGCCAGCGGCGTGACTTCGGCCGAGAGAAATAAAATTTTGATTTTAGATTTATTAGATATTATATTTCGTTTATCCATTTAAGTATTTTATTATTTAAATTATTGTCGGGCAGTTTTTTGGTCTCAATGATTAAATATGGCAAGCTGTTTTTTTTAATTTCTTTTAAGTATTCTTTTTGTTGTTCGATATACCATTCCGGCTTACGTAAAATTCGCCGGTAATGAGGGTAAAGTTTTAGCCGGTCGGCGATCCTCGATTGGATTAGCTTTTTATTGGGCGGAAAAGTTATTAAAATTATTTTAAAGCCGAGTTTTTTTAATTGTTGTTCGATGGTTTTGTAATTTACTTTTTTGCCACGGTGCAGGAGATTATAGATAAGGTCGGACAAATAAAATTTTTCCACTAATAAATTACTATTTTTTAATTCAGTAAAAATTTTTAAATAAGATTCAATCACCGGCTTACCGTGCTTAGTGCCGTAAATACCGACGTCGCAATTAAACCAGTAGCAACCATCAAGTAAATAGCCGGTTTTATTGTATTTCGGTTCAAGATAATTGTAAATTTGAGACATCAGCCAGCTTTTGCCGGCTAATTCAGCTCCTTCAAAAATTAAATGGTGTGGTTTCATAATTGGGGTTGTCGCCTTAGCCGATTATTTTTTTAATATCGGTTAAGTAATCTGAATCAATTCTAAAATAGTTATAACAGCTGTTCAGGTCGGCCGGCGCCGGTTCAAAACGGTGAAAATCAGAGCCGCCGGTCATTATTAATTTATATTCTTTAGCTAAACGCTGGAGCTGCATCACCGCGCCGATGGAATGGTGCGGCGAAAGAATTTCCAGGCCGTCCAGTCCGAGCGCTTTAACGCCGGCAATGAATTTTCTATCCAAACGCTCATGCTTGCCCGGGTGGTTTAAAATTAATTGCCCGCGGATGGTTTTTTTTAAATTTAAAATTTGTTTTAGCCCGATATAGCTTTCACTGATTCTGGCAAACGCTTTATTTTTGAAAATTTTTATTAAGACTTCATCTTGGCTGGGGTTGGCTGTTTTTAATTTCTTAACGATTATTTTTTTGTTGGCCGGTATTTTGGAAATTTGGTCGATTAGGTGATTAAGCGGAATATAGTGGTTAAATTTATCCAACAGGCGGCTTTCGTCTATCTGAAAACCGCGCTGTTTCAATTTATTCAAAGCGTTTCTGATTTGCCGTCGGCGGCGCGCCTGGCTAATTCTTAAAAGATTATGCAATTCCGCGTCGCGCCGGTCAAAATTATACCATAAGAGATTAAATTTCTTATGGCCCAGTTTAACGTAAAGCTCTACGCCCGGGATAGCTTTAATTTTTTTCTTTTCGCAAGCTAGCTTGAATTCGTCAAGCCCGCTGATGGTATTATGGTCGGTTAAGGCGGCGATTTTTACATTGTTGGCCGATAAAAAATCAGCCAGCTGGCTAGGCGTTAGGTAGCCGTCGGAATAAGTTGAATGAAGCTGCAAATCAATTAACATAATTTTAAATTACGGTATCTAATTTTAAATCCTGGCCGATTTTTATAAGTAGGCCATGCGCCCGCTCCGGTTCGGCCTTATCTTTTAACAGGAAAAAAATCGCGGTACGCAGAGCGGTCCAATTATAATAATTATTAATTCTTTTTTGCAGATTATCATCTAAAGTTATTTTAGCATTTTTAAAGTAGCTATCCAAAAAAAGCCGCTTTATTTTTTCCACTTCCGCCTGATTTTCAATTTTACGAAGCATCATAAATTCCAATTGTTGCAAAAAAGTGCCTAAATCGCGGGCAAAATCCGCCAGACAAATATCGGTAAAATCTATGACGCCGATTTTATCTTTATCAATGATAATAATATTTTCCGGGTGAGCGTCGCCATGAATCAGCCAGCGCTCTTCAGTGGCAGAGAGAAAATTTTTTTCCTCCTGGTTTATTTTTTCATAAGCTTGGCGGCAAATTTCATAATAACGCGGTTGCTCTACCCGCACTTTAGTCAAAGTATGAGCCATGCCCGGGATAATAGTTTCAATGCGGCTGCTTAAAGGGTTGAAATTTTTCGCTTTGGCCGCGATAGCGCTTAAATGGTGTAATTTGGCAAACCAGGCGGCCGCTTTAACCGCGACGTCTTCCACTGTGGTTACATCTCGGCGGCGTATGTATTGATAAAGATTTTCGCCGCTGATGCCTTGATAGAAAAAAGCGTTAAAATCGGACGAATAAAACAGGGGCCTGGGTATGGTTAAATTTTCCCGGTTAAAGCCGTTTTGCCAAAGAAAAGTTAAAGCTTCAAAAGAATTTAGGCGCGGTTCATCGCTGTGGGCCGTGCAATAAATCGGCAGGGTCTTTAGATTATTTTCCATATCAACAAAGGCGGTTTGATATTCAATCACTATATGGTAGGTAGAAGTCCAAATGTTGTCTTTAATTAAGTGAGTTTGGATTTTTTTAATATCGGAAAATTCCGGATATTTAGGCAAGATTTCTTTTTTAAATAAATCAAAAACGAATTTTTCGTCTAGTAAATGGTTGATTTTGTTCATATTTTATTTTAACCAATAATAATGCCAATGCTTATGCCAAATTAATTGTTTTATTTTAATATATAATTTTTCGGCTTTAATTTTAGCCGGTTTGGTTTTTGGGTTGGCCAGGGAGCGGATGCTTCTGATTAATTCGTTAACGCCTTTTTCTATTTCATCGGGGTTCCAGGCTAAAGGGCCGTAAAGCTTAAAATCGTGGGCGCTGGACCACCAAAAAGCGCAACTGGCCAAGCCTCGGTCTAGGTGCTGGCGTGACCAAAAATAATTTTGGTCTTTAGGGTATTTATTAACATTCACGATTGCCGCGTTGGCTAATTGCCAAAATATAGTTTGAATTTTATTTTTTTTGTTGTGCCAAAGAAAATAGGGCAGATTATTTTTTAATTCCTTTTCGGTGGATTCCCAGGACGAAGCGCGCGGAGCGATTTTTTCCGGTTTATTTAATCCGGCCAGATATTCGCCGACTGTTAGGGTTTTAATTTCCGGCCGTTTTAATAGTTTTTCAAAAGTATAACTAAAGTCGGAGTGCCTTAAGCCGTAAAGCTCGGCGTCAGTCGCCGTAATAACTATTTTATCTTCTAATTTTTTTATTAATTTAAAAATTACTTGCGGCGCGTATTTTTTTGAATTTTGCCTTTGGCGAAAAAGTATTTTAAGGCCGGAGTTTTTATCAATATAAAGGCGCCCATTATCAAGCCGGTTTGATTTCAGGCCGGCGCTGATTTCATCAAGCATAATCCAGCTATAGTTTAATTTTTTTACTATTTTAGCCACCCTGATTCCATAGGCCGCTTCGGGAATAAAAAAGCCTCGGGACCTAAATTCCGAGCCGAAATGTTTTTTTAAGATTTCCTCGTTAATTTTAATTTGCCTGATAATTTCTTCGTCCGGCAGTAAAGCCAGTAGCGGATGAAAGGCGGCCGAACCGGTTAATTCAATCTGACCGCTTGCCGTCATTTCTTTTAAGTCGTTGATTAGTCCGCCGTAGCCTAAAGCTTCGAGCCTAGTCAAAAGGCAGCCGGTTAGGTTAAGCGTAAATTTAATTCGCCGGTTGCGCTTAAGCGCGCTAATAATTCTTTTATAACTTTTTTCAACCGCTTCAATAATAGTTTCATTGTCGGCGGTTGGCGGCTGGTAAAAGTGGAGAAAATTTATCCAGGTTATGCGGGCCATATTATTTATTTCCTTTCAGAGCTTTTCGGCAGAGGGCCACGTATTTTTTCGCCGGAATTTCCCAGCTGTTTGATTCCCGCATTACCCGGACGACCAGTTCGCGCCAGCTATATTTATGGCGGTAGTTTTCCAGGGCGCGGACGATGGCGGCGAATAACGAGTAGCCGGAATAGTTGGAAAAGCTGAAGCCGGAACCGCGCTTGGTTATAGGGTTGTAGTTTGTGATCGTGTCATTCAGGCCGCCCACTCGCCTGACCACCGGAATACAGCCATAGCGCATGGCGATTAGCTGATTGATGCCGCAAGGCTCATAGTGCGACGGCAGAATAAAAATGTCGGCCGCGGCGTAAAGCATGGTTTCTAACTTGGCGTTTTCTCCGAAAGGCAAAAAGACGATTTTTTTTGGATATTTTTTCTGCCATTTTTTGAGTTCTAAGATATATTGCTTGTCGCCGTCGCCCATGATAATAATTTGGGCGTCCAAGTGGGCCAGCGGCCCCAAAATTTTCATGATTAATTCAAAGCCTTTTTGCAAAGTTACCCGCGAAGTGGAGACAATCAGCGGGATTTCCCGGTCAACCGGCAGGCCGACTTTTTTTTGCAAGTATTCTTTATTTAATTTTTTGCGGTGGATTTTTTGATAGCTGTAATTTTTAAATAAGCCCTGGTCGTTATTGGGGTTATAGGCTTTGTAATCAATGCCGTTGATGATACCATAGAGTCGGTCGGAGCGGTTTTTTAAAATGCGGTGCAGGTCTTGGCCGAATTTTTTGGTCATGATTTCTTCGCGGTACTGCTCGCTCACCGTGTTGATGATGTCGGCGGAGAGAATGGCGCGTTTGGCAAAATTAATTGTTTCAAGGCCCGGGTCGTTTAAATGCGGAATTTTATTTTTGCCATAATCTTTTTTCCGGGCCGGCACTTCCCACCAGTCATGCCCCAGCTGGAAGGCTAAATTGTGGATAGTATAAACCGTTTTGGCTTTGCGTAAAGTCTTGGAATAGCGGAAGTCGGTTTTTAGGTAGTAGGGAATCAGGCCGGTGTGCCAGTCGTGGCAATGAACGATATCAGCCGGAAATTTTAGCAGGGAGATCAGCTTCAAAGCGGCCACGTCAAAAATTAAAAAGCGCGCGTTTTCACGCGTTGAGCCGTAAAGGGTTTTTTTAGCGGAGAAATATTTTTTGTTTTCAATAAAATAAATCGGCAGATTTTTCATTAGATAGCCGCGCCAGTAATTGACCTGCACCTTGTCCTCCGAGTTTAAATAAATTCTCACGTTCTCATGAATTAATTTAAGCTGGTGCTTTTTAGCGTCAATAACCTGGCCATAAAGCGGCGTAATCACCATGACCTCATGGCCCAGCCTGGCTAAAGCCTTAGGCAGGCTTCTGGCCACGTCAGCCAAGCCGCCGGTTTTAGAAAAAGGGGCGACTTCGGCGACTACGGAAACGATTTTAAGCTGTTTAGCTGGCATAAGAGTTGCTGGCGCAAATGGCGATGGCCAAAGCGTCGGCCGCGTCATCGGGCTGGGGCAGGTCTTTAAGATTTAAAATTAATTTAACCATTCTTTGCACCTGGCCTTTTTCCGCGTGGCCGTAAGCCGCCACCGCTTGTTTGACCTGGTAGGGCGTGAATTCCACGCTGTTGATTTTGTTTAATTTGGCCGTGAGCACGGCCACGCCCCTGGCTTGGCCGACCACCAGCGCGGTTTTTACGTTACTCCCAAAAAATAATTCTTCAATGGCGACCAAATCCGGCCGGAATTTTTTTATTAATTTATTAAGCTCCAGATTGATAATTTCCAGCCGGTCGGGCAGGGCGAGTTTGGCCGAAGTTCTGATGGAGCCGTAAGCCAAACAGCTTAATTTGCCGCTTTCGTTTTTAATCAGGCCGTAGCCGGTGTCGGCGATGCCTGGGTCAATGCCTAAAATGATAGAATAATTTTTCATTTTCCGTAGATTGTCATTGCGAGCGACTAAAAGGAGCGTGGCAATCTCGGGTTCTAAGCGTCTAACCGGAGATTGCTTCGTCGCCTGTCGGCTCCTCGCAATGACAGTACTAATTATAAATTTACATTGGTATAATAATCGCTCACATCTTCGTTATTTTCCAGCTCATCAATAAATTTTCGCACTTTGTCCTTATCTTCGCCGCTTAACTCCAGCGAGTTCTTGGCTACGTATTCAATTTCCGCCGACTCGGTGGCGATATTTTTAGTTTCCAAAAATTGTTTGGTTTTTTGCAGGTCTTCGGGCTTAGTGTAAACGGTTAAGCCTTCGGTTTCGGTGATAATATCCTCGGCCCCTTGGTCAATCAGCTCCAATTCAAAATTTTCTTGATTGGCCTTCGCCAACTGGTCGCTGGAAATTCCGATTACGCCCCTTAATTCAAAGTTCCACATCACCGCGCCCAATGAGCCGCCGGAGTCGGCGAACAAGTGCCTGATTTCCGCGGCCGTGCGGTTTTTGTTGTCGGTTAAAACCTTGACGATAAATTGCGCTTTGGCCGGGCCCAGGCCTTCATAAATCAGTTCTTCAATTTGCGCGCCGGCCAGCTCGCCGGTGCCGCGCTTGATGGCGCGCTCAATATTGTCTTTCGGCATGTTGGCTTGGCGCGCTTTTTCCATGGCCAGGCGCAAGCTGAAGTTCGCGGTCGGGTCGTGGCCTTTACGCGCCGCGATGGCAATCAGCTTGCCAATTTTAGTGAAAATCGCGCCTTTTTTAGCGTCCACCACGGCTTTTTGCCGTCTGGTCGTTGCCCATTTGCTATGCCCCGACATAAAATAAAATATCAATTTATGAATAAAATCAGCTTAGGGCTGACATTAAAAATTTAACATAAATAGACGCAAAAATCAAGTTATAATTTTTAAATAAAGTATGGTATAATAAATTTATGAACAATTTAGATGACCCAAAAATCTATAAAAAACTGGATACCGGCCAGGTGGCCAAGTCCATTGAGTTTTTGCCCGACCAGCTAAGGCAGGTTTTAGGCCAGGCGCGTTTGGTTAAAGTGCCGCGGGAATATAGTCGGGTGACGCAGGTGGTGGTGAACGGCATGGGCGGGTCAAATGTCGGCGTCGGGCTGGTAGCTGCGGCTTTAAGCGACCGAATAAAATTGCCGATTACCATCATGCCGGGCTACCAGGTGCCGGCCCATGTCAACGAAAACACTTTATATTTGATTTCCTCTTATTCCGGCAATACCGAGGAACCGTTAAGCGTTTATAAAGAGGTAAAAAAACGAGGCGCCAAAATCATGGGCATTTGCGAACAGGGAAAAAATAAGCTGGCAGACTTGATGATTAAAGACGATATTCCGGGCTTTATGTTTAAGCCGGAATTTAATCCGTCGGGCCAGCCGCGCCTGGGCTTGGGCTATTCGGTTTTTGGCGTGGCCGTGCTTTTGGCCAAAGCCGGGCTGTTTAGCATTAAAGAAAAAGAGCTGGAAGATATTATTGCCAAGCTGGAATTGTCCGACCAGGCGTTAAGGCCGTTGCATCCAGTTAAAACAAATCAAGCCAAGCAAACGGCCATAAAATTACATAAAAAAATTCCGGTAATCGTGGCGGCGGAATTTTTAGTTGGTAATTTAAATATTTTACGCAACCAACTTAATGAAACCAGCAAAAATTTCGCCAGTTTTCTGGAACTGCCGGATTTAAACCATTACGCGCTGGAAAGCTTGGCTAATCCGAAAAGCAATAAAGCTAATTTAATATTTTTATTTATCAACTCTTCGCTCTATCATCCGCGGGTCCAGCGGCGCGCCCGGCTGACCAAGCAAATAGCCAGGAAAAATAAAATTAAAGCCGTGGAGTACTGGCCGCGGGGCGCCACCAAATTGGAACAGGCCCTTGCCATGCTGCAATTCGGCTGCTGGACAAGCTACTATCTGGCCATGCTCAATAATGCCAATCCGGCGAAGATTCCCTGGGTGGGCTGGATTAAGCGCGAATTAAAATAATTAACCATAAACTTATGGCGCTACCATGGTTTTTAATCATCATCGGCGCGGTTTTTCTCTTGGAGAACCTGAATCTGATTCCGGCGATTAATTGGTCGGTCATCTGGCCGCTACTTTTAATTCTGGCCGGCGTGTATCTCATGAAAAAGAGAGGCGGCGACGATTGCTGCAGTTGGTTTAGCGGAAAAAAAGAAGAAAAAAAATAGCATAAACAAAAATCCGACCAGAAAAGGCCGGATTTTTGAAGTTTTAGCTTATTGGTACCGCTACGGGGAATCGAACCCCGGTTACCAGGATGAAAACCTGGTGTCCTAACCACTAGACGATAGCGGCAAAATAAAATAAATAGTCCTTAGGCAGACTAAAAAAATTATAATAGAAAATATAAATTTAGTCAATTAAAAAGATATGGAGCACAATCATCATTATCATCAGCAGATGAACCAGGCTTCTCGTGCGGCCGGAATAGAGCATGGCCAGGAACAAAACGGCTACGACAAGCACGCCGGGCATTCTTTGGAAAATTTCAAAAGGAAATTTTATATTTCCCTGATTTTAACCGTGCCGGTTTTGCTCCTGTCTCCTTTTATCCAGGGTTTATTAAATATTTCCATTAAATTTTCAGGCGACAGCCTGGTTTTATTTTTAATTTCATCTTTTATTTTCTTCTATGGCGGCAGCCCGTTTCTTGCCGGCGCGGTAAATGAAATTAAATATAAAGACTTGGGCATGATGACCCTGATATCGCTCGCTATCAGCGTGGCCTATTTTTACAGTTCGGCGGTAACCTTCGGGCTTAGGGGTGAAGTATTTTTTTTGGAGCTGGCGACTTTGATTGACATCATGCTTTTAGGGCATTGGCTGGAGATGAAATCAATCAGCGGAGCGTCGCGGGCGCTGGAAAAATTGTCGCGGCTCATTCCGGATAAAGCGCATCTTAAAAATGGCGAGGAAATAGTTCGCATTGAGCCATAAATAATGTTACTTTGCTCCAATCGGTTGGGACATATAAAATGTTACCGTAGCTATTAACAAATAACTATGGCAACTATATGACCAATATGACTAAGAAGGAGCTATCTAAAGTGACTAGGGCCAGATACAGGCTGGCCGGCAAGTCAGTTAAGACATTCATGCTCAACGAATTCTGCGGTAACACCGAGTATCACAGAAAATACGCCATCAAGCTGTTTAACCATCCGCCCAAAGAGAATA
>Ga0210017_1005310_pt1 | contig 10364 bp, 9 predicted proteins | sample CryGeyCG2014_020_FD_183966 | JGI IMG/M metagenome (GOLD analysis project Ga0210017, IMG submission 183966) | Groundwater microbial communities from aquifer - Crystal Geyser CG08_land_8/20/14_0.20 (SPAdes) (version 2) | ecosystem: Environmental > Aquatic > Deep subsurface > Groundwater | place... | reverse complement strand
GAGGAGACCAATTGGTGGAGGTATACATAGATGTTCCGAAGCACCCATCAAAGGAGACAAAGGAAGTCATAGAAAAATTATCAAAGGTATTATAATAGGGCTTCACAAAACCAAGGGTATCGAAACAGGGTTAACGGTGAGGAAACTCGTAACGAAACTCGAAGCTGGAAGCTTGAGACTTGAAAAATACAGTTCGTAGGATTTCTATGGAGGCGAGCATCGAGCATCAAAAAATCGAGCCTCGCTACCGATAAACGAGGGTTGTAAGGGATTACGAATTTTGTGAAAGGCACTTGGGGTTTAATGAAGGGGGGTGAAATGGATGTTATCAGTGAAGGTGAGGGATGGAGAGTCGTTTGAATCCGCATTCCGTAGATTTAAGAGAGAGTGCGAAAAAAATCGTATCCTCTCATTGCTAAAAGAACGCGAATACTACGAGAAGCCATCCGAACGGCGTAAGCAGAAGAATGCCAGAAGATTATGGGCATCAAGAAAAGGAAGAAGTAAGAGATAAAAAATAGTTGGATTATGACCTATAAAGAAAGACTTGAATTTGATAAGGTCATCTCCCTGATTGCACAGAGGGCAGGTACAAAAAAGGGTAAGGATGAGGTAGGCATACTCTCCCCACTCTATGATGTAGACGCTATCAAAAGAAGATTCGCATTCATAAGGGAGGGTATGCAAATACGAGACCCTCTCTTATACAACGAGAAAAATCTGTCCTATATCCTTGCATCTCTTGAAGGCGGCAGTACACTTTCACCACAGGAATTCCTTGAGATTGCAGATTTTCTTGACTTTGCAAGGCAACTTAAAGGTTACTTTACAGAGAATAATAAATGGCAGTATCTTCTGTCTCTTATCTCTTCGATCTCTATCCTTGATGAGGGAAGACAAAAGATAATAGCTGTAATCAAAAGGAATGGAGAAATTGTTACCAAAAGGATATTGGAACTGGAAGAGCAACTAAAGAATTCCAGACAGAGGTTGAAAAGCAAGCTTGGAGATGGAGTTACTCTCAGAGGTGGAAGATATGTAATACCCGTGATGGCGGGTCAGAAAGTAGATGGAATAGTTCATGATATATCAAGGGGTGGGAGAACCCTGTTTATTGAGCCAGCAGACTGCGTTCCTCTCAATAATGAGATTGAGATTACTACAAAGGGGATTGAGGTAGAGAAAAAGAGGATTTTAAGACAGTTAACTGCATTTATCAGGGAGAAACTACCCGAGATGAGGAACAACCTTAATGTGATTGGTAGATATGATGCCATTGTTGCAGTATCCAGCATATCAAGAGAAAAGGGATGGCAGATACCCGATATAGGTGAAAGATTTTTAAGAATAATTGGGGGAAAACATCCACTTCTTCAATTGAAGAGAGATGTTATCCCACTTGACATGGAGATTGGTAAAAAATTTACAACCCTTCTTGTAACAGGTCCTAATATGGGAGGCAAGACCGTGGCATTACAAACGGTCGGGATTCTCTCAGTTATGGCACAGTCGGGTATCCCTGTTCCTACCTCACCCGATTCTGTCTTTCCTGTCTTTGACAGAATATTTGCCGACATAGGCGATGAGTCATCCATAGAAACAGGTGAATCGTCATTTTCATTCCATTTAAAAGAACTGAAGTGTATGCAGGACCACGCCACAGAGGAGAGTCTCCTTCTCATTGATGAAATTGATAGGGGAACAGAACCCGATGGCGGAAGAGCAATTGCCTCGGCATTTATTGAAGAGTTTACAAGGAAGAAAGCTATTACCATAGCCACATCCCATTCTACTGCCCTCAAGTTTTTTGTCGCAGAAGAGAATGGCATGCAGAATGCAAGAATGGAAACCGAAAACGGGATGCCAACATACAAACTTAAGATTGGGTTTCCCGGCGAATCGCTATGGCTTGAGACTGCAAGGTCTGTCGGGGTAGATAATAGACTTCTAAAAAGGGCAGAAGAACTTGCTGATAAGAATATACTGAAGACTGAACGCCTTTTGAAAGAACTGGAGGAGGAAAAGGGAAGGGTATCTAATTTAAAGAGAGAGTTAGAAGGAAGAGAAAAAATGCTTGAGGGTCAGCTTGAAAGAGCGCAATCACTAAAGGGAAGATGGGAAGATGAGATAGAGAATCTCAGAAAAGAAAAGAAAAAGATACTTCTTGACACAAGAAGAAGAGTAGAAAATCTCGTGAGAGAGATAAGGGAGAGTAATGCAAAAAGAGAGAGTATAGTGAGGGTAAAGCAGATGATAGAGCAGGAGATTAAACAAGAGCGGAAAGAGATAGAAAAGGTCAGTAGTGGGAAGAGAAAAGGAGTTTACAATTTCAAGGTTGGTGATATGGCGAGAATTCACTCACTGGGCATTGAGGGAAAGATAATAGATGCTACCGAAAAAAGGGTGACTCTATTGATAGATGATGTGCGGTTTGAAATACCCGCCAAATCCATTGAACCCGTAAATAAAACCCGTGAAGCGAAGGCTGAACCACAGCACCACATAAGATTTACAAGAAGTAGAGAACTAAAAATTGAGATAAATATACGCAATCTCAGGGTTGATGAGGCGATTTCGCAACTCGAGAGATACATTGATGATGTGTGGCTATTAGGAGAAAGGAATTTCAGGATAATACACGGCGTAGGAGAAGGCATTTTAAAAAACGCAGTGTGGAAATTTCTCTCGAATGATGATAGAATAGAATCCTTCGAGATTGCTCCCTTAAAGGAAGGAGGAGATGGAGTTACAGTGGGGAAGATCAGAGGGTAGTGGGGTGACGAGGTAATGGGGGAATGGGGGAATGGGGGAATGGGGGAATTGAGTGATGCTAGGAGCGACCTCTTGTGGTTGTGCAAAAACAACCGTGCAGCAAGCCTGCCTACTGCAGGTCTACCTATCGGTAGATAGGCAGGCGCCTTAACTCCATCACAATCGGCATTAAAAGTTTTCCTGCGGACAACTACAAGGGTTGTCCCTACCTGTTGTAGGGACAAGGTTTATTCCTGTCCGCAACATGGGAAAGTCACATTTCTGCACAGCCTGTCTTGGTCGCGATAGTGATGAATTAATAGGAGAAAAAGTGAAAGATCATACGAAAAGAAGAAATATTAATCGTGGATATATGAAGTTGGAGGTTTGGCAAGATGCAATGGAATTATTCAAACTTACATCGGATATAATGGGCGGGGCTCCCAATGTAGACTTCAGATTGAGGAGTCAGATTCTTGATTCTGCCCAGTCGATTGCCTCCAATATCGCAGAAGGTTACTGTCGAAGATCTATCAACGAATATCTATATTTTCTGAACGTCGCACTTGGGTCTTCGGGCGAGGTCATAACCCGTGTAATTGGCATTAAGCTTATAGGCCAATTGAGAGAAGGAGATTTTGAGAGGTTTGATGAACTTCATTACAAGGTAGAAAATAAGTTGCTTGCATTAGTTAAGTCGTTACAAGCAAAGCGGGCTGAGGTGGTGTAGTTCCCATTAACCATTAACGCATTAACCCATTACCCCATTAACGCACTAAATCTCATATGCGCTTTACAGAGGATACATTAAGTCGTGTCAGGGATGAAAATCCGATAGAGGAGGTAATAGCGGATTTTTTGGACATTAAGAAGTCAGGCAAGAACTATAAAGCCCTCTGTCCATTTCACGCAGAGAAGACTCCGAGTTTATTTGTGTCACCCCAAAGGGGAATTTATCATTGTTTTGGATGTGGGAAGACCGGGAATGTAATTACATTTCTTATAGAATACAAAGGAATGACATTTCCGGAGGCAGTGAGATTCCTTGCCGAGAGAGCAGGAATAGAAATAAAAGGAGAAGAAGAAAAAAATGTAGATATACTGAAGGTGTTAGAATATGCAAGTCAATTATATCAGGATACTCTGCTTAAGAAACCTCAGGGTAAACCGGGACTTGCGTATTTTGAAAGAAGAGGAATAAAAAATGAGACCATAATTGCTTTTAAACTGGGTTACGCACCTACTTCGCAGAGATACATTCTTGAGATTGCACGGAAAAAGGGGATGAAAAAGGAATTACTTGAAAAGGCAGGCCTTGTTGTAGAAGGACGAGATAAGTTTATAAAGAGGATTATGTTCCCTGTATTCAATACAGCAGGAAAGGTTGTTGGATTTGGTAGCAGAGTTATAGATGAAAGACAACCCAAGTATATGAATTCCCCCGATACAGATGTGTATAAAAAGTCAAATACTTTATATGGATTACATCAAACGAAAGGAGATATAAGAAAGGAGAAGCTTGCTATTCTGGTTGAAGGAAATCTCGATCTTCTGTCGTTATGGCAGGCAGGGGTCAAAAATGTGATTGCTTCTTTGGGAACATCACTGACAGATGGCCAGGCAAGCCTATTATCAAGATACGCAAAAAATGTTGTTGTATTTTACGATTCTGATGATGCTGGATTGAAGGCAACGAGAAGAGCTATAGATATTCTTTTAAAAAACTCACTCGGTGTGAGGGTGGCATTATCTCCTTCCGGGTATGACCCTGACTCTCTTGTTAGAGAGAAAGGAATTGATTACAAAAATTTTCTCAGGACCACAGTGGACTTTCTTGAATTTGTCGTAAATGTAAAAAAAACAGATAATCCAGAAGATAGAGTCGTTTTAATAAACGAAGTAAGAGATATGTTGTCTCTCTTGAAGGACCCGATAAGAAAAGAAGTATGGACAGATGAGGCGTCCAAGAGATTTGGGATTAGTAAATCATTATTAGTGGGTAGGAGTACTAATACTAAAAGGAAGAGCACCTTTCGTGCAGATTATATAGATGCACAGCATAGGGTAGAGGCGAAGCTTTTAGGGTTTGCTTTAAAGGATAAATCTGTGTGGAATCTTGTGAAAAAAGCAAAGGGCGTTATACAAACACCTACAATTAAAGAGATTTTCAACGAGGAGACAACTGACTCTGAAGAAATAATGGGGAAGATAGAGCCCGATTTAAGAAAAATCGTCGGAGATGTTCTCTTTAGTGAAAGAGAAAAGGAAGAGGAATTAGAAGAGACACAACATCTTTTAAAAAAACTCAGATCCTGGAAACTCAAAAATGATCTTAAAAGTATGAGAGAGATAATGAAGCAGGAAAGCAGCCAAGAACGGTTAAAAAAACTTATTATAGAATATGAAAAAATGCAACGGGAGGCAAGAGAGATAAATTGACTAATTTCAATTAGGATTTTGAAGGCATGGGAGGAAGGATGAAAATAAATTATAAAAAGATCCTAAAATATGCTGATGTTAAAGGTGAGCTCACCTACGAAGATTTAAACAAGTTACTTCCTACAGAGTTAATACAACCAGGTGACATAGATAAAGTCATATCTTACCTTCGTGCAGAGGGAATAAACATTGCCGAGAGCGATGAGAGAGATGAATTAAGGAATAAAGTGCAGGAATTACCTGTTATGGGAGATAGACTGGAGGACCCCACGAAGATATACTTGAAAGAGATGTCCAGATTCACCCTTCTTAATAAGAAGGAAGAGGTCGACTTTTCAAAGACAATAGAACATGGATATGAACAGATTACGAGGGCTGCCTTCTCAACGCTTGTTGCCATAGATAAGTTATCGTCATACAGAGAAAAGATCAAGACGAACAGAATACCACCAGATGAGTTTGTGCGTATAGGCGTTGTGGAGCCTTCAAGACGTGAACTACGAAGAGAGAAAGAAAGGATACTATTGAGCCTTGACAAGATAGATAAAAAGAAAACGGAGATATTAAAGCTTTATCATGTAGGAAGACTTAAGGAGACGGAGAAAGGGAAAGAAGAGATAAAAGAGATGGTGATCGATCTTGGGCTTCATTTTCTATATTTAGATGAGATTGTGGGTACTCTCGAAGAATATCTGGAGGAATTGAAAGGTAATGAATCCTGCAATTATGAGCTTAAGGCAATATTGGGAATAAAGATAGATGAATTTCCCGAACTCATTAAGAAGATAAAAAGGTATCATCAGGAAGTAGAAAGGGCGAAGGAGGCTATGGTGAATGCTAATGTGAGACTTGTGGTATCTATAGCAAGGAAGTACACCGGGAGAGGATTGGAGTTTGATGATCTTATTCAGGAAGGTAACAATGGTCTCATAAAGGCAGTTGTAAAGTTTAATTATCGCAAGGGATATAAATTCTCTACTTATGCTACCTGGTGGATAAGGCAGGCCATCTCGAGGGCAATTGCTGATCAGTCAAGGACTATTCGTGTTCCAGTGCATATGCTCGAACTCTCACATCGTGTTCTCAAGGCGACAAAGCAGTTTATTCAGGAACATGGAAGAGAACCTACTACAGAGGAATTAGCCTTGATTTTAGATGTCTCAGAGAGAAAAATAAAGACAGTATACCAGATCACACAAGACACTATTTCTCTTGATAAACCGGTGGGTAGTGATGAAGATTCACTTTTTGGTGATTTCATAGCAGATGAGAACACTGGTTCACCTGCAAGCGAAATTGGAAGGCTGTTTTTAAAGAGTAAGATCGACGAGGTTTTGAGTACGCTCACGGAGAAAGAGAAAGAGGTTGTTGAAATGAGATTTGGTCTTATAGATGGTGTTTCCCATACGCTTGAAGAAGTGGGGAATATGTTTGATGTCACAAGAGAAAGAGTGAGGCAGATTGAGCAAAAGGCAGTGAGAAAACTCCGTCACAAAAACAGAAAAAAGAAATTGGAGCCGTTCTTGGATTTTTTGAGATAACCACTTGATATAATTACAAATTGCAGCATCAGAGGATGTGCCCGTAGATTATCGGTGTAATAATTTACCAGTTCGCTTGCTTATGAAATACTTTGATCTTATAATTATGCTGTTTGTCACGGTTTTGCTTGTGTCAAATGTGGTTTCTGCGAAGATAGTGAATCTCGGGCCATTTACATTTGATGGTGGGACAATACTGTTTCCGCTTGTGTACATTCTTGGTGATGTCCTTACAGAGGTATACGGATATAAAAGAGCAAGAAGAACTATATGGGCAGGTTTTGGGGCGAATTTTTTTGCAGCACTTATATTCATAATAGTTGGAAAACTTCCATCTGCCCGGGGGTGGGAAAATCAAATGGCATATGAGGCAATTCTCGGCTGGGTACCAAGAATTGTTTCTGCAAGCCTTATTGCATACTGGTGTGGCGAATTTATCAACTCGTTTTTAATGGCAAAAATGAAAATTGCAACAAAGGGAAAATGGCTGTTTTCAAGGACTATTTCATCAACTATAGTAGCAGAGGGTGTGGATACTGCTATATTCTGTACACTTGCCTTTCTTGGCAAAATACCCAACTCGCTACTTCTTTCCGTGATAATATCAAACTACCTGTTCAAAACAGGCTTTGAAGTAATATTTACCCCCTTCACATATATAATCGTTGCCTTCTTAAAGAAAAAAGAGGGCATAGATGTATTTGATTATCGTACGAACTTCAATCCATTTAAGCTGGAGATAGATTGATATGCCCTGACGCTGATTTACCCCGATAGCTTCTATTTTTTGGACGCTGATTAACGCAGATTAACACTGATATATTAAAAGTTATTGAGTTATTAGGTCATTAAGTTATTAAAGGGCTGGTTGTCTGGTGATGCAGGTACTCAATAACCTAATTACCCAATGACTTAATTACTGCCTTTATCCGCGTCTAATTTCTTTTTACATCTCGATTTTTAATTCTTGCATTGTTTAATATGGAGGTAGTATGATAAATATATCAGACTATTTGAAAGAGGAAAATATCAAGATGAATTTGGTAGCAAAGAACAAGGAGAAAGCAATAAAAACACTTCTTGAGTTTAACTCTCTGGATAAGGAGAGTATACTCAAGGAGATAATGAAAAGGGAAGAACTTGAGTCCACAGGGTTTGGTAATGGAATTGCTGTTCCACATGCGCGTATAGATGGAATTCCTTCCATTACAATTCTTGTAGGAGTATCCAAAAAGGGTATTGAATTTGATTCGCTGGATGGTAAACCTGCGAATCTCATTTTCCTTATACTTGCTCCTAAGAGCGAAACAAAACTTTACATATACATCCTTGCGAAACTTATAAAAGTGCTGGAAGAAGAAAAGAATTTAACGGAGCTGGTTAACATTGATACGCCTCAATCCTTCATAGAGAAATTCCGTAGTATTGAGGGGATATAAGGGAAAAGGATAAAGGATGGGGTAATGGATAAGGTAGGAGCGACCTCCTGGTCGCGAGAAGGGGTAATGGATTGATGAAGTAGTGGAATGCATTAGCTTGCTAATGCAAAACACCGTTGAGATACCGGGGATAATGAAGGCTAAAGGCAAAAATGACCTAATAACGCAATGACGCTAATATGTTTCGATTTATAATTACAGGTGCAGAGGAAGGTGCATTTAATATGGCGGTGGATTATGCCATTTTTGAAAAGTTCAGGGCAGGTGGTCTTCCTCCAACCATTCGCTTTTTCTGGTTTATTCCTCCCTGTGTGAGTATTGGTAGACTCCAATCTCCGGATACTGTGTATAATATGGGATACTATCTCGTGAAAAGACCAACTGGAGGGAGGGCTGTTGTGCATAAGGATGACCTTTCGTACAGTATAATATGTAAAAAAGATAACCCCGTATTTGGAGGGGATGTATTTAAAACTTATATGAAGTCATCCAGTTTACTTGTAGAGGCAGTAAGACTGCTTGGAATAGATGCAGAGATAGTCAAGGCAAGGTCGGGTGGTGGAAGGTCGCCTTTATGCTTTCAATCAAAGAGCAAATATGAAATTGTAAGTAACGGCAAAAAAATTATAGGTAGTGCCCAAAAGAGGGAGAGAGAGTTTATTCTTCTTCAGGGGAGCATCTCTTTTGATGTTGCAAAAGAGAAAATAATAGAAAAATATAAGTCGGTTCTTCATAATAAGGGTATAGAATATACAATAGATACTTTGACAGAGCAAGAGAGTGCTCTTGCCCGTCTCTATACCCCTATGTTCAGGATAGATAATGTTAAAAATCAAAAATCAAACCTGCCTACCGGCAGGCAGGCGACAGGTAGATTGGAGTTAATCCGTGGAGTTAATCCCTGCCTACCGCAGGCAGGCGTAAGGATTTTATATAAAAGGTTTACGCCTTAATTCCAAAGGCTTACGCCTTAATTCCAAAGGCTGACCTGCCTTTGGCGGGTCTATATGCTCTGCAGTTAATGTTTTTCATATTTTATTTGACATTTTTTAAAAAATGTAGTATAATATACACAGTTAAATAGTGGCAGGTGAAAAATTCATCCGTAATGTCAAATTTCTAATTTCCAATGTCAAATAAAATGTCCAATGTCAAATGACCAAAAGCAATACCAGTAAGGCTTTATTAGTTTGTTAGTTTAATAGTTAGGTGGATTTTTACTAACCAACTTACCAACTAATCTTGTTTTGACATTTGGGAATTTGGATTTTATTAGAAATTCGTCATTAGGATTTAGTCATTTTGCCCGCATTTTTCATGGGGAACTAAATAGTGCTGAATGAGGGGGATATATGGCGAAGAAGATAAGTATTGTAACAGGTGGGGCAAGGGGAATAGGAAAGACAATAGCGACTTCATTGAAAAAGGAAGGAAATAGAGTATTTATATGGGATGTGAGTGAAGGGGGAGAGAAAACAGCAGATGAACTCGGCGTAGAATTCATGAGAGTCGATGTGTCAGATTATAAAGATGTGAACAGAAATGTAAAGACAGTATTGGACGATGTAGGCAGAATTGATATATTGATCAATAATGCTGGTATAACAAGAGATAATTTACTTTTAAGAATGAGCGAGGAGGAGTTTGATTCCGTGATAAGGGTCAATCTTAAAGGGACATTCAATACTACTCGTGCAGTACTTCCATCTATGATCAAAAATAGATGGGGAAGAATAGTGAATATTTCCTCTGTTATCGGAATCATCGGTAATAAAGGTCAGGCAAACTATGCGGCGTCAAAAGCTGGGATTATAGGGTTTACGAAATCTGTTGCCAAAGAGGTTGCCACACGGGGAATTACTGTGAATGCGATTGCGCCCGGATTTATAGAGACCGAAATGACAGAGAAACTTCCAGATGATATAAAGGCAGCATACCTAAAATCAATCCCTATGGCAAGGTTTGGTAGTCCGGATGATGTTGCCAATCTTGTCCTCTTTCTCGTATCAGATTCTGCTTCATATATAACTGGTCAAGTTGTACATATAGATGGTGGAATGGTAATGTGAGCCGGCGTAGCTCAGATGGTAGAGCACCTGACTGTGGATCAGGGTGTCATGGGTTCGAGTCCCGTCGCCGGTATTTGCTCCCGTACAAATTTCTTCTCGATCGTATAGGAAACTATATATTAACG
>Ga0210017_1005308_pt1 | contig 10370 bp, 8 predicted proteins | sample CryGeyCG2014_020_FD_183966 | JGI IMG/M metagenome (GOLD analysis project Ga0210017, IMG submission 183966) | Groundwater microbial communities from aquifer - Crystal Geyser CG08_land_8/20/14_0.20 (SPAdes) (version 2) | ecosystem: Environmental > Aquatic > Deep subsurface > Groundwater | place... | reverse complement strand
TGCTGATTTTCTTGCCCTTGAAAGGGTTGGCAATATAAAGATGGGCAGTGGCTTGATTAGCCACTCTTAATGGTGCAGGATCTGCCGCGATTTTTTCAAGAGCTGAAGCCAATCCTTCGGGATATCTCGTCAAAAGCGCGCCGTCAGCATCAGCCAAAAATTCCCGTTTGCGAGAAATCGCCAACTGAATCAAGGTAGCAATCAAGGGTGAGAGAATGGCTAAAATTATGCCGATTAAAGCCAAGATTACGCCGATCTGACCACCTTCCCTGTTATCGCGGCCTCGTCTGGCGCCGCCCCAAAAAGAAAATCTCAAAAACCAATGAGACAGTAAGGCTACCAAACCGACCAAGACAACTACCACGGTTGAAAGCAGAATATCGCGATTGCCGACGTGTGACAATTCATGCGCGATTACGCCTTCCAGTTCAGTGCGGTTCATTTTTTGCAGTAATCCCCGCGTTACGGCAATGCTGGCGTGGTTTTTATCCCGGCCAGTGGCAAAGGCATTGGGTGCCATATCTTCTATAATGTAAATTTTGGGCATTGGCAAGCCGGCGGTAATACAAAGATTTTCAACAATATGGAAAAGTTCAGGATTTTCTTCGTGCTTCACTTCTCTGGCTCGATTAATAGACAAGGCAATTTTATCAGAATACCAGTAAGAAATAAAGCTCATGCCTGAGCTGAAAATTACTGCAAACCACAAAATCGCCGGGTTGTTCAAATTATAGCTGAAAACATAGCCCAGCCCGATAATAAAAACCAAAAAAACCGTGATTAAAATCCAGGTTCTGGCAACATTTTTATCAACCTGAGTGTAAAGCGTTGGCATATTAGTATCATATCACAAAAAAACCCGATTTCAAATCGGGTTTTTTGTTTTTAATCGATTACCCGAGCCGCAGCGAAGGGTGGAGAAGAACGAATGTTCTTCGAGTGCTAAAAAACCTTAATTCCTGTTAAAATTTAACTTTTACCGGTTCTTTTTCGCCTTCTTCGGCTCCGAAAAATTCCATTTGTTTGAATCTGAAAAGATTTGCCACAACGTTAGCCGGGAAAGTTTCAATCTTGATATTGAGGTCTCTAACGTTCCCGTTGTAAAAACGTCTGGCGGCCTGAATTTTATTTTCCGTGTCTGAAAGCTCTCGCTGAAGTTCCAAAAAGTTTTCTGCGGCTCTCAATTGAGGATAATTTTCCGCCACGGCAAAAAGAGTCTTTAAAGTGGAGGAAAGGAAATTTTCCGCTTCTCCTTTCTCTTTGACAGTTTGAGCGCCCATTGCTCTGGTCCTGGCTTCCGTTACTTTTTGAAAGACCTCTTTTTCATGAGCGGCGTAACCCTTGACCGTTTCAACCAAATTAGGAATTAAATCGTATCTTCTTTTTAACTGGACATCAATATCTGACCAGGCCTCTTTAGTCCGATTTTTTAGAGTAATCAGACGGTTAAAAATGGTGACTATCCACAAAACCACGACAGCCGCAATAATTAAAATAATTGATGTTAAAGCCATAATTTTGTATTTAATTTATTTAAATTTGATTGACCTTTATCTGTATTTCTATTATACATTATATATTGAGTTTTTACAAAGTAAGGTCGGAGAGGATAAATCCTCTTCTTCAGCCACTGAACCCCGTCCCCGCAAAGCGGGGCGGGGTGAAAGTGGAAAAGAGGCTTGCCTCTTTGACTTCGCTACGCTTGGGTAAACGAAGATAGAGATGAAAATTTTTTCATCGACTTAAGAATATTAAAAGTTTTTCAAACCAAAGCCCCGCGCGCTTGGCGCGGGGCTTTCAATCCATGACCTGGAATTTGTTATCTATTTAGTACTCCTCACCATAGCCCGAAGGCATTTTCGGACCTTTCTCTTTTTCTTCCGGTTTTTCCGCGACTACCGTTTCGGTCGTGAGCAACATCGAAGCGGCAGATACGGCATTTTGCAAAGCGGTTCTGACCACTTTGGTCGGGTCAATGATTCCGGCTTTAACCAAGTCCTGATATTCCATTGCCTGAGCATTAAACCCTTCGTTGGTTGACATTTTTTTCACTTCTGCCACGGCCACTGCGCCGTCAATTCCGGCATTTTGGGCAATTTTTCTGAGCGGTTCTTCAAGGGCTCTTTTTAAAATACTTAAACCAATCTTTTCTTCTCCTTCAATCTTAACTCTATCAAGAACTTCTTGACACTTCAAAAGAGCCACTCCGCCGCCAGGCACAATTCCTTCTTCAATCGCGGCCCGGGTGGCAGATAAAGCGTCTTCGGTTTTGTGCTGACGACCCTTTTGCTCAACTTCGGTAGCGGCCCCTACTTTAATCACGGCCACTCCGCCGGCTAATTTCGCCAGCCGTTCCTGCAATTTTTCTTTGTCAAATTCCGATTCGGTCTTTGCTAATTCTACTTTAATTTGTTTGATTCTGCTTTGGACTTTTTCTTCATCATTTTCTTGCCCCCAACCACCAATAATAGTAGTATTCTCTTTAGTTGAAATTATTTTTTTTGCCTCGCCTAAATCACCCCATTCTGTTTTAGTTAAATCACCCATCTCTATCTTTTCTAATTTTTTACCAGTTTCTTCAGAAATCACGTATGTTCCCATAACTATTGCGATATCTTCCAACATCTCCTTTCTTCTGTCGCCAAAACCTGGCGCTTTGATTGCCAAGGTATTAAAAGTACCTCTTAATTTATTAATTACCAAAGTAGCCAAAGCCTCTCCCTCTACCTCGTCAGCAATAATTACCAAATCTTTTCCTCCTTTCTGAGCTATCTTTTCCATGATTGGCAAGATTTCCTGTATAGATGAAATTTTCTTGTCTGTAACTAAAACACGAGGATTTTCATATACTGCTTCCATTCTTTCAGCGTCAGTAATCATATATGGAGAAATATAGCCACGGTCAAACTGAAGCCCTTTGACAATTTCTTTTTGTATGCCGAAGGTTTTTGATTCTTCAACCGTGACCACGCCGTCCTTACCCACCTCTTCCATTACCTCGGCAATTAAATTTCCGATTTCGGAATTTTCAGCTGAAATGGTGGCTACCTGGGCTTTTTCTTCTTTTGTAGAAACTGGTCTTGAAATTTTCTTTAAGTTCTCAACTACTGCTTCAAATCCTTTATCTAAACCTCTTTTTATTGCCAAAGGGTTGGAGCCGGCGGTCACGTTTTTTAAGCCCTCTGTGATGATTGATTGAGCAAGCAAAACAGCAGTAGTCGTTCCGTCGCCCGCTACTTCGTTGGTTTTTTCTGCCACTTCTTTTACGATTTCCGCTCCCAAATTTTCAACTTTGTCTTCCAATTCAATTTCTTTGGCAATAGTTACGCCGTCATTAGTAATGGTAGGCGCGCCAAAGCCCTTATCCAAAACAACATTTCTGCCTTTAGGACCCAGAGTAACGGTAACGGCATTAGCCAGTTTATCAACCCCGATTTTTAATTTTCTCCGAGCCTCCTCGGAGTATTTGATTTGCTTTGTCATAGTTATTCTATTATCGCCAAAATATCTTCTTCTCTGGCGATTAAATATTCTTTATCATCGACCTTTATTTCGTTCGGCCCGTATTTTGTAAATAAAACTTTTTGACCGGGTTTAATGTCCAAAGGAGTATATTCACCTTTTTTATTCTTCCTGCCTGGCCCTACGGCAATCACTCTGCCTTGTTCCGGTTTTTCTTTCTCCGCGGTTTCCGGCAGTAAAATACCGGTTTTTGTTTTTTCTTCCTCCTTAATTGGTTCAATTAAAATATGATCTGAAAGTGGTTTTATCTTCATAAATTTTCTACGAAATTACGAATATTTACAAATATACTAATAATTTATTCCTTGTTTTAAAATTCGTATATTCGTACTGATTAGTAAATTCGTAGTGTTAGCAGTTGCGACCTTTGAGTGCTAATTTTCCTACTTTTGTATTTTATTCAAGTCTCCCCCTTTTGTCAAGTCCTTTTAAAAAAATGGCGTCAGTTATATTTCTGACGCCTTTTTTGTTTGCTAAAAATCATTTCATATATGCCCTCTCGGTCTGTCATCATCTGCTCTCATTTCTGCAAAAAACGACTCAGGGCTTTGCTTCTTTGGCACGCTCATTTTCCGACTTGGGCTTCATAAGGTTAGGGTGTTTGTACAGATGTCTCCCAAAACACCAGCTTTGGTAAATATCCCAAAGTTTAAAAACATCTTCCGTTGCCTTCTTTAATTTTTTTAGAGCTGAGTAGGTAGGCAACACCCCTGACAAATGTTTGGTTTTTGTTCTATCGTGGAGAAGATAGCATTTTCTTAAAAGTTTCTCCACTTCCATAATTTGTCGCGTCAAAGAATCCATCTTTTTTACCTCCTTTCGTCTCCAGTGATAGCGTTGTTAATTTTTCTTCTTCAATAAATTCTACCTGCCTCTTTCCATTTTTTTCTTTATGCCTCCTTTCATCTTATTAACTTGAGTCTTCTCGGCAAGTTTCATGTGTCTCATTATTTTGAATCTTTTTTTACCGACATACATTTGCTTATCTGATCCTTTTCTTACATACCATCCCTGAATTAAAAATGGCCCAATCCACATCATACTAAATGATAGATCGGGGCCTCCGTAACGCTCCCATTTACTAAAACGGAATACCCATAGATGTAACCCTAGCTCTATTCTTGATCCGCCATTCGTAATTATATCTTTCATTTTTCTCCACCTCCTTGTTAAGGTTCTTTGTTTATTATTTGCTTAAATATTTTCCTGTCCAACTCTTTCTCTCTTTTACTATATCAGAAATTTTGCCTTCGTCAACTATGTATCCACCTTTATTGCCTCCTTCTGGTCCCAGATCTATTACATAATCCGTACACCTAATAAAATCTAAATTATGCTCAATCGAAACTACTGTATTACCTCTATCGACCAAACTTCTTAAAACGAAAAGTAATTTTTTGATGTCATCAGGATGAAGGCCGGTGGTCGGCTCATCTAAAATATATAAACTTTTGCCGGTTGCTTTTTTTGATAATTCTGCAGCCAATTTTACTCTCTGGGCCTCTCCGCCAGACAAAGATGGGGCGGGCTGCCCCAGTTCAATATAAGTCAATCCCACATCATTTAAGGTTTTCAACTTGGCGTATAAACCCGGGATATTTTTGAAAAACTCCAAGGCTTCTTCAACTGTCATTTCTAAAACATCTGCGATATTTTTCCCCCGGTATTCAACTGCCAAGGTTTCCTTGTTAAATCTTTTTCCTTTACACTCTTCGCATTCAACATAAATATCCGGCAAAAAATACATTTCAATTTTTTTAACTCCCTGTCCTTCGCAGGCTTCGCAACGGCCTCCTTTAACGTTAAAAGAAAAACGGCCGGCTGTAAAACCTCGAATTCTTGCCTCTTTAGTCTTTGAAAAAAGGTCTCTGATATAAGAAAAAGCGCCAGTATAGGTTGCCGGATTTGATCGGGGAGTCCTGCCGATTGGCGACTGGTCAACCAAAACCACTTTATCTAAATTTTCAGTCCCTAAAATTGCTTTGTATTTTCCTGGTTCCTCTTTGGCTCGGTAAAATTTTTTCATTAAAGCCCGGGCTAAAATATCATTCATCAAAGAGCTCTTGCCAGAACCAGAAACTCCTGTAATGCAAACAAATTTTCCCAGCGGAATTTTGACATCAATGTTTTTTAAATTGTGCTCTTTTGCCCCTTTGATTGTTATGTACTCAACACCCGAGGTTGAGCGCTCAACCTCGGGTGTTGATTTTGAGGTGGATTTTATTTCCACCTTTTTTCTTCCAGAAAGATATTCTCCTGTTAATGTATGGCTTTTCAGTAATTCTTTTGGTGTTCCTTCAAAAATGATTTTGCCGCCGTGCTTCCCTGCTCCCGGCCCCACGTCAACCACCCAATCAGAGGCTTTAATGGTTTGCGGATCATGCTCAACCACTAAAACCGAGTTTCCTAAATCTCTTAATTTTTTCAGGGTCTCAATTAATCTTCCCTGGTCCCGAGGATGAAGACCAACTGACGGCTCGTCCAAAATATATAAAACCCCTGTTAATTTTGAACCAATCTGAGTAGCCAACCTTATTCTCTGCTCTTCCCCTCCGGATAAGGTGGTCGCTTTCCTGTCTAAAGCGAGGTAATCAAGACCGACATCAATTAAAAATTGTAACCGATTTATTATTTCTTTTATTATTAAATGAGCTATTTTTCTCTCATTTTCTTTGAGGAAAATTTTTTCAAAAAAAATTTTTAATTTATCAACCTGCATCTCCACTGTTTCATCAATTGATTTATCGGCCACCTTGACTGCCAACGCTTCAGGCTTTAATCTTTTACCCATGCATTTCTCGCATATTTTTTCCACCATATATTGTTCAATCTCTTGCCGGGTATACTCAGAATCGGTTTCGTGATATCTTCTCTCCAAAGCAGGAATTACGCCCTCATATGAGGAATTTTTAATTTTAAATTTTAAATTTTTAAACTCTGGTTTGGCGGATTCGCCGTACAAAATTAAATTAAGAATCTCTTTGGATAGATTTTTAACCGGTTCATTTAAAGAAAAATTGTACCGCTCGGCTAAATTGGTTAGCTGCCACCAAAAATAACCCTGTCGTCCGACTTTATGAGAAGCCCGGGCCCAGGGAAAAATTGCGCCTTCTGCGATTGACAGATTAAGATTGGGTAAAACCTGCTTTGGGTCAACCTCCAGTTTTTCTCCCAATCCTTGGCAGGCCGAACAGGCGCCAAAAGGAGAGTTAAAAGAAAAAAGTCGAGGTTCTAATTCCGGCAGAGAAATGCCGCATTCTTCGCAAGCAAAATGCTCACTGAAAATTAGATCTTTATCATTTTGATTTTTGCCTGCCCCGTAGAGAACTTGTTTTCCTTCGGGGATTTTTGACCCCGTACCAGAACCTTTAGTTCGGTACGGGGCAAGTTTTTGATTTATCATTACTATTCCTTTCCCAAGTTTCAGAGCAGTTTCCAACGAATCAACCAGTCGTGATTTGTCCAAATCCTTATCAATAATCAATCTGTCTACCACTACTTCAATATTATGTTTTTTATTGCGGTCCAAAACCTTTTCCAACGCCTCATCGACCCGATAAATTATTCCATCAATCCTGACTCTAACAAAACCACTCCTCTGAATTTCCTCCAAAATACCGTGGTGTTCACCTTTTTTTCCTCTAATGATCGGGCTCAAGACGGTTATTTCAGTTTTTTGAGGTAATTTCAGTATCTGCTTTGTAATCTGGTCAATTGTTTGGCGCGAAACTGATTTGGCGCATTTTGGACAGTGCGGTTTTCCGACTCTGGCAAATAAAAGACGGATATAATCATAAATCTCCGTAATGGTTCCTACGGTTGAACGAGGGTTGTGCGAAGCTTTTCTCTGGTCAATAGAAATGGCCGGTGAAATTCCCTCAATTTTATCAACATCGGGTTTGTCCATCACTCCTAAAAATTGCCGGGCATAAGCAGATAAACTCTCAACATATCTTCTCTGGCCTTCGGCATAAAGAGTATCAAAAGCCAAAGACGATTTCCCGGAACCTGAAATTCCGGTAATGACAACCAGTTTGTTTTTGGGTATGTCCACGTCTATATTTTTAAGATTATGGACTCTGGCCCCTCTGATTCTAATTAAATTGCTTGCCCCGTAGGAAGCCAGAGGCTTTCCTTTGGGGTACACTCTGGCTCCCCGGATTTTAATATAGTTTTCAGCCATAATAATAATTAATAGTAATCTATTATACTGTAAATTTTCAAAAACTTCAACCAAGTCTCCCGAGGACATTCCTCGGTAAGCTCGCGGAGGTCGGACCTCCGCGGTTGACCTCCGCGGTTGAAAAAACGAAAGAGTGGGGCTAAAATTTAATGTATGAAGTTTAAATTTGTTGCCAAAGATAAGATTTCTCATTTGCCGAAAAGTCCCGGAGTTTATGCCTTCAAAAAAGGAGTAAAACTTCTTTATATTGGGAAGTCAGGGAATTTAAAAGAAAGAGTGAAAAATCATTTCCCGAGCCGCACCGAAGGGGAGAGAAGGTCGCAGAAACAAGTTTCTTCTCCCGTCTCGCATTCGGCTCGACGAACGAATGTTCTTCGAACTTTAAGCCCTGCTTTTCGGGATAATCTTTTTATTAATCAGATTGAAAAAATAGGTTTTATCAAAAGTGATTCTGAAATTGAAGCCTTGATTTTGGAAGCCAATCTAATTAAAAAATATCAGCCAAAATTTAATGTTGTTTGGCGAGATGACAAAAATTATTTTTATGTCGGAATTACCAAAGAGGACTTTCCGAGAGTTCTCATCACCCACCAACCTCAGCCTGTATCTCGTATCTTGTATCCTGTATCTGGTATTAAAAGTAAAAAAATACGAAATACTAAATACAAAATACAAGATACAAAGTTTGTTGGTCCATTTGTTGAAGGGACTTCTTTGAAAAAAACTTTAAGAGTTCTTAGAAAGATTTTTCCTTATTATACGGTCAAAAAACATCCGAAAAATCTCTGCCTCTGGTGCCATCTCGGGTATTGCCCGGGACCCAACCCTGATAAAAAAGAATATCAAAAAAATATAGCAAATTTAATCGCAGTTTTAAAAGGGAAAAGAACTAATATTTTAAAGAAACTGAAAAAAGAAATGAAAATCGCTTCAGATGTTCGAGATTTTGAGAAGGCGGCCAAAATCAGAGACCAAATTCAGGCTTTAGATAAAGTTTTATCTCATGCCAAAATTTTTGAATCCCCATCCTCAATTCCTGATTGGATTTTCGTTCAAAACATCTTGCAACAAATTTTGAAAACGGAAAGGAAAATTTCAAGAATTGAAGCTTACGATGTTTCAAACATTCAAGGACAACAAGCTACCGGTTCAATGGTTACTTTCATAAATGGTCAGTCAGACAAAAATTTTTATCGCAGATTTAAGATAAAAATTGCTGGAAAGCCAAATGACATAGCGATGCTCAAAGAAATATTATCGCGAAGATTTCAGCATCAAGAATGGGGCTGGCCGGATTTAATTTTAATTGATGGCGGAATCGCCCAACTTAAAGCTGCATTGGAGGTTAAAAACCAACCTCGGGTGTTGATTAAACCAACCTCGGGTGTTGGTTATGGTAAAACGATCTTGGCTCTGGCGTTAGCCAAAAAAGAAAATAAATTATACATAGAAGGAAAGAAAAAGCCGGTTTTGTTAAAAAAGCTGCCGCGAGAGATTTTTAATCTGATTTTGCAGCTCCGCGATGAAGCCCACCGTTTTGCCCTGTCTTACCACCGAAAATTAAGAGAGAAATTTTAAATTAACCAACCTCGGGTGTTGAGTAGTGACATTATAATTTTCATTTATCGAGCTCCGCGAAGCGGAGCGAAGGTGAAGAAGAGATTTATCTCTTCGACTGTTAGAAGTAAGAATTGACTGGGATATTATTTTCTGGTAATATAGAAATAGTGTGGTATTTATTCTTGCAAATTGTTTCCGGCATCTTGGGTCTTTGGCTGGCCGATAGATTCATTCCGGGGGTAGACTTTAAAGGTTTCTTATTTATTTTGCCAACAGGAATTGCCGATTTAAGTAAATTGCTGAATACTTTAACCTTTGCCGGAATTCTTTTGGGTATTTTGAATTTTGCGCTTAAACCCATTCTTAAAAAAATTACTTTCCCTTTGCGGATTATTACTTTTAATCTTTTCAGTTTGGTGATTGCTATGTTTTTAGTCTGGCTGGTTGATATTTTTTCTCCTGAATTAATTATTCAAGGGCTAAAACCTCTTTTTTTCACCACCATTATAGTTTTGGCGGTAAATTTTATTCTCTCAAAATGGTGGCCTGAAAAGCCTAACTACCAGACAAAACCTTCGTCTCCTCAATAACCGAGCTTCCATTTATGGAAGCTATGGAAGCGAAGGTAAAGAAAAGAACTTCGTTCATCTCCACGCTTCGCTAACGCTCGCGTTTATGAATAATCTCTTACCTATTTTACAAATTATTATTGCCAGTCTTCTTGTTGTTTTCATTCTTTTACAACAAAGAGGCCAGGGTTTAGGTTCTGCCTTTGGTCAATCCGGCGGTTTTTATAGTACCCGGCGCGGCATTCAGCAGAAGATTTTTTGGGCAACAATTGTTTCAGGAGCACTCTTTATAATTTTAGCTCTTTTAAACCTTATCTTATAAACTATGCCCCGGTTTCATTTACACAAGCGAAGCGAAGGGTGGAGAAGAACGAATGTTCTTCGACTTAATAAATTTGGAAAAGACCATTTTAAATTAAAGAGTTTTTTAAATATCTGGAAAGTCAAAAAATATCCCTCGTGGCCTCAATTCAGGCATTTTTTTAAGATTTTGACAAAGAAAGAGAAAATTACTTTTTTTGTTTTCTTATTACTGT
>Ga0210017_1005303_pt1 | contig 10381 bp, 12 predicted proteins | sample CryGeyCG2014_020_FD_183966 | JGI IMG/M metagenome (GOLD analysis project Ga0210017, IMG submission 183966) | Groundwater microbial communities from aquifer - Crystal Geyser CG08_land_8/20/14_0.20 (SPAdes) (version 2) | ecosystem: Environmental > Aquatic > Deep subsurface > Groundwater | place... | reverse complement strand
AAGAGCTGACCCAGCCCATCTGGGACAAAGAGTATAAAAAATAAAAAGAACAAGGACAAAAATAAAAAAATCAGCCATTTATGGCTGATTTTTTGTGGAGATTGCTGGAAAAAGTCAGAACCTATTACGAGCAAAATCCGGATTCCGACTGACTGCCCGCCCCGCTCGGCGGGGCGGGCAAAAATCCGCAGTCCGCCTTCGGCGGACAGCAGGCGGGCAAAAATTCCTTGGAGACCGATACTCCTAAAACCCCTTTCCTTTTTGCTCGCCTGTTTTGGCAAGCCGGGGAAAATTTTATATGTTTTGTGTTGCGCTTGCCCCGTCCTTCCCGTGCGCGCGCAACAAATATGGTCCTCTCCCTGTTATATTATAATATAACATTGTCTAAGAGTATAACAAGAGGTATACTGTGGATAAGTAATATGAGGGCAATTTCTGTAAAATTAGGGCAAAACTTAAAAAAAATTAGAACAAAAAAGAAAATGTCGCAGGGTGATATCGCGAGAGCCCTTGGGGTTGATAGGGGATATATCAGTAATATTGAAAATGGTAAAAAGAATCCTACTCTTGCGACGTTACAAAAAATTGCCAACGCCCTAGGTGTTGAGGTTGACAATTTATTGAAGAAATAGACATATTACAATATAAATATTTCTCTATGATAAAAACTAATTTTCTTCACAACAACAGATCTAATCTTATCGCAGGAATTTTTGATTATAATATATCTTCTAAAAAAACAATTAGAGAAAATATTGAAAATAATTTTTTTGATGAAATTATAAAATCTGTTGAATTTTATTCAGATGAAATTGTCGCACTTTTTACATGTTTGCGCTTCGAAATTTATATTTATAGTAATAATAAAAATAAAAATCAATTAAAGAAAATTCAAAATATTTTTTCAGAAAATAAATTCAAAATTTTATTTGGAGAAAAAGATATAATAAATTATTTAACTAAGCTTTGTTCTGGCAGATTATCGGAGATAGTCGGTGAATTACAGATAAAAACACAAGTTATAAATGCATTTGAATCTCAACTTGAAAAAAGAGCAAAATTGAGAAAAATTTTCCAAACTGCTTTAGTTGATGCAGATTCATTTCGTAATGTAGAAAATTTTTATAATGACGAGAATTACGCCACTATTGCATTTAAAATTATAAATGATTTAATTAGTACAAAGTTAAAAGGATTATTAATTGTCGGAGCAGGTATGATGTCGAAAGAATTTGCGAGAACATGTGACTATCATAAAGAAAAAATTAATAAAATTTTTATTGCTGAGCTTGATAAAAAGAAATCAAAAAATTTGAAGAATAGTTTAAAAATTAAGAATGTAGAAATAATAAATACTCAACAAATAAACAATATTTTAAGGAAAGTTGACGTGATTTTTGCAGCAGCTGGCGGCAAATATAAAATTTATAAACATTCAGATCCTCTTTTGATCATTGATATTACTTGTCCACCCATGTTTACTATTGAAGATTGTCCAAAAACAAAAATTATCACAATGTATGATAAAGATTATAAAGAAAAAATAAATCAAGTAAACAATATCTTTAAACTTAAGTTCAAAAAAGCTAATGAAAATACATGAATGATATCAGATATGATGTTTTAATTATCGGGTGTGGCCCTGCGGGTATATCCGCAGCGACAATCCTTAATAAAAAGAAGAAAAAAATAAGGATAGCTTTAATTGATGCAGGTGATTATTATAGAAATCGTTATTGTTTTGTTGATTACGGGAAAAAATGTGCAAATTGCCAACCTTGTTGTAAGGTTATTTCTGGGTATGGTGGCTCTATTCAATATGGGGATTCTATTAAATTATCGAAGTTTCCAGCGGGCAAACATTTGATTAGTTTACTCGGCAAAGGTCGCGCTAATAAATATATGAACATCGCATTAAACAGTTTTTGGGATGGTGGTAAGTGTAAAAATTTTATCTTACCTAAAACAGAATGCCTTCCTTTTGAAAATGTAAAATGTTACCCTGTTGCCACATTAAATACCCGGGAAGTTAAAACTTTTTTAAGGACAACCTATAAAGATTTAGAAAAAGCGAAGAATGTAGATCTTTTCTTGAATACAGAAGTTATTTCGATTCAACACTTGGAAAAGAATAGTAATTTCGAAATCTTGTGTATAGCCAATAATAAAAATCAAATTCAACTTTCGGCAAATAAAATTATTTTTGCCGGAGGACGACATGGATTAAATTGGTGGAAGAAAACTATAAATAATTTAGGAATCAAACATGAACTGGGCTTTCCTTCCTTTGGTTTAAGATTTGAGGGGCCAAAAGAATTGTTTAAAAAAGCAGGGAAAATTCATCCCGACCTGAAACTATCTTTTTATAAAAAACAATATAAGATTAAAACTTTCTGTTTTTGTGGTGGTATTAGTGGTGGACGCATAAAAACAATTAATTATGGACCATTTAACTTACTTGACGCCCATATCGTAACAGAGCGAAACTATAAGCGTCATCCTGGTAATTTTGCTCTAATGATTAAAAATGAATTACCAAAGAAAAAGTATGAGATGAAGAAAAGAATAGATGAGATTATATCAAAATATAAAACTTTAAATCCATTGAATTCGGGTAAACCAGTTTTTCAATTATACAAGGATTTTCGAAGAAACACAGCGACCCTATTTTCGATAGACAGGCTAGAGTCACAATTAGAATTTATACCATCAATAAGAGATATAGAACCTTCTAATTTAGCTTCACTCTTTACAGAAAAAGAACACTCTTATTTTTGTGAGATATTTGAAAATATTTTTCAATGGCTATATTCTTTGTCATCTCTTCCTAAAGATTTACACTATCAAAATAAAATATTAGATCATATGTTAGTAATAGGAATCGAAATAGAAGATTTGTGGGATCGTATTATATTAACTCCAAATATGGAAACATCAGTAAAAAATATATATGTCGCTGGTGATGCCACAGGAGTAGCACAAGGCATCTTGCAGGCAATGGTTTCTGGAGTGGCTGCAGCTAAGGGATGTTTGAGATAAACAATAATAGTTTATTTATAATTATTACCTTGCTTATGAAAATTGATAATACTCTAAAAAATTTTTCTAAGGCGACAAATAACCACTTTGGTGATAATATATTGTTTAGTTTTATAGGCGGATCCTACGCAAGGGGTACACAAAAAAACAACAGTGATATTGATGTATTTGTGTTATTAAAAAATCAAGATTACGAGCGAGAGAAGACTTACGCTGAATATTTTAAAAAATTTCATCAAAATAATAAATTAAAATATGGACATATTGGCGAAGTTTTTGAAAAGTCGACTCTGGATAATTTATTACAAGAAATAGAATATATTTTAGACGAATTTCCAGGTATTTTAGAGACTGCTTGTTATCATACCGACTGTATACTTTCTATTTGGCGCAAGGGAGACATAATAATGAAATTATTTATAGATCCTAAAATATTGATATTTGGAGATAAGGGGTTGCTTAATCAGTATATACAAAGAGCAAAGAGATATTTTGAAAAGAATAATACAGAACGTGTTCAACGAGAAAAGAACCGATTAATTTTTCCTCCAAAGGCAGACATCGAAGAGAGTAAAAAGATGCAGAATATATATTGCGAAATATGTGAGACGAAAGATTGCGTTAATACTCCCGTTGGAATTGGATTAAGTAGATGGTTTGGTAAATCCTTGTCTCGTAGATTATGCCCCAAAGCCTACCTGCCAGATGGTTCAAAGGCTAGGCAGGCAGTTAATAAACAGTGTTTGGGCACATATAGGAATAATTTTCCAAAGTTAGCTAATTGGCATACAAAATAATAAAAAACAAATGAAACCAGTATATAAAAACATTAAAGAGCGCTTCTTATTTCTATATATTACAGGAGCATGTAATTTAAGGTGTAAGCATTGCTATCTCGGTAATAAGAAATTAAACCAAGCACAAGAATTATCTCTCGTAGAGATTGAATCCATTTTGGATTATTTTAAAGTAACTAGTGGACACGATAAGTTGTACTTGATAGGAGGGGAGCCTACAATGCATTCACAATTGGATAAAGTAATAAACATGGGCATTAATAAAGGGTATTCAATAACCATAAGTACTAATGGATTATTTGAAAAAAAGCTTTTTAATATTCTAACACCAAGAAAAATTGTTTCTTTAAATATAAGTTTAGATTCGTGGATCCCTGAAGAATTCCAAGAGATTAGATCAGCATCGCAAAAAGATTTTTATAAAATTATTGATAATATTAAATTAGCTGTCAATCATGGTTTGCAAGTACGTATAATGTGTACTATTTCTAGTTTAAACTCAGAAAGTGCTTTAGGTATGATAGAATTTTTAGAGAAATTAGGTGTGCACATACTTTCATTCCATAATTTAGGAATGACCGGAAACGCTGTTCGTTTTTTAAAGCCTCTATCTCCACTTGAGTGGATGAACTTTTGTAACGCAATAGAAAAATCAACTCCTACAGATAAAATGGCAGTTTATTATCCACCCACTTTTATTAGAAAAGAAGATATTAAAAAATATATAGAAAGAGGTTACCCGGGTTGCCCCGGGAGAAGTCTGGACAGACCACACGTTTTACCTAATGGTAGAATATATTTTTGTCCTTTATTTATGGATTATGAAATCTATGGGGCCAAGATAAAAAAAGGAATCTTCTCTTTCAGTGCAAAGAATAATTCAGAATTAAATTTGTATTATAGACCTAATAATACCTGTATAAAGTGTGATTTAAATAACTTATGTTTAGGTGGATGTCCAGCTTACTCATATATTCGTGCTTATAATAATTTTTATACTTGCGACAAAAATATTATTCCACTTTGTATCTTATGGACTACATACGCTTGGAATAAAAAACCTACAGCTTCTATCCATGATTTCAGATAGTATTGATTATAATTCAATAAAACTAATATGAATAAATTAAATAAAACATACGAGCCCTTTTTATTTCTGTATATAACTAACCAATGCCAATTGAATTGTAAACATTGTTATATGGGTAAACGTTTACAGAATGGGCAAGTTATGTCTATAAGATATATCCGGAAAATATTGAAATTTATGCGAGTTCTTTACGGACATTATAGGGTTTATCTTTTGGGAGGGGAACCAACTCTCCATCCAGAACTAGATAGAGTTTTGAAAATTTGTAAAGAGGAAAAATATTTAGTGGTGTTAACCTCTAATGGATTAATTTCTCAAAATACTTGGGACAAGATTTTGCCAAGATACATAGATTCATTATCATTTAGTCTAGATGGTGCCTCTCGGGAGAGCCATGAATTTCTTCGAGGAGAAGATACCTTTCAACCTTTGATAGAAAATATTCAAGAGGCTTGTAAGCGAAAATTTAAGACGAGACTTATTTGTACAATTACCAAGAAAAATGTAAAAGAGGTTCCTCGTATTATAAAATTAGCAAGTGATCTACAGGTAGGTTTACTATCTTTCCATTACTTTACTCCAACTGGCAGGGGAAGTCATTATTCAACTTTACAGCTTTCTAATAAAGAATGGTTGAAATTTGTTAGAGATTTGAAAGATTGTGTATCTAAGATACAAATTAATGATAGATTAAAAATATATTATCCCCCTGCTTTTGTTTCAAAAAAGGAATTGCCATTAATAGAAATGGCTGGATACAAAGGATGCCCTGCAAGAAATTTAGAAAGATTAGCAATTTTCCCCAACGGGAAATGCTATATTTGTTCAGCTTTTTTGGACCAGAATGTAAGCTTCGGACAAATTAATAATAGAGGATTTTCTATAAATAAAACTGACAGCAATGAGTTAAATATCATAAATAGAATGTCTTTAAAATGTGGTAAATGTAGCCATGCATATATTTGTAACGGCGGATGTGCCGCTTATAATTATTTTGGATACGGTGTTTCAACAAATAAATGCGGCGGAGAATTAATTCCGATTTGTCCTCTATGGACAACGTCTGTTAACGACAAAACACAAGCAGTCTTACGCTAATTTTCAATTATTTATCTTTTATAGATAACTCCAAAAATTAAGGTAATTAGTATAATGAAAAAAATAATTAAGAATAAAAAAATTAGAGTGAGATTCGCCCCTTCCCCGACAGGATTATTACATATCGGAGGAGCGCGAACAGCCTTAGTCAATTATCTTTTTGCTAAATCAAGGGACGGTGATTTTATTCTTAGAATTGATGATACTGACAAAGATAGATTGGTTAAGAATTCACTAAGCGATATTATTGAGAGCTTAAAATGGCTTTCAATCCAATGGGATGAAGGGCCAAAAGTAGGGGGACCATTTTCACCTTATTATCAATCTAAAAAATTGAGCCTATACAGAAAGTACGCTGAAGAATTAGTTAGAAAAGGAAAGGCATATTATTGTTTTTGTACTCCAGCAAGATTAGAAATTCTTAAAAAGACTCAGATAGCTCAGGGCGTAACAGCTGTGAAATATGATGGCTGGTGCAGGAATTTAACATTAAAGGAAATAAATGATTTGAAAAGGAAGAGGAAAAAATATGTTATAAGATTTAAGGCACCCCAAAAAGGTGGAGTTCAATTTAACGATTTATTAAAAGGTAAGATTAAATTTAGTAAGGAAATAGACGATTTTGTCCTTTTAAGATCAGATGGGTATCCTACTTATCATTTAGCTAGCGTTATAGATGATCATTTAATGAAAATTAGCCATATAATAAGAGGTGATGAATGGATTTCTTCTACTCCTAAACATATCCTTCTTTACGAGGCTTTTGGCTGGAATTGTCCATACTTTGTCCATTTACCTACTATTTTATCAATCAGGGGGGGAAAATTGTCTAAACGCGAGGGCGCAGTAAGTATTAAAGATTTTAGAGATAAAGGTTATTTACCAGAAGCAATCATCAATTTTATTATTTTTCTTGGTTGGAATCCTGGTACCGAAGAAGAAATATTTTCTCTCGAAGAATTAATTAAGACATTTTCGATGGAAAAGGTGGGAAATTCGCCAAGTATTTTCGATGTAAATAAATTAAATTATTTAAATGGTTACTACATTAGAAAGAAATCAGAGGGAGAATTATTGAGAATCTTAAAGAATTTTAGTCCAAAGATATCAAAAATGGCACCGGACACTTATTTATTAAAAGTGATTAAAGTTATTAAAACCAGAATGACAACTCTTAGTGATTTTTTTGAACTTACTTCTTATTTTTTCAAAACACCAGAATACGATGCTAATGTGTTGATTTTTGGAAAATCTAATTATCAAAAAACAATAACTGGTCTAAAGGTTTCAGCTTCTACACTTGACAATTTTCCTGAATCGAAATGGTCAGAAGATTACCTCAATAAATTATTGACTGGTATTGTCCAAAGAAATAATTTATCAAATGGCGATGTTTTTTGGCCGATAAGAGCCGCCCTTTCTGGTTTAGAGGCAAGTCCAAGTCCTGGCGAATTATTATTCGTCTTAGGGGAAAAAGAGTCGCTCAAAAGAATAAAAAAAGCAATCGATCTTTTAAGTAGTATAGAATAAAAAAATAATTCTATCGGTATTTAAAGATATCCTGGAAACCATTTTGATAAAGAGATTAAATTCAATAATCTTAAAAGTTTTAATAAAAAACTAAAAACTTATTTAATGTGATTAAAGTAATATTCTTTGATTGGGGTTATACTTTCACCAAGGGTTTTAAAAATCGAGATAAGGTATTAGATAAAGTTTTAAAACCCCTTGGTTTGAATTGGCAACAACTCTACCCTTACTGGGGGCAGTTCTATATTTTAAGATCTTATGGCAAGTTAAAGAGCGATAACGAATTTGAGGTTTTAATGCAAAACACTTTAAAAAAGCAAATACCTCTGAAGAAAATCATTGAAATTATCAATAGAAGCCGTTTAATTCCCAAAGAACATATAGAACTAGTAAAAAAGCTAAAAGAAGATTACAAAGTAGGCCTGTTAACAAATAATGTTAAAGAATGGGTCGAGCAAACTCTTAAAGAAGAAAGAATTGAAAATTTATTCGATGCTTTAGTTATTTCTTCAGAAGTCGGCATACGGAAACCCAACGCTTTAATATATCACGAAGCTTTAAGAAGATTTTCAGCAAAACCAGAAGAAGCGGTATTTATTAGCGATGAGGTGGCCGATGATTTGGTTGGAGCTGCGGGGTTAGGGATAAAAACAATTTGGCTCAAAACCGAATTTAAGGGGTGGTGGAGGCAAGACGATGAAAAAGTTTTAAAAATTTATAAACCAGATGCGATTATTCATAATCTGAAAGAAGTAGCCCCCGTAATTAAGAATTTAGAAAAACATGGAAATTAAAATTTTCGGTGATAAAAAGCTAAAAATTAGAAAACTTTTGAAAAAAGATTTAAGAAATGTGAAGCAATTTCGAGATTTTATTAATTCCTTTATTGAGGAAGATGCTCAAATTTCGCAGAATGAGAAAATTTCTTTGAAGGAAGAAAGAAAATGGCTTGAGGCACGACTAAAAAGCATAAGGAAACATAAAACCGTTTTCCTTGTAGCGGAAGACAATGGAATAATTGTTGGGACCACCGGGATTGATTTGGGTTTTTGGCGGCATAGCCATGTTGGCCGTTTTGGTATTACCATTAGAAAAGGTTACAGAGGAATAGGTTTGGGGAGTTACTTAATAAAGGAAATAATAAAATTAGCCAAAAAGAATTTGAGGCCTAAGCCTGAGATCATTAGATTGGGCGTTCTGCCAACCAATAAGCCAGCAATAGAACTTTATAAAAATTCTGGCTTTAAAAAGGTTGCCGTTATCCCCAAACAAATGGAATTTCAAGGAAAACTGCGCGATGAAATAATAATGCTTTTATATCTATGAAAAATATTGAAATCTGTGTTAGGGCAATAATTGAATCAGGAGGAAGAATTCTGGTTTGCTGGCACAAAGAAAAGAAATACTATTTTTTCCCTGGCGGGCATATAGATTTTGGTGAAATGGCTGAGCCCGCACTTATCCGTGAATTAAAAGAGGAATTAGACATCGTAGTGAAAAAACTATCTTTTATCGGAATTATAGAAAACATCTATATAGAAAAAAGAGACAAACACAAAGAACACCGAGGAAAACATCATGAGATTAATTTGGTTTTTAGCGTTTCAGCTGAAAGAATAAAAGACAAAAGTTTGGAGGACCACATTGACTTCGTCTTTTTGGATATCAGGCGGTTTGCCAAAGAAAGAGTTCTGCCTATGGTTTTGAAAAAGCAGGTTTTAAAATGGCTAAAAGATAAAAAACCCTTCTGGGCAAGCCGAATTTGATATGAAAATATTTATTTCTCATAAATTTCGTAGAGTTGATAAGAAGGATTTAAAGCAAAAATTAGAAATAATTTCCTCTATCCTTGAAAAGAACGGCCACCAGACATTTATTTATTTTCGCGATAAAGCAAATTGGCAACCTAAAGAATTCCCACCAGGAAAAGTAATTAAAGAGGCCTTTGGAGAAATAAGAAAATGCGATGCTGTTTTGGGCCTTATTGACCAAAAAGAGATAAGCGAAGGCATGCTTTTAGAATTCGGTTTTGCCAAGGCCCTGAACAAAAAGATTGTTTTATTAATTTCTAAAAAATGTTCTTTACTTACCTTGGAAGCTATTTCCGATCGAGTGATTAGATTTGATGGCATGAAAGATTTCAATAAAAAATTACTCAAATTTACCCCAAAATTAGATAATTTTGTATGAAAAATAAGCGCCAAAAATTTGATTTTAGAATAAGACCAATTCGAAACATCGATAGAGCTTGGGTGAGAGAATTTATTTCTAGACATTGGGGTTCAGAGAAAATTATTTCTCGGGGAAAGATTTATTATCCCCATAAACTTTTTGGCCTCGTTGCTTTTAAAGATAAAAAGTACTTAGGACTTATCACCTATAATATTAAAAAGGGTGATTGTGAGATAATAACCTTGAATTCTGTTATAAAAAATAAAGGTATTGGTACAATTTTGGTTAAAAAAGTTAAAGAAGTTGCTAAGAAATCAGGCTGTAGGAAATTATGGTTGGCCACCACAAATGATAATATTGATGCTTTATTGTTTTGGCAAAAGATAGGTCTTGTTTTAAAATCAGTTTATCCCAATGCGATTACGCGTTCTCGAAAATTAAAGCCAGAAATTCCATACATTGGTAATTACGGAATTCCCATCCGTGATGAAATAAAGCTTGAATTAAAAATAAAATAAATCATTATTTTCAAAATTTTCCCCGGCTTGCCAAAACAGGCGAGCAAAAAGGAAAGGGGTTTTAGGAGTATCGGTCTCCAAGGAATTTTTGCCCGCCTGCTGTCCGCCGAAGGCGGACTGCGGATTTTTGCCCGCCC